>ERZ825137.3767-NODE-3767-length-15898-cov-4.125797_pt1 | contig 15898 bp, 15 predicted proteins | sample MGYA00519873_ERZ825137 | MGnify/ENA primary metagenome ERZ825137 (study PRJEB31778, sample SAMEA3449190) | human gut metagenome | biome: human gut; feature: human-associated habitat; material: faeces | place: United Kingdom | collected 2010/2012 ...
TATTCATTTCCATCCGATATCTGACGGATCAGATCACGGATCAAAGTAGTCTTTCCGCAACACGGCGGAGAAATGATCAATGTATGGCAAATCTGTTTATTTTCCGTAATATATGGAATCAATGCGTCAGCACACCCAAGTACTTCGTGAGAAATTCTTACATTTAGCGAAGAAATATACTGTATATTTTTTACTTTTTCATTTTCTATAATTACTTTTCCTGCCACCCCGACCCTGTGACCTCCTTCCACTGTAATAAATCCCTGTTTCAACTCATTTTCATATGCATAGAGCGAATAATGACAAATATATCCCATTGTCTCACCAATATCTTCTTTCGTAACCAGATACGGGTGTGCCGGGTCCGGAAGAACCCGTTCCTGCCCTTTCATCTGAATCAGCAGCGGCTGACCTGTACGTATCCTGATCTCCTGCAGTTCCTCCGGATTACTGACGGATTCTTCTACAAGCTTACGGATTTTTTCTGCCAGCAGATTCCAGACCTGCATCTTCTTGTTCTGTCTTTCCATTTCCATCTTGTCCACCTCTCCAGTTGTTGTCCGTACCCCTCCTCTCTACACAATATATGGATAAGATTCTTAAAGTATTCCTTGCACATACAAGAAAAGAGGAACAAAACCCAGTTCCCTGAATTCTGTTCCTCTTTTTTTATTCTTTCTGATTCTTATTCTGCAACATCTTTCATGCTGAAGCTGAATCTTCCCATCTTATCTTTACCAAGGCATACAACCTTCACAACATAACCGATGCTTACAACGTCTTCTACCTTGTCAACTCTCTGCTTGGAAAGCTTGGAAATGTGTACCATTCCTTCTTTACCCGGTGCAAACTCAACGAATGCTCCGAATTCTTTGATGCTGATAACCTTTCCTTCAAAAAGCTGTCCTGCTTCGTAATCTGTAACGATTGTCTGGATGTACTTCGCAGCTTTCTCCATGTTCTCTTTCTCTGTACCGCAGATAGATACATTTCCTTCATCATCGATGTCGATCTTAACACCTGTCTCGTCGATGATTGCATTGATTGTCTTACCACGCTGTCCGACAACATCACCGATCTTCTGTGGATCGATCTGCATCTGAATAATCTTCGGTGCAAACTCTCCAACTTCTTTTCTAGGCTCAGCGATTGCTTTACTCATAACTTCATCCATGATGTAAGTTCTTGCTTTCTTTGTAGCAGCGATTGCTTCTTCGATGATCGGTCTTGTCAATCCGTGGATCTTGATATCCATCTGGATTGCTGTGATACCTTCGTGAGTACCTGCTACCTTGAAGTCCATATCTCCGAAGAAATCTTCCAGCCCCTGAATATCTGTAAGTACCAGATAATCATCGTCAGTAGCACCTGTTACCAGACCACATGAGATACCTGCAACTGCAGATTTGATTGGTACACCGGCCGCCATAAGTGACATAGAAGATGCACATACACTTGCCTGAGAAGTAGAACCGTTAGATTCAAATGTCTCAGATACGGTACGGATCGCATACGGGAATTCTTCCTCTGACGGAAGTACCGGTACCAGTGCTCTCTCAGCAAGGGCTCCATGTCCAATCTCACGACGTCCTGGTCCTCTGGATGGTCTTGTCTCACCTACAGAGTATGACGGGAAGTTATAGTGATGCATATATCTCTTGGATGTCTCAGATTCATCCAGTCCGTCTACCTTCTGTGCTTCTGAAAGCGGAGCCAGTGTGGTGATGGTACAGATCTGTGTCTGTCCACGTGTAAACATAGCAGAACCATGTACTCTCGGGATCAGGTCAATTTCTGCGGCAAGTGGACGGATTTCTTCGATTGCACGACCGTCCGGACGCTTGTGGTCTTTGAGGATCATCTTGCGGACAACCTTCTTCTGGTACTGATATACAGCTTCACCAAGTTTGGCAAGCCATTCTTCGTTATCAGCAAAAGCTTCTTCCAGCTTTTCTGTGATCTTACGGATATTTTCTTCTCTTGTCTGCTTGTCATCTGTGAATACTGCAACTTCCATCTCTTCCGGTGTTACGATCTTCTGAATCGCTTCAAAGAGTTCTTCCGGTACTGCAAAGCTTACATAATCATGTTTTGGTTTTCCACATTCTGCAACAATCTGGTCGATGAATGCGATGACTTTCTGATTCACTTCATGCGCCGCGAAGATGGCTTCGAGCATCTTAGCTTCCGGTACTTCATTTGCTCCGGCTTCAATCATGATTACCTTTTCTCTTGTAGATGCAACAGTCAGTGCAAGGTCGGACTTTTCTTTCTGCTCTGCGGTTGGATTGAATACCAGTTCTCCGTCAACAAGTCCTACCTGGGTAGAAGCTGTCGGACCATCGAACGGGATATCAGAAATAGCAGTTGCAATCGCTGATCCAAGCATAGCGGTAAGCTCCGGTGAGCAGTCCTGTTCAACAGAGAGAACCAGGTTCTCCAAAGTTACATCATTTCTGTAATCCTTCGGGAAAAGCGGTCTCATCGGACGGTCGATCACACGGCAGGTAAGAACAGCATTTTCTGATGCCTTTCCTTCTCTCTTGTTAAATCCTCCCGGGATCTTTCCTACTGCATAAAGCTTCTCATTGTATTCAACGCTGAGCGGGAAGAAATCAATTCCTTCTCTTGGTTTGTCGGATGCAGTTGCTGTTGAAAGCACAACTGTATCACCATAATGCATAAGTACTGCGCCGTTCGCCTGTTTGGCAACTCTTCCAACATCTACGCGGAGTGTACGGCCTGCAAGTTCCATTTCAAACTTTTTGTACATAAATGTTCTCCTTTTTTATCTGTTTATCTGACGGGTAAAATCTCCGAAACTACTGAAAAATACACTTCTCAAAATATACTTTTCAGTGGTCTCGGACGCAATCTCTACCCACAATCTTTTGTATTATATCATATCCTTACATCTCTTGCAAGATTCTATATAACTAACTTTAAAATGTGGCAAAACACGGTTATTGGTCACTCCCATGACAATCACTATGCTGATTGTCATGGGTGATGCATGTTGTACCGGTTCGGCTCATTGTTTGCGTAAACAAACAGGGAGCGAAGACATCCAGCTGATGCCTTTCGCTCCCTGTAAAATACGTCTTACTTTCTTAAACCTAATCTTTCGATCAGTGAACGATATCTTTCAATGTCATTCTTCTTAAGGTATGCAAGAAGTCCTCTTCTCTGTCCAACCATCTTAAGAAGTCCTCTTCTTGAGTGGTGATCCTTCGGATTAGCTTTGAAGTGATCTGTAAGATCATTGATTCTTGCTGTAAGAAGAGCTACCTGTACTTCCGGAGATCCTGTATCTCCTTCTGTTCTTCCGTATTCTTTGATAATCTGTTCTTTCATTTCTTTTGTGATCATTTGTCACTACCTCCTAAATATACTGTTAATTGCCTGATATTAAGCAGTGGTTGGAGATTCCATCTGCCGAACATCGGTTTTTCATACTTGCCTAGTGTACCATATGCCCCGAATCCTGTCAAGAAGGATTTTATCTTTCCCGCATCTGGCAGGTTTTCATATTCCTGTTCACAGGCTGCCTGTAAATAACCGCATTTCCGGAGCTTTTTCACCGGCTCTGTTATTTCTTATGATGATAACGGAAAAATTCTTTTGCGTAAGCAATATCCTGATCGATCTGTGCCTTCATCATTTCTACCGATTCAAACTTCTGCTCCGGTCTCTTAAAATGATAAAGCTGGATCTCTACCTCTTTTCCGTAGGCATCACCACTGTAATCCAGCAAATTGCTCTCGATCAGCATCCGGTTCTCTTCGGATACCGTTGGCTTAACCCCAACATTACCGATTCCGTTGTACCAGATTCCATCAATCCTCACACTATCCAGATAAACTCCGTTCGGTGGAAGAAGTTTATCCCTTGACGGATGTACATTAAGTGTCGGAAATCCCAGTTTTCTGCCCAGCTGCCTGCCATGCTCTACTTTTCCCCGTACAGTATATGCATACCCCAGCATATCATTCACAGCTTCCATATTTCCCTTCCGAAGCTCTTCCCTGACATAGCTGCTGCTGATCTCCCGTTTTCCGTACATCTCTTTTTCAATCACAAAAAGTTCATATCCATACACATCGGCATATTCTGCAAGCATTTTTGCATCACCACGCTTGTCATGCCCAAAGTGGAAATCCGTTCCGATCACAATATACCGGGCATGAATTTTCTCAATCAGGATCTTCCGGATGAAATCCTCTGCCGACATACTTGTGACATCTTCGGAAAACGGGCATTCCAGCAGTACATCTACTTTCTCGTCCAAAAGACATCTGCGCTCCTCATTGGACATGATCCCTTCTCTTGATTTTCCAAGCTTTTCATAAAGCGGATTCATATCAAATGCAAACACAACAGAACGAACGCCTTTTTTCGCCTTCAGCTGACATACTTTTTTGATCAGCTTCTGATGTCCTCTGTGAACTCCATCAAATTTGCCGAGTGTGATTGCTGCCTCTCTGGAATCCTGATAGGCTTCCAGCCCTCTGATATAGTCCATGTTCTTTCCTCTTTAATTACTTTTTTTCATTTCCATCAAAAAACATTTTTACAATCTTGAAGAGATCGTCTTTCCTGCAGTAACAGTAAATCGCAATAAACTGATGCGATTCATCGTACACGCGGACTCTCTCATCGTTCTCATACTCCTTTAATGCTGTTTCCTGTGAAATATCTCTTTTTCTGAAACTATTCCCGTTCCGTACTGCCGCGGCCGTTTTTGGTGGCAGTACGACCTGTGCATACGTTGGAAACATTTCATCTATCGCGATGATCTTCTCCTCCAGAATCCCTTCTTTCTGAAGCTGTGCAATTTCACCGAGCCGGATACTGTCTTCAAGTCCAAACCGCTCTACACGTGTTCTCAAAAGCTCTTTCATGCATCCGCCACAGCCAAGCTTCTGACCGATATCATGACACAGTGTACGGATATACGTTCCCTTTGAACAGGTCACTTCCAGTTTTACCTCCGGAAGATTGATCTCCAGGATCCGGATCTCATGAATCGTGATTCTTCGTGCTTTCCGCTCTACTTCTTTGCCCTCTCTGGCAAGCTCATAAAGCTTTTTCCCGTTAACTTTGAGTGCCGAATACATCGGCGGAATCTGATCGTATTCTCCCTCAAAGCTGCGGATCACATTTTCCACTTTTTCATTGGTCAGATCTTCTGTGCTATGTTTTTCCAGAACCTGACCGGAAGTATCCTGTGTATCCGTCACCTGACCGAGAAGAAGAACTGCCTGATAGGTTTTATCTTTATCTGTCAGCAGGTCACAAAGCTTTGTTGCTTTCCCAAAGCAGACCGGAAGTACTCCTTCGGCATCCGGATCAAGGGTTCCGGTATGCCCAATCTTTTTCTGCTTTACGATCCCACGCAGCTTTGCAACCACATCATGGGACGTATAGCCTTTTTCTTTATATACATTCAGTACGCCATGTATCATTCCGCTTCGCTCCCACTGTTAAACTGAAGTTCCAGTCTTCTTGCCAGATTGTTGATGATATCATGTGGTGTGGCAGTCATGGAGAATCCGGCTGCCCTTGCGTGTCCGCCGCCGCCAAAATAGCTTGCAACTACACTTACATCTATCTTTTCACTGGATCGCAGACTTACCTTAAAGGTTCCATGTTCAAGCTCATACATAAAAATTGCAACATCGATACCTTTTGTGAGTTTCAGCTGGCTTACGATTCCATCCAGATGTTTCGCTTTTACCTGGTAGAAATCCATCTCTTCTTTTGTAACATAAGATACAATACATCTTCCGTCCATAAAAAGAAAGCTTTCCAACAATGCACGCCCCAGAATCTGGTTCTGTGCATAGGTCTTTTCATCAAAAGTCTCTGTAATTATTTTTGTAAAATCAATCCCTTTTTCCATCAGTGCTGCTGCTGCGCGCATGGTCGACGGATGGGTACAGGAATAACGGAACACACCGGTATCATGCACCATTCCTGTGTAAAGGCACTCGGCAGTCTCCACAGACATCTTCCCATAATCCAGCAGATTGTAGATCAGCTCACTTGTCGAGCTTGCATCTGGCATGATATAGTTCTGATCTGCAAAACTCTGGTTGCTCACATGATGATCTACACAGAATCTTACTGCCGCTTTTTTGAAAAGGACTGCCGAAAATCCAAGTCTTCCCATATCCCCGCAATCCAGTGCAATAAACAGATCATAGGTTTTTTCTTCCGTCACTTCATGCCGGATCTTATCTGTATTTTTCATGAACTTCAGCGTATTCGGAAGCTCTTCCAGATAAACATCGATCTCTTTTTCAGGAAAATTCTCTCTGACATAGTTATACAATCCCATGCAGGAACCTGCACAGTCCCCATCCGGGCGGACATGTCCGCCAAGTGCGATCGTCCCGGCTTTAGAAATTGCATCTAATAACATACTAATCATCCTCTTCCCGTAAATCTCTTGTTACATCATCAATTTTCTTTGACATCCGGACACCATATTCAATGGACTGATCCAGTACGAACTTGATCTCCGGTGTGTTACGCATATTCAGTGTATGAGCAAGTTCGCGGCGGATATAGCCTTCTGCGCTCTGTAATCCCTTCAGGGTATCAGCCTGGGCTTTTTCATCGCCCAGGACACTGATATATGCTTTGCAGGTTTTAAGATCCGGAGCAACCTCTACCGCTACAACCGAAGTCATCGGTGCAACACGCGGATCCTTGATCCCTCCACGCAGAATAGTACTCAGTTCACGCTGCACCTCTGCGTTTACTCTTGTATTCTTAATGCTGTTTTTTCTCATTTTCTACCCTTCTTTATCTAGGAACTTCCACCATCTTGAATGCTTCTACCTGGTCTCCTTCTTTGACATCGTTGAAACGTTCAAATACGAAACCACATTCATATCCGGCTTTAACTTCCTTCACATCATCTTTGAAACGCTTTAATGAAGCAAGCTTTCCATCATAGATCACAACGCCGTCACGAACGATTCTTGCCTGGCAGTCACGTTCAAATGTACCGTCAAGGACATAAGATCCTGCAATTGTTCCGACTCCGGAAGCCTTGAATGTCTGACGTACTTCGGCATGGCCAAGTACCTTTTCTTCAAATACAGGCTCAAGCATACCCTTCATGGCTGATTCAACGTCTTCGATCGCATTGTAGATGACACGGTACAGTCTCACATCAACGCCTTCACGTTCTGCCGTTTCCTTTGCAGTTGCGTCCGGACGTACATTGAATCCGATAATGATCGCATTGGATGCTGCTGCAAGCGTAACGTCAGATTCATTGATCGCACCAACACCACCATGGATGATCTTGACAACGACTTCTTCATTGGAAAGTTTGACAAGGCTCTGCTTGATCGCTTCTACAGATCCCTGTACGTCTGCTTTTACAACGATTCCGAGTTCTTTTAAGTTGCCTTCCTGGATCTGGTTGAACAGATCATCCAGAGATACCTTCTGGGGTGTCTGGCTAATGAGTGTTTCTCTGTTCTTTGCGATAACGCTTTCCGCAAGCTGTCTTGCCTGCTTTTCGTTTGCCGCTACATAGAAGCTGTCACCTGCTGCAGGAACCTCAGAAAGCCCCAGAATCTCAACAGGAGTGGAGGGGCCTGCGGATTTCACGCGTCTGCCCTTATCATCTGTCATCGCTCTGATTCTCCCGTATGCAGGGCCTGCAACCACAGGATCGCCCACACGCAGGGTGCCGCTCTGTACCAGTACGGTTGCAACAGGGCCGCGTCCCTTATCCAGCTGTGCTTCGATGATAGCACCTCTTGCCTTCTTGTTGGGGTTTGCCTTCAGCTCCTTCATTTCTGCTGTCAGAATAATCATTTCCAGCAGGTTATCAATGCCTTCCTTTGTGTGTGCAGATACAGGAACGCAAACGGTTGTACCACCCCAGTCCTCTGCCAGAAGACCGTATTCTGTCAGTTCCTGCTTTACGCGGTCGGGGTTTGCGGAGGGCTTATCCATCTTGTTGATGGCAACGATAATTTCAACGCCTGCTGCCTTCGCATGGTTGATTGCTTCTACTGTCTGGGGCATTACACCGTCATCCGCCGCAACAACCAGAATCGCGATATCTGTAATCTGCGCGCCGCGCATACGCATTGCCGTAAATGCCTCGTGACCGGGTGTATCCAGGAAGGTAATGGGCTTGCCGTCAATCTGAACGGTGTATGCACCGATATGCTGTGTAATGCCGCCTGCTTCGCCCTTTGTTACGCTGGAATGACGGATGGCATCCAGCAGAGAGGTTTTGCCGTGGTCAACATGCCCCATTACAACAACAACGGGAGGTCTTTCCTCCAGCTTGGATTCATCCTCTTCCTCCTCTGCGCCAAAGGCTTCCTCCATGATATCCTTTTCTTCCTCCTGCTCCAGAATCACGTTGTATTCCTCTGCGATGGAAGCCGCGGTATCAAAATCCAATGTTGCATTGATGGCAAGCATCTTGCCCTTTTTCATCAGATTCATAACCAGATCGGAGCCTTTTTTGCCCAGAACCTCAGCCAGATCCTTTACGGTAATGCTTTCGGGAATATATTTGATAACGGGATCTGCGTTTGCTTCCTCCGCCTCCAGTGCCGCCAGCTCTGCCATCAGTGCTGCTTCCTCCTCCATTTCACGTCTTCTGCGCTCCATGGGGTTTTCTCTTACCTTCTGACCGTTCTTGTTGCCCTTTTTGTCTTTTTTGTCCTTGCCTTTATTGTTGTCCTTCTTGCCCTGCTGCTGTGCGCCCTTGTTATTCTGACCGCCCTGCTTGTTATTATTATTATTGTTATTATTATTATTATTGCCCTTTCCCTGCTTGCTTTCGTTTCTGTTTTCGTTGCTTCTGCCTTCGTTTCTGTTGTCCTTTTTCTGCGCAGGTCTGTTGCCGTCCTGTCTGCGGTCATTTTCCTTTTTCTGCCCATCCTGCTTCGGCTGATTCTGCTTGGGCTGGTTCTGCTTGGGTGCATCCTTTTTCGGTGTATCCTTTTTGGGTTCTTCCTTCTTCGGCTGATATAACGCCGTCACCTTTGCGGCTTCTTCCTCTGTCAGCATTGCCATGTGGCTTTTTGCTTCAATGCCGATGCTGTTGATTTTTGCTACTAAGTCTTTATTGGCAACGCCAAGCTGCTTTGCCAGTTCATAAATTCTGATTTTGGACATTCCACAACACCTCGTCTTTCTCGAAAATCAGCCTTCACCGACCTTCGTTCTATTCTCTATATTATCATCCGCAAGCTCTTTCAGTTTTTTTGCAAAGCCCTTTTCTGTAATCGCAATAATGGAGCGCATTTCTGCGCCAATGGCTCTGCCCAGTTCTTCCTTGGTTCCGATTTCTGCCAAGGGCAGTTCATAATACACTGCGGAATTTGTAAATTTCTTTTTTGTATTCTTCGATGCATCCTGCGCTAAAATGAGCAGATATGCCTGTTTTTTACGCACCGCCTGTTCTGCGGCCACCTCGCCTGCAACAAGCTTTCCTGCCCGCTTGCAAAGCCCCAGAAGGGAAAAAAATTTATTCATTGGTCTGTTTCTCCAATTCTTGAAGCAGCTGCTCATACACTTCCTTCGGCACAGCCACCTTAAAGGAGCGCTCCAGCCCCTTGGATTTCTGCGCCTTCGCCAGACATTCCGCATTGGGACAGATATATGCACCGCGTCCGGGCAGCTTTCCCGTACGGTCTAAGGCAAATTCGCCTGCATCATTTCGTACAATGCGAATCAGTTCCTTTTTATTTTTCATTTCCTGACAGCCGGTACATTTTCTGAGAGGTACTTTTCTTTGCTTCATATACTCTCCTCCCTCTTACGCTTCTGCTTCGCCTTCTGCCGTTTCCTCTGTCGCTGTTACATCTTCCTCTGCTGCTTCTTCTACAGCCTCATCTACTGTTTCTTCTGCCGTTGTTTCCTCCGCCGCTTCTTCCGTTACGGGGTCTTCTGCTAAGAAGTTTGTTTCTCTTGCCTGTGTTTCACTCTTGATATCGATTCTCCAGCCTGTCAGCTTTGCGGAAAGTCTTGCATTCTGCCCTTCCTTGCCGATTGCCAGAGAAAGCTGATGGTCGGGCACTACGATTTTCGCGCTCTGCTCTGCTTCGTTCAGCGCAACCTCCAGAACCTTAGAGGGGCTGAGTGCCGCCGCAATAAATTCCTTGGGGTCCTCGCTCCAGTTGATCACATCAATCTTTTCGCCGCCCAGCTCGCTTACGATTACATTGACACGGTAGCCATTCTGCCCAACACAGGCACCCAGTGCATCCACGTTTTCATTCTTGGAATAAACGGCAATCTTTGTTCTGCTTCCGGCTTCTCTTGCAATGCTCTTGATTTCCACTGTACCGTCATGTACTTCGGGCACCTCCTGTTCAAACAGACGCTTTACCAACTCAGGATGTGTTCTGGAAACAAAAATCTGAGGGCCCTTTGTGGTCTGCTTTACCTCCAGTACATATACCTTGATGCGATCCATAAAGTTATACTGTTCGCCGGGAATCTGTTCGTTTGCGGAAAGAATCGCATCAATCTTGCCCATCTGCACGATAACATTTCTGCGTTCCTTTCTCTGTACGATGGCAGTTACAACCTCTCTTTCCTTTGTAATGTACTGGTTAAAGAGAATTTCTCTTTCTGCCTCGCGGAATTTCTGTACCACCACCTGCTTTGCGGTCTGTGCGGAAATTCTGCCGAAGTCCTTCGGTGTTACCTCCAGATCCACCACATCGCCAACCACATAGTTGGGGTTCAGCACTCTTGCCATTTCCAGAGAGATTTCCAGCTGCGGATCTTCCACAGGGCTTGCAACGGTTTTCTGCGCATAGCAGGCAACATTGCCGGATTCTCTGTCGATAACCACCTTAATATTCTGGCTTGTGCCGAAGTTTTTCTTGCATGCAGAAACCAGGGATGCCTCGATTGCCTCAAATACAACTTCCTTATCAATACCCTTTTCCTTTGCAACCAGATTCAGCGCATCCAAAAATTCTTTACTGTCCATTTTCCAAATTCCTCCCTTAGCTTAAAAAATAACTGCCAATCTCACGCTGGCGATATCCTTCTGTTCAAATTTCACTACGTTTCCGTTTTCCTCCTCGATGGAAAGCACGCCGTCTTCCAATCCCAGCAGCCTGCCCTGATACTGCTTGCTGCCGTCCTGCGCCTTATACAGCTTCACATCAATGATTTCTCCCTGATATTTCACAAAATCCGCATCCTTTTTCAGCGGTCTGTCGATACCGGGAGAGCTTACCTCCAAAATATAGGCCTGTTCGATGGGATCTTTTTCATCCAGCTTCACCTCAAGCGCACGGCTGACCGCTTCGCAGTCATCAATATTTACGCCGCTGTCCTTATCAATATAAACACGCAGATACCAGTTTACGCCTTCCTTTACAAATTCCAAATCTACCAGCTCCAGCCCCTTTTCTGCAATAATCGGCTCCAGAATGGGCAGCACCTTTGCTTCTGTATTGTTTGGTTTCGCCATTTTTACACCTCTTTTTCGTTTTTCTTTTTCCGTCTTACAAAAATCCGATGGGGCTTTCCCCCTACAATAACAAAGAGCGGGTTGTTCTACCCACTCTTTTCACCAACGTTTATAATCATTACTTTGTATTACTATACCACTTCTTTCCTTTGTTTGCAAGGCTTTTTCAGAAAATTCCCTCGCAGCGCTTCGGAACCGTGCAAGAAATTCCCTTTAGCCCAAATACATGCTCAGCTCCCGAAATCTTTCACTGTCATTCTTAACAGCTTCCTCCTTCTTCTCGCCGTTGGCATATTCCACCAGAAACCGCGTTTCTGCTTCCGCGCCGTCCAACAGCCTTACGCTGACGATGGTCGCGCTCAATTCCGCCTGCATGGTAAAGCCCTGCATCCTTTCGGATTTTCGCACACGCTCCGCCGTTCTCTTTTCCTGCAATTTCTTAAAAAGGGACATCTCTTTCTCCTTCCGACCCGTCACTGGCTTACTGATAGCTTTTTGCGGTGTTGATGCCGATGGTAGCCGAGCCTTCCTCCCATGTCACGCCCATATCCAGCAGCTTCGCCAAATCGCGCAGCTTGTAATAGGTATAATCGTTGATGGTATAGGCACTCACACTCTTTCTTTCCCCGTCGCAGTATAGCTTTGCAGTAGAGGTTGTGCCATAGGTATCGCCATATCTGCCTGCCGCGCCGCTCACAGAGGAGGAATACGGCACACCACGGAACAGCTCAATCGCCTGCTTGCTTTCGTCCCAGTAGGTCTGAAACTGCTTCGCTGTCCCATTTACCGCACCTGCAACATCGCGCAGCTTAAAATAGGTATAATCGTCAATCGTGTATGTCTGGAAATCCACCGCCTTGCCGTTCACCGTTACCTTTGCCCTGCCTGCGTAGGCATATTTCTTTTCAATCGTAACAGGTGCTTCCGGTTCGGTCGGGGTGGTCGGTTCTGTCGGGGTGGTCGGTTCTGTCGGTGTTGTTGGCTCTGTCGGTTTTGTCGCTGTCTGATAATATGCCTTCACCGCATCCGCACAGCCCTGTCTGTTGTTCAGCAAATCCCGCAGACTGAAGAACATACTGCCGTCCACGTTGTATTTTTCATTGACCTGCATTTCCTGTGCAATCTCCTTCGCAACGGAATCCTTGTAAATCCCCTGTCCAATATAAAGCTTTACGTCAGTCCCTTCAACCACGTCGCTCCACCATTTCACCAGTGTCTCATAATCAGCATAGGCATTACCCTGCTCCCAGTAAATCTGCGGTGTAATGTAATCTACCCAGCCTTTTTCTACCCATTTTTTCGCATCTCCGTAAACCGTATAATAGCCTTCGGAGCCGCGTGTTGCAGAGCCTGCCTCGTCAGAGGTGCTGTTTTTCCAGATTCCCATCGGGCTGATGCCGAATTCCACAGAGGCTTTTGTATTTTTAATCGTCTGATATACCTTTTTGATTAACGTATCCACATTGTCGCGGCGCTCCTGCGCCACTGCGCCTTCCCTTGTTTCGCCCTCAGGCAGGGGATAATTGGAAGGATAGAAATAATCATCAAAATGGATGGCATCCACATCATATTTTTCCACAACCTCTTTTACCGTATCGCAGATATACTGCTGTACCTCCTCATTCGCAGGGTCATAATACATTGCCCCGTTGTAGGTCAGAATCCAGTCCGGATGCTTTCTTGCCATGTTGTCCGCAGAAAGTGCGGATACATCCGTTCCGGATGTCGTAATGCGATAAGGGTTCATCCATGCGTGAAATTCCATGCCGCGCTTGTGTGCTTCCGCAATCATGAACGCCATCGGGTCATAGCCGGGGTTTGTCCCCTGCGCCCCTGTCAGCACAGCACTCCATGGATTCAGCTCGGACTGATACAGCGCATCCCCCTTCGGGCGCACCTGCACCACAACCGTATTCAAGCCCAACGCCTGTGCCTGCTCCAGCTTCTGAATAAATTCATTCTTCTGCGCTTCTGCATTATTCGTTGTGGAAGGGTAATCCGCACTGTATACCGTTGAAATCCAGACAGCACGCATCTCCTTCGCATCTGCCGCAAAGGTCTCCTGCGCCCCGATGCTTACCACGCCAAGCACACCGCATAAAATGCCGGTGCATATTTTTTTCAAAAATCGATTCATTTTTTCACCTGATTCCTTTGTTTTCCCATTTGGTTTTTATTTTATATTGTACCACAAAAATACAATGAAAAATATTACAAAAACTTTAATCTTTTCTTTTGCAAAAGAGATTGCATAAATCCTTTATTTGCATTAAGATAGAGAGAAACTATTGTTCCATAGAAAATACAAAAGATACGAGGTGACTTTCTAATGAGATACGGACTAATCGGAGAAAAACTGGGACACAGCTTTTCTAAAATCATTCATGAACAGCTGGCGGATTATACCTATGATCTGATTCCCTTAACAAGAGATGAATTGGATGCTTTCCTGCGAGAAAAACAGTTTTCTGCCTTGAATGTAACCATTCCCTATAAGGAAACGGTTATCCCTTATCTGGATGAGGTAGATAGCCGCGCGCAGAAAATCGGCGCAGTCAATACGGTTGTCAATAGAAACGGCAGGCTTTGCGGCTATAATACGGATTTTTACGGTTTCCGTTATCTGCTCCAGAAAAACGGCATTGATGTTGCCGGCAAAAAAGCATTGGTTCTGGGCAAGGGCGGCGCGTCCAAGGCTGTCATTGCCGTTCTGGAAGAATTGGGTGCATCCGAAATTATCACCGTATATTATAAGGAATATCCGGAAACCGTCACCTATGCAGAATGTTATAAAAATCATGCCGATGCAAAAATCATCGTGAATACCACTCCTGTCGGAATGTATCCGAACTCCGATGACTGCCCCATTGATTTAGACCGCTTCACCGCGCTCGAAGGCGTTGCGGATGTTGTCTATAACCCCCTGCGTACCCAGCTTGTTCTGGAGGCGGAAAAGCGCGGGATTCGTGCCGCAGGCGGTCTGGAAATGCTCGTTGCACAGGCAAAATATGCCGTAGAAATCTTTCTGGATACCCATCTGGAGGATGCCCGCATTGCCGAAATCAATACGCCCCTCTTAAAGGAACGCTCCAATCTTGTTCTGGTTGGCATGAGCGGCGGCGGCAAAAGCACGATTGGCAAAAGGGCGGCAGAAAAGCTGGGCAAAGGCTTTGTCGATACCGATGAGTTGATCATTGAGCGCATCAAAATGCCCATTGCCGAATTCTTCGCAAAGGAAGGAGAGCCCGCCTTCCGCGAAATCGAAACAAAGGTCATCCATGAGGTTTCTTCCCGGAATAACCTCGTCATTGCCACAGGCGGCGGCATCATCAAAAACCCCTTGAATGTCGAATACCTTAAGCGCAACGGCAGACTCATCTGGCTGAAACGCGATGCAGACCTGCTCCAGACGGGCAACGGCAGACCCCTTGCCCCCGATCAGGCGGCGGCACAGAAGCTTTATCAGGAACGCCTGCCCCTTTATACCGCGACGGCAGAAGCCATTGCAGATAATAACGGCACCCTTGAAGAAGGTCTCTCAGCTGTCCTGCAGAGCTATGAAGCCCTTTTGAAATAAGAAATCCATACATAAAAAATCCCCTTCCTTTCGGAAAGGGATTTTTATTGGTTTAGAGGGATGTAATAAAATGAGTTTTTGAGAGTTTTTTGAAAATTTCTGAGTTTTTATGAGTTTTATCTTCTGTGTTCTGTTTCGTTTCCTTTTTCTTTGGTGCTTCTATCATTCAGCCTGATGATGTCTTTCGTCAATGTCATTTACGGGAGGTTCCAGTCCATCAATGACAATATTGTTCTTCTGTGCATAATCCCACAGAGCGGCACGCAGCGCCTCCTCTGCCAGACAGGAACAGTGTACCTTTACGGGAGGCAGACCATCCAATGCTTCCATGACCGCTTTATTGGTTACCTCCAATGCTTCCTGAATACTCTTGCCCTTTACCAGCTCTGTCGCCATGGAGCTTGTCGCAACTGCGGCACCACAGCCAAAGGTTTTGAATTTTGCATCAACGATTTTGCCATCCTCAATCTGCAAATATACCTTCATGATATCGCCGCATTTCATATTACCGACCTGTCCAACGCCGCTTGCGTTTTCAATTTCGCCTACATTTCTTGGGTTCATAAAATGATCCATTACCTTTTCGCTATATTCCATTTCAAAGTTCCTCCTTGGTGTTCCAATTTATATGAATGTCTAAAGTAAACGTCTGTTTTTCTTCTATCAAGCCTTTTTGCCAGGATAAACGGGAGACATATCTCTCAGCCGCTGTACCAGACCGGGCAGCTTTTCCAGAATAAAGTCTACCTGTTCCTCCGTGTTTTCTCTGTCTATTGTCAGTCTCAGAGAGCCATGTGCAATCTCATGAGGCAGACCGATGGCGAGAAGTACGTGTGACGGAT
>ERZ825137.3770-NODE-3770-length-15887-cov-3.600051_pt1 | contig 15887 bp, 19 predicted proteins | sample MGYA00519873_ERZ825137 | MGnify/ENA primary metagenome ERZ825137 (study PRJEB31778, sample SAMEA3449190) | human gut metagenome | biome: human gut; feature: human-associated habitat; material: faeces | place: United Kingdom | collected 2010/2012 ...
TTGCAAATCAAGGAAAAATCGAAGGAGAATGAGTATATATGAAATTAGGTATCGTAGGACTGCCCAACGTGGGAAAGAGCACGCTGTTTAACGCCATCACCCGGGCGGGAGCCCAGGCGGCGAATTATCCTTTCTGTACCATCGAACCCAACACCGGCGTGGTGCCTGTGCCCGACAAGCGGCTGGACGTGCTGGCGGAGATGTATCATCCCAAGAAAGTGACCCCTGCCACCATCGAATTTGTGGACATCGCCGGTCTGGTGAAGGGCGCCAGCAAGGGCGAGGGACTGGGCAACAAGTTCCTGTCCCACATCCGGGAATGCGACGCCATCGTGCATGTGGTGCGGTGCTTCGAGGACGAGAACATCATTCACGTGGACGGCACGGTAGACCCAGCACGGGACATCGACGTGATCCAGCTGGAGCTGGTGCTGGCCGATTTGGAGACCATGCAGCGCCGGGTGGAAAAGGCCAACCGGCTTTTAAAGGGCGGCGACAAGAAGCAGGTGCAGGAAGTGGAGCTGGGTCAGCGGCTGCTGGCGCATCTGGAGGAAGGCAAGCCCGCCCGCACCTTCTCCATGACGGACGAGGAAAAGGAGATCGTCCACAGCTGGTTCCTGCTGACGGACAAGCCGGTGATCTACGCGGCCAACATTGCCGACAGCGACGTGGGCACGGATGAAAGCCAGCTGCCCTTTGTGCAGGCGGTGCGGAAGATCGCCGACGCGGAAGGGGCGCAGGTCTTCACGGTCAGCGCGCAGATCGAAGAAGAGATCGCCAATATGGAGCCGGACGAAAAAGCGGAGTTCCTGGAAGAACTGGGCATTGGCGAAAGCGGCCTTGACCGATTGATCCACGCCAGCTACAGCCTGTTGGGGCTGATCTCCTTCCTGACGGCGGGCGAGGACGAATGCCGGGCGTGGACCATTACCCGGGGCACGAAAGCGCCGCAGGCGGCGGGCAAGATCCACACGGATTTTGAACGGGGCTTCATCCGCGCCGAGGTGGTGGCCTTCGACGACCTGCGAATGCTGGGCAGCATGAACGCCTGCAAGGAAAAGGGCCTTGTGCGCAGCGAGGGCAAGGATTACGTGATGAAGGACGGCGACATCGTGCTGTTCCGCTTTAACGTATAAGACCGGAAAGGGAGTTTGGGAAATGAGCAGACTGTCCTTCTTTTTTCAGCGGCTGGTGCGCATGGACTGGAAAGCCATGTGGAAGACCACAAAAATCCTGAAGGAGCGGAGCGGAAAGAGCCGCCTGTGGCTTCTGTGCGACATGTTGCGCTGCGCGCTGAAATACAACGCGGGCTACGTGGATTACAAGATCGCCGAAATGTACCGGCTGACCGACGAGCAGAAAAAGACCCAGATCACCCGGGGACTGAGCAACACCATCGTCCGCAGGATGAACGACAAGGCCTACTGGTATCTGTTCGACGACAAGGCCACGTTCAATCGGCTGTTCAAGGACGAGGTGAACCGGGACTGGATCGAGCTTTCCGACGAGCTGAGCTTGGAGGACTGGAAAGCGTTCCTTGACCGGAACGACGACCTGATCTGCAAGCCGCTGGAAGGCAGCAGCGGCGTGGGCATTGAACGGCACACGAAGGAAGAATGGCGGGGCCGGGAAGAAGCGTTCCTGCAGGAGCTGCGGGACAAGAAGATCGGCATTGTGGAGGAACGGGTGATCCAGCATCCGAAAATGGCGGAGATGTGCCCGACCTCGGTCAACACCATCCGCATCGCTACGCTGCTGGGCGACAAAAAGCAGGGCATCGTTTATGCCTTCCTGCGCATTGGCAACGGCAAGGTGATGGACAATGTGGATCAGGGCGGCATGGCGGCGCGAATCGATCTGGAGAGCGGAACGCTGTTGACCGTTGGCGCGGACAAGCAGGGCAACACCTACACCGAGCATCCCATGACCCATACGCCCATCATCGGATTCCAGATTCCTTATTTCAAGGAAGCCTGCGATATGTGCCTGAAGGCGGCCCAGAAGGTGCCGCAGATGCGCTTCGTGGCGTGGGACGTGGCTATTACGGAAAAGGGGCCGGTGTTCATCGAGGGCAACAGTTTTCCCAGTCACGCGGTGCCGCAGTTCGCCGCTCATTACCCGGACGGGATCGGCATTATGCGGGAGTTCCGGGAATTTATCGATATTTGAGAAAACAGAAGCAGGGAGCGAACGTGTGGAAAACGCGGGCGCTCCCTGCTTTTTGAATGGGAAAAACGCGGTTTTTGGAATGAAGAGACACAAGGAGACAAACGGAAACATCCGTATACAGAAAACTGTGATATAGTATATCCTGTCAAAGGTGGGGGACAGAAACCGGAGAGGCTGAAAGGCCGTCTCCGGTTTTTGTATGCCGGAAAAGGCGGAGGAAGAAGGCAATGAATGCAGCGGCGGAAAAAGAGCCGGTGTTTGGGACGGATGAAGGGGAAGGGCTGAATGTTGGAAGGAAAAATGAATTTTTGGAAGGGAAAATGGGGCAAACGAAGGGAAATGTTGGCTGCCCGGAGGGTGAGAATATTGCGAGTGAAAGGGATAGGCTGCGAGCGATGGAGATGGCTGGACAGTTGGAATGCGGAGGGACATCAAATGTTGAAGTGGACAGCGGAGGGAGTAGCCAATGCGATACGCGGCAAAAGACGGGGAAGGACGGCCAGACGGAACGCAAGGCGAGGTGCAGAGCCCCTGCCCCTACTGGGGAAAATGACCTGAAAAGCGACACGCAGGGAGAAACAGGGGAGACTGGACGAATGGAACGCGAACCGGGGAGCGGAGGGGATGCCCCTGCCGAAGCGAGCTGTATGGGCACTGTATCTGCTGGGAAAAATGACCTAAAAAGCGACACGCGGCGAGAGCAGGGGCAAACTGGCCAAGTGGAACGCGAGCTGGGGTGCAGGGGGTCACCCCCTGCCGAACTGGGGTGCAGGGGCACTGCCCCTGCTGCTGTTGCGGATGCGGAGGAAGTGCTGGCGGCGCTGACGCGGATTTTGCGCGGAGAGGAAGAAGCGAAAACCAGCGAGGTGCTGCGGGCGGCGGAACTGCTGGGAAAACAGTATGGGCTGTTCGGCGACCGGGAAGGAGCGCCCACAGAAGCCCCGAAGATTGTGATGGACGTGCCAGGACGGGGGGAAAAGAAGTGAACGTGAAGCTGGGAGAAAAAGTGCCGCCGGCCTTCGAGGGGCTGTTCTGGGATATGTATGAGGGACGGCACGACGAGTACTGGCTGAAAGGCGGGCGGGGAAGCGGAAAGTCCAGCTTTGTCAGCCTGATGGCACTTTGCTTGATGCTGAAAGACCCGGAGGCGAACGTCATCATTTTTCGGAAGGTGGCGGAAAGCCTGCGGGAAAGCGTACTGGCGCAGATGCGCTGGGCAGCGGAGGAAATGGGCATGAACGGGTACTTTCAGTACCGGCTGAACCCGATGGAAATGACCTATCGGCCCACGGGACAGCGCATTTTGTTTCGGGGCGCGGACGACCCGGAAAAGAGCAAGGGCGTGAAATTGCCCAAGGGATATTTCGCGCTGCTCTGGTTTGAAGAAGCCAGCGCTTTTCGCGGAATGGAGGAAATACGGACGATCCAGGCCAGCGTGCTTCGGGGAAGAAGAGGCGTGACGGTGCTGAGCTATAATCCGCCGGTCAGCGCCCAAAGCTGGGTGAACGCGGAGGCGCTGAATCCCTGCGAGGGAAGAGTGGTGCATCAGAGCGACTACCGGCAGATGCCGCCGGAATGGCTGGGCGAGACTTTTCTGAAACAGGCGGAACGGCTGAAAAAACGGGACGAACGGGCCTACCGGCATATGTATCTGGGGGAAGCCGTGGGCACGGGAGGAAAGGTATTTGACAATCTGGACGTGCGGGCGATTTCCCTGGAAGAACGGGATCGTTTCCCGGTGCGGTACGCGGGGCTGGATTTCGGATTTGCCAATGACCCGGACGCGCTGGTGTTGTGCGCGTGGGACAGGCGGGTAAAGCGGCTGCTGCTGTTGGAAGAAGCGGTGCAGACAGGACAGAGCCTGGAAAAACTGGCGGAAAGCTGTCGGGAAATCGCGGGAGAAAAGATCATCCGCTGCGACAGCGCCATGCCGCGGGAAATTGCCGAATTGAGACGGAGAAACGTCAACGCCATCGGGGCGAAAAAAGGGGCGGGCAGCGTGGAGCACGGTATTCGCTGGCTGAAGGAATTGAACGCCATCGTCATCGACCGGGAAAGATGCCCCAAGGCCGCCCGAGAGTTCAGCCTGTACGAATACGCCCGGGGCCGGGACGGGTGCTTCCTGAACGAATGCCCGGATCGAAACAACCACACCATCGACGCAGTGCGCTACGCGCTGGAACCGCTGATGACCGAACGGGTCGTGCGGCTCAGAAAGGGGAGAATCGAATGATCGTGATCGACCGGGAATGGCTGGCGGACGGGGAGCCGTCGCCGGAGCTGATCTGGGAAGTGCTGAAGCAGTTCGACGGGGAACGGTTTCGGTTGAACGAACTGAAAGATTATTACGATGGGGAGCACAGCATCTCCGAGCGGTGGCGGGGAAGGGGCGCGCCGAATTACCGGCTCAGTCATGATCTGCCGGGGTACATCGTGGCGATGACCAGCGGCTATCTGACGGGCGAACCCATTCAGTACACGGTCAATGGGGAATGGACGGGCTTTCAGACGCTGCTGGACTGCCTGCGCCGCAGCGCGGCGGGCAGCGTGGACAGCGAACTTGCGGCGGACGCGGCCCTTTACGGCAAGGGCGTGGAAATGTATTACGCCGATGAAAACGCCATGCCGCGGCTTTGTCAGGCGGACGCAAGAAACGCCTTTGTGGTGTACGACAACACCGTGGAGCACAGGCCGGTCTTCGGCGTGATGCTGACGGAACGGCGGAACCGGCATTTTCAGCGGACGGGCCAGCGAATCGAAGTGATGACGGAGGAATGGAACGTCCATTATGAGCGAACCGGCGGAGAGATCCCTCGGGAGACGGGGCGGGAGAGACATTTCTTCGGCGGCGTGCCCATGACCGAATACTGGAATAATCAGCGGGAACGGGGCGATTTTGAAGGCGTGAAAGCGCTGATCGACGCTTACGACGCGCTGCAGAGCGACCGGGTAAACGACAAGCAGCAGTTTACCGACGCATTGATGGTGATCTACGGGGCCACAGTGGAGGAGGACGAAGAAGGACGAAGCGTACAGCAGCGGCTTCGGGAAACGCGGACGCTGGAAATGCCTGCTGCAGACGCGCGGGTGGAGTATCTGACGAAACAGCTTTCCGAAAGCGATACGGAGATCCTGAAGGACAGCCTGAAGGCGGACATCCACAAGCTGAGCTTCGTGCCCGACCTGACCGACGAGGCCTTTGCGGGAAACCTGAGCGGCGTGGCCATGGAATACAAGCTGTTCGGGCTGGAACAGCTGATGAGGGGCAAAGAACGCTGGTTCCGGGAAGGGCTGCTGTGGCGGCTTCGGCGGATGGTGTATTTTCTGCGGCTGCGGGGCTGCCGTCTGCCGGAGGCAGAGGAGATCGGCGTGCATTTTTCCAGAAGTCTGCCGGTGAACCGGCTGGAAGTGGCGCAGACGCTGAAAGCCTATGAGGGGTTAGCCCCGAAAAAGCTGCTGGTTGGGCAGGTGCCCTTTGTGGAGGATGCGGAGAAAGCCATGGAAGAAATGGAAAAGGAAAAGAGGAGATAAAAAGAGCTGCCGAAGGGCGGCTTTTTTTATAGAAATAAGTGGAAGGGAGAAAAGAGCATGGAAGAAATGACGGTTCACGAACCCACGGAAATGGAACGGCTGGCGCTGGAACGGGAACAGACGCTGCGGCAGCGGGAGGCGGCGCTGGAGATGCGCGAACGCCGCGCCCGGGCGCAGGAGCTGCTGACCCAGCGAAATCTGCCGGCGGAACTGACGGACTGCCTGAATTTTTCGGATGACGAGAGTCTGGAAAAAAGTCTGAATGCGCTGGAAAAGGCGTTTCTGGAACAGGTGGACAAGGCGGTGGGCGAACGGATGAAGGGCGCGGCGCCACGAAGCGGGGAAAACGCGCTTTATGCCGGTCAGCTTCGGTCGGCATTGGGACTGAAATAAGGAAAAGAAAAAGGAGGAAAAAGAGATGGCTAATTCGATCGCACTATTCAAACAATTTGTGCCGCTGCTGGACGAGGTATACAAGGAGGCCAGCAAGACGGCGGTGCTGGACGGCCGCCCGGAGCTGGTGCAGGCGGGGGCGAACGCCAACGAGCTGGTGATCCCCAAGATGACGATGGACGGCCTGGCGGACTACAGCCGCAACGGCGGTTACGTGGGCGGCGCAATGAACCTGACCAACGAGACGGTGACCTGCAACTTCGACCGGGGCCGTATGTTCGTGGTAGATCACATGGACAACGCGGACACGGCGGGCGTGGCCTTCGGAATGCTGGCGGGGGAATTTATCCGCACGAAGGTGGTGCCGGAACTGGACGCTTTCCGCTTTGCGACTTACGCGGGCGCGGCTGGGGTCGGTTCGGGCAGCGGTACGCTGAACGACGGAGCGGCGGTGGTGGCCGCACTGCGGGAGGCCATCAACGCCATGGACGCGGATGAAGTGCCCATGGAGGACCGGGTGCTGTTTATTACGTCCGGCCTGCTGGGCAAGGTGGAGGATCTGGACACCACCAAGAGCCGGGAAGTGCTGCGCCGCTTCTCCGACGTGGTGGCGGTGCCTCAGACCCGCTTCTATACGGCCATTCACCAGAACAGCGGCACGATGGTACAGAAGGGCGGCGAGACGGCCAGCGACGAGACAGCGGGCGGCTACGCCAAGGATGAAAGCGGCAAGGACATTAACTTTATGGTGATCCACCGGGGCGCGGTGATCCAGTTTTCCAAGCATATCGCGCCCAAGGTGGTAACGCCGGAACAGAACCCGGACGCGGACGCGTGGAAGTTCGGCTACCGTCAGGTGGGCGTGGCGGATGTGTACGAGAACAAGACCGCCGGTATTTACGTGCATCACAAGGCCTAAATGCGCCCGGAAACAGTGAAAGGAGAGCCGCATGGACAAGCAGAAAGGGCTGGAAGCGCTGCGGCTTCGGCTGGAAATTTCCAATGAGGAGCAGGACACGCTGCTGACGGCGCTTTTGGAGGATGCGGAGCAGTATGCGCTGGGGTATACCGGGCGAAGCGTCCTGCCTGCCGCGCTGGAAGGGGCGGCGCTGGAACTGGCGATCCTCCGCTACCGCCGACGCGGCATGGAGGGGGAAACCGTCCATGGAGAAGGCGGCTTACAGACGACTATGGAAGGGCTGCCTTCGGCGTTGGAAAAGCTGCTGAATCGCTACCGAAGAGCGAAGGTGGTCTGATGGGACTGAGCCGCGGAAGAATGAGAAGACTATGGCTTCATCAGCCCAAAGCACAGCGGATCGCGGACGGTATGGAACCGGCCTTTGAGACGGAGAGCGTCGCACTGCTGGGAACGATCCAGCCGTTGGAAGGAACAACGACAGCAAGGCTCTACGGCGAAGAAAGCGCGGAAATGTCGCTTTTATTGACGGAGGAAAAGACGGAGCTGAAAGAAGGTGTGGGGATCGCGCTGGAGGCGGCAGGAGAATGCCGGTTCCGCATCGCGGCACCGCCGGAACGCTGGAAGACACATCAGCGGGCGGTTTTGAAAAGCATCTAGGAGGCATGGATGGGACTGGAAAAAGTGGGGGCGGCGATAGCCGCCGGTGCAGCGAGCGCCGTGGAACGGTTGTGCATGGAAACTGCGGAAAATGCGAAGGCGTTATGTCCGGTGGGATCCGGAGAATTGAAGGGCAGTATCGCGCCGCAGGTCATGGGCCCTTCGGGAAGCGTAGCCGCCGGGGCGGGCCATGCCGCCTATGTGGAGCTGGGAACCTGGAAAAAGGAGGCCCGGCCTTTTTTATTGCCCGCTTTTGCCATGACGAAAGAAAAAGCGGCGGAGGAAATCGCCCGGGAGATCAGAAACGCGATTCGGGAGGGATGAACTTGAGCGCGGAAGGAGAGAAACGGCGCATTCTGGAAGCACTGGGGAGCGTCGAAACGCTGAAAAACGTCAGCCGCAGCTGGCCCCGCCAGCAGGCGGCACTTCCCTGCGCAGTGGTGACATTGGCCGGGGAGCGACGGGCAGACGAACGGGATGGGGCCGAGTATCTGACGGAAACGGAATACTATGTGCGCTGCTTTGCCCGGACGGGAACGGAAGCGGATGAACTGGCTCCGAAAATTCGGCGGGAGATGGAAAAACTGGGCTATCAGCGGGAATTTGCCTGGGAAGAAAGCAGTGAAGCGGTTTTTCAGCGGGTGGAACGGTACAAAAAGTGGATCGGATAAAAGAGAGGAGAATGAGAAAATGAGCCAGAAACGAGCGGCAACGGGATTCAAGGGCATCGCGCTGGCCCCGGTGACGGAGAACACGCTGACCAGCTACAAGACCTCGGCGGGGGAAAGCCTGCCCTACGCGGGCAGCATGAGCCGCACCTCCAAGGAGAGCAGCACCGACCTGTACTATGACGACGACCTGTACGCCCAGATCAAGAACGTGATGGGCGAGGACGTGGAGCTGCACATGGCGGAGGTGCCGCTGGAACGCATGGCTGCGCTGGGTCTTGGCACCTATGACGAGGAAAACGACACGCTGGAGGCGGACTTCAACGCCGCCGGGAAGGAGTACGCCCTGCGCTTTGTGGTGGACACGGTCAGCGGCCTGCCCTTCTACTTCAACTACCGGCTGTTCCAGCTGACGGGCATCAAGTTCGACAACTTCACCACCAAGCAGGACAGCGTGACCGTGTGCGAGGTCATCATCACCGGCGTGTTCAAGCGGCCCAACATGGCGGGCCTTGCGCCGTGGGCCGTGATGCAGCTCAAGGACGACAAGAGCAATCAGGCCAAGTGCACGGCCTTCATCACGGCGGCGGAGACGAAGCCGGCCACTTAAAAAAGCAGGCCGGGGGACGGAAAACCATCCCCCGGCGCTTTCTAAGGACGAACAAAAGGAGGCCCCATGACGCGCTCGGCAGAGTACTGGAAACGGCGGGCGGAAGCCAACATGGACGGCGTGCAGCGGGGCGCGGAGCAGCGCCTTGCCCGGCTGGGCAGGGCCTACCATCAGGCGGCGCGGGAGCTGGAAGGCGAGGTGCAGCGCATCCTCGGCACATACGCGAAGCGCTTTGACCTGACCCCGGAGGAAGCCGCCGCCGCGCTGCGGGAGCCCGCCGACGAGGAAAGCCGGGCTTACGGCTACCGCGTCAGCCGGGCGGAAGCGCTGGAAAAAGCCATCCGGGAGCGGCTGAACGGGCTGGGGGCACGGCTGGAACGGGAGACTGCCGCTCAGCGGGAATGGACGGCCTCTAAGAGCTACCAGAGCGCCCGGAAGATGATGCGGGACATGACCGGCGGGGTGGTGAGCCAAGCCGTGCCCGATTTGCAGGGGCTTCTGCGGGCCATGGACACCGCGTGGTCGGGCCGGAACTACTCCGCCCGCATCTGGCGCAACACGGACCATCTGGCGCAAATGCTGGAAGACGAGATCGAAGCCGCCTTTTTGAGCGGAAAGAACGTCCGCCGGATGGCGAACGTCATCATGGATCGCTTCGGCGTGGGCTACCGGGCGGCGGAATGCCTGATGCGGACGGAGACCAGCTACGTGCAGAACCAGACAGCCGCCCAAAGCTACCGGGACGCGGGCTGTACAGAATACGAAATCCTGACCGCCAGCGACCGGCGCACCTGCAGCCGATGCGCCGCACAGAACGGCAGGCGCTACTTGTTTACGGAGATGCAGGCGGGGGAGAACGCGCCGCCCTTTCACCCGAACTGCCGGTGCACGATCTTGCCGGTGGTGGGGGAAGAAGAGCGGCTCGCGAAAAAGGCCGGGCCGGAGGAACTGGGCTTTGCCGTTGCAAAGACGGGGGAAAGTGGTATAATAGTACCGAAGGCCGACGGTGTGCTTGACCTTGAAACAGGTGTGCGCTATCAGCTTGCAAAAGGCTCAAAACTGCAAGACGTTGAAATTTTTGCGGGAAAAGGGTCAAAGAAAGAATTTCGACAGGCTGAAAAATATGCTCAAAGATACGGCGGGGCTGCTTCGAACTGGCAGCACGCAAAGGGAAAAGGCATGTTGGCAACGGATGAAGGCGACGTAAAGGCCGAAATCCATTGGGTGCAATGTGAAGGAATCGGAAAAAAAGAAATGTTTGTGAAGAAGTGGCTTGAATGAAAGTAAAGTACATAGGCAAAGCTGACATCGTAGCCCTCGAAAAAGGAAAGGTGTACAATGTCCTTTCGGTGGAAAAGGGATGGTATAGGATCATGACGGAAGTTGAGGAAGACTATCTTTTCCCGCCGAATCAATTTGAAATTGTTGAAGAATAGCACCTCACGCCCGCATGGTGCTTTTGGTGGGTTCATATACCTGATGAGGATGAAACAGATGAGCGAACCGAGTCGCATTCAGACGAGAGAAGGCATCAAAGGCGTTGAAAAAGCCATTGCTTTAGAAGCTGCGAAGGGTTATTGCACCCGGCATGGCTATTCCATGCATAAGCTCGCCGAAAACAGGTTCCATCTGATCGGCGGCGTGGCCGTGTTCTCTGTCCCAAGTCCTGTGAAGCCAAATGGACTGATGAATGACAGAGAAACCCAACCATTGCCGACGCTGATTCTTCGTCAGGAAGACGGAAAACTAACGTTTGAAACCACCGAATATACCGAAAAATACCTGAAATAACAAGACCCAGAAAATCCTGACCGCCACGCCGAAAGGCAAGGCGGTTTTTTCATACCCATTTTGAAAAAAGGAGACGATCCACATGGCGAGCAAGAACAGCGCGGCCCTTTCCCTGCCCAAGAGCCGGACGGTGCGGGGGTATGAGATTCGAAAAATGCCCATCGGGGCGTTTCTGGAGGCGTGCAGCCTGCTGGAAGAACTGCCGGGAACGGCGCTGCGGCTGCTGTTCCCCGAAAAAAAGGAAGGGGACATTCTGACGGAGCTGGCCGGGCTTGACAAGGACAAGCTGCAGGAGCTGTTCCTGCGGGCGCTGGCGGTGCTGCCGGGAGAGATGGTGCGGCTGTTCGCCAAGCTGAGCGGCGTGGAAGAACAGGCGCTGCTGGAAGACGCGCGCATCGGGCTGGATGGCCTCGGCGAAATGGCCGAGGCGTGGCTGGAGGTCAACGGGATCGAAAATTTTATCAAAACCATGGGAGCGCTGGGAAAACGGACGAGGGCTCTCATGGGCGGAGCGAACACTGGTTCCAGGGGCTGATCGCCGCGGCGCTGAGCATCGGCATCAGCAAGCGGGAGCTGCTGAACGACTACTACATGGATGAGATCGGGCCGGTCTTTGAGGAATGGAACCGTCTGCATGACCCTGATCGGGAGGAGACGGAAGAAGTGGAGGCGGCGGACTTCCTCGGAGGCGAAGGAGAATGGCTGGAGTGAGGGAAGGAGGGGAGAACAAGAATGACGATCGATGAATTGACCGTCAAAATTACGGTGGCGGCGGAAGAAGCGGAAGCGGCGTTGGATGCGCTGCTGGAAAAGGTGCGGGCGTTTCAGGAAAAAACGGGACTGGCGCTGCAGCTGGATGCTGGCAGCTGGGACAGTCAGTTGGCGGAAACGGGTGAAGGCTTTCAGCAAGCCGGAGAACAGGCGGAGGCACTGGCGGACAAGCTGCGTCAATCGACGGAAACGGCGTTGGCGCACAAAGGGGCTTTTGAAGAACTGGGCGGCGAGGCGCAGAAGATTCGAGAAGGATTCCAGCAAAACGAAAAAAGCGTTCAAGGTCTGGTACGACAGCTGGCAGAGCTGGGCCGTCAGCGGGAAGCGTTGAACCAGCTGAAAAATCTATCCGCCCAGTTGAAAAACTGCGAAAAGGGCGGAGAAGGTTATCGGAAAACATTAACGCAGATCCAGCCGGTGCTGAAGAAGGCGGGAATTTCAACGGAAAATCTCGGCAAGGGCATGGAAGGGCTGGACGATGCGGTCACCTCCGCGGAAAAGAGCATGGGCAGCGCCGCAAACGGGATCGCCGGGAAACTGGAAGGCGTGATTCGGTGGGCGGAACAGACGAAGCAAAGTCTGACCATCAGCGGAAGCGTCAACGTGGATACCAGCCCGTCGATTCAAGCGTTGAACGGGCTGATCGCCGTGGCACAGACGGCGCTGGCGTTGCTGAACGCTTTGGGATTGGGCGGCGGCACAGGGAAAAGCGGCGGCGGGGGCGGCGGCGGTGGTGGCGGCAGCAAGGCCGACGACGCTGAGAAGAAGGCCGAGGAAGCACGCAAGAAAGCCCTGCAGGCCGACTATGACCGCATCGAGCACCGGCGGCACCTGAACGAGATCAGTCTGGAGGAGGAACTGGCCGGGCTGGAAGAAATCCGCCGGAAGCACCAGATGACCGCCGAGGAGATCATGGCATGGGAAGAAAAGGTGTATGATCTCAAAAAGGAAATTCGGGAACGGGACGCGGACAGCATCGACCAGCTGGCGGACGGGGTGGTCTCCGCGCTGGAAAAGCGCTACGAGGCCATGCGGGACGCGGAGATCGAGCGGCTGGACAAGAGCCGGGAGGCGTGGGAGCAGTGGCGGGACGACAGCGTGCAGGCCATTGAAGACCAGATCGCCGCGCTGGACCAGCTGGCCGACACCGAGGACGAGGAGAAAAAAAGCGCCGAGGAGCTGCGGAAGATCGAAAAACTGCGCCGGGAGGTGGAGTACGAGCAGGACGCGTACAACCGGCAGAAATTACAGCAGCAGCTGGACGAGGCGGTGGCCAGCCGGGAGGAACGGCTGCGGAAGCTGGAATTAAAGCAGCAGAAGGAGGCCCTGCAGGAGGAGATCGAGAAGATCAGAGATCAGGCCTCCGAAAAGATCAAGGAGCTGGACGGGGAGCAGGACGCCATCGAGAAGGCCTACGAGGAACGGCTCAAGGCCGCCAGCCTGCAGGCCGAGGCCGAAAAGCTGCTGATGACCAAAAGTCAGGACGAGATCATGGACCTGCTGTACGAATACGTGCCCGAATACGACGCGCTGGGCAAGAGCATGGGTGAAAAGCTGCTGGAGGGCTTTCAAAGCAAGGTGGGGAGCATCACGGACTGGTTCCGCGGCTTCAACGACCAGCTGGCCCGGATGCAGGAGGAGCTGGCGGGCAGCCTGAACGCCGCCACCGACCGATTCTACGAAAGCCGCCGGGACACCGCCGGTCAGAGCGGGGCAGGCGGCGCGCCGGTGGTGCAGCAGACGGTGAACTTCTACGAGCCGGTGGAAAGCCCCAGTCAGGTGGCCCGGCGGATGGAGGACGTGAACGACCAGCTGGGGTGGATGATGGCGTAGCGCGCTGCGGCGGGCGTTTTTTCATGGTAAAATAAAAAAGGAACGGGAAACCGTGCCGCGACGGAGGGCAACACCGAAATCCTGTGAAGGAAGGATGTGAGGCCCAAGGAGGGGGCGAAGCCCCGAGGGCTGAGAACGCCGCGAAACGGAACCGCAAGCCCGAAGCCCGCGACGGCCTGAAAGGCCGGGGTGGGCCGAAAAGAAGGTTCCGCGAAGCGGAACGAGGGGCGAGGACAGCCACGAAGTGGCTCCGCAAGCCCGAAGCCCGCGACGGCCTGAAAGGCCGGGGTGGGCCGAAAATGCAAGAGATACTTTTTGAGATACTAAGTGCTGCCGTTGCCGCCTGTGCGACGTTCATTGGCTGGATTTTGGCAAAAAGAAACGGCCACGATGGTGAAGATCGTGACCGCTAAGCAAGCAAAGGTCATGTCAAAACCCTTTGCACCGTTATTATAGCATGGGAAAAGACAAAGTCAAACGAAAGCGTCAGGCAATCGTCGGGCGCTTTTTGTATTGGGGGAAAGGGGGATGCACCATTCAGAAACTGATCTACGAGAACCTGCACGGCGAGACGGCCGTGTTTTTTCATGCGCCGTGGGTGCTGGGCCGGGTGAAGGGCGTGGGCATGAGCGACGTGAAGGTAGTGGCGGCGGAAGGGGCCTACCAGCAGGGGGAGAGCATCACCGGCCTGCGGCGGGAGGGCCGGACGGTAAAGGTGACGCTGCACCTGCTGGCCCCTTCCCGGCAGGAGATGTACCGGCTGCGGTCGGAGCTGCTGGGGGTCCTCAGCCCGGACAAGGCCTTCGACGGGACGAGGCGGGCAAGGCTTTTGTATGAAAACGACTTCGGCCGGCGGTGGACGTGGGCCGTGCCGGAAAGCGGGCTGGACTGGGGCGAACGCAGGCAGAACGCCCTGCCGTCGCTCAGCCTCAACTTCCGCTGCGAAAGCCCCTACTGGTACGGCATGACCCGGCAGGAGGCGGTGTTCAAGGCCAAAAAGGCCGGGTTCACCCTGCCCATGAAAATGCCGCTGGGGCTGGGCAGCAAGTCCTTCGTGTGCCAGGTGGACAGCGCCGGGAACGCGGAAGCGCCCGCCGAGATCGAGATCACTGGGGCGGGAGAGATGCCCACGCTGGTGAACGAGTCCACCGGGGAGAAAATTTGTCTGGTGCAGCCTTTGCCCGAGGGGGACACGCTGGTGCTGGACACCGACCCCGCCCGGCTGAAGGTGCGCATCCGCCACGGGGACGGCAGCGAGGAAAACGGCTTCGGCTACCTGAGCCCGGAAAGCTCGGTGGCGGAGTTCGGGCTGCGGCCCGGCGAGAACCTGCTGCACTACGTGCCCCAGGGGGACGGCAGCCGCAGCGTGATCCGGGTGCGGTGGTACGACTGCTGGGAGGGGGTGTGATGATGCATTCCCTGATGATGGCGGGGCCAGACCTGCGGCTTCGGGGCGAGCTGCCGCAGTACGGAAGCCTGCGGTTCAAGCGGTGCTTCTGGGAGGTGGGCAGCTTCCAGCTGACGGTGAAACGGGGAACACCGGGATGGGACAGCCTGAGCCGGGAGACCCTGCTGTACCTGCCGGAGCGGCCGGAAACGGCGCTGCTGGCGGAAAAGATCACCGTGGACGAGGAGAAGGTCACAGTCAGCGGCGTGCCCCTGAAGGGCCTGTGCAAGCGGCGCATCTGCGTGCCGCAAAGCGTGCAGGGCGACCAGTACGACGGCTTCGGCTGGGATCGGTTCACCGGGGACGCGGAAAGCGCGTACCTGCACTACGCGGCGGTCAACCTGACCGACCCGGAGGATGCGAAGCGGAAAATTCCCGGACTGGTGCTTTCGGAGAACCAGCACCGGGGCGCGGTGCTGCCGTGGCAGGCACGGTTCGACAAGCTGACGGAGGTGTTCGCCGACATCGGCAGCGCCACGGGGCTGGGGTGGGACATCGTGCCCGATTGGAAGGAGCGGGTGCTGCGGTTCGTGGTACGGGAAGGCGTCGACCGAACCACCGGCAGCCGCCGGGCGGTGCTGTCCCGCCGGTTGGGCAACGTGGACGGGGCCAGCTGGACGGAGGACGGCACCGCGGAGGTGGGCACGGTGTACGCCGGGGGCAGCGGCGAGGACGAGAACCGGCTGATCCTCAGCGTGGGCAACACGGCAGAAGGGCTAAACCGCCGGGAAGGCTGGGCCAGCCTGAACGGGGTCAGCGACGTTGACATGCTGCGGCTAGGCGCGGAGCGGAAGCTGTCGCCCCGAAAGGACAGCGTGACGGCGGAGCTGCTGGACAGCGGCCTGTGCCGGTACGGGCGGGACTACGATCTGGGGGACGTGGTGACGGTGGTGGCCGACGACCGGCAGAGGAACGCCCGGCTGACGGCGGTGGAGGAGACCTATGAGGACGGAAAGCGGACGCTCAAGGCTACCTTTGGGGAGGGGCCGGTGACGCTGACGGGGTTGATCCGGGAGAGAATGCGGGGGAGCATTGCCTAGAGCGGAGGTGCAGGAGGCACTGCCTCCTGCCGGGGTTTTAGGGGCAGCGCCCCTAAGC
>ERZ825137.3773-NODE-3773-length-15869-cov-3.048565_pt1 | contig 15869 bp, 12 predicted proteins | sample MGYA00519873_ERZ825137 | MGnify/ENA primary metagenome ERZ825137 (study PRJEB31778, sample SAMEA3449190) | human gut metagenome | biome: human gut; feature: human-associated habitat; material: faeces | place: United Kingdom | collected 2010/2012 ...
CGACGCCCCGCGAAACCTCCCGCTAACGGCCATCCCCCGGGTAACCACCCGCAAACATCCGCCTACGCAAACCCCCGGGCCGGGCATGCCCGGCCCCTACCGCGTAATAATCCCGCTCATCTCTACACTACTTAAAAAGGAGGCTCCCGCCATGCGCAACCACCATCTTGCCGCCATTCCCCTCGCCGCGCTTCTGCTCACCGCCTGCGCGTCCGCCACGGATGCGGCACCCCTGACCACCCCCACGCCCGAACCCACCGCTACCGCCACCCCGACCCCCGCCGCCGGGGACTTCGCCTGGCTGAACCGCCACGACAGCAGCTTCAACAGCGGCGACGCCTACTATGAAATGGTCTACCGCAACCACGGCGGCCTGCTGCTCAAAACCGACTACGCCACCGCCGCACAGACCGTCGTCTGCACCGTGCTCGGCTGCACCCACGACAGCGCCGACTGCCCGGCCTGGTTCCCGGGGCAGTACCGCTACTACTGCCCCTTTGTGGCGGACGGCGCGGTCTATGTGCTCAACGCGACGCTATTCCACACGGATCAAACCTGGGAGGAGTACCGCGAAGAATACCTCACGCCCCGGCTGGACAGCACCGACCTCACGCCCGAGGAGCTGGAGGCCCACTACTACGGCCTGTGGCAGCAGCAAAGCGCCGCGCCGCAGGTGTACAGGCTGACCGACGACGGCAAGACCTGCATCGACCTGCCCGCCGAGAGTGTGGATTACGTGTTTGATTTTTGTGACGACGCGGCCCTGTACGGGGTGATGACCTCCGGCAACAACGGCCAGAACACAAAGGCCGTCCGCATCGACCTGACCACCGGTGAACTGCAGTCTGTGCCGCTGGAGCCCACAGAGTACTTTGTGACCTGCTACGACGGCGCGCTGCTGACGGTGCGCTATGTGACCGACGCGCCCCTGCCCGACGACTTTGAGCAGTTCCGGGCCGCCGTGCAGAGCGCCACCGTTGAATTTGACCGCTACGACCCCCGCACCGGCGAGCGCCGCAAGCTGATCGAGCGCCCCTACAACATCGCGGATGAGCGGCTTTCCGGGTATCTGGGCACCCACAACGGCAAGCTCTACTTTGAGGAGCGCGAGGCCCTGCAGGGCGGCGGCTACAACCGCGGTGCCTTGCAGGAGTATGACCCCGCCGACGGCAGCACCGCCACGGTGTGGGACGCGCCCCCGACCGGCAACCTGTGGGATTATCAGGACACCTATACGAACGTCCTGCCCGCCCGGGGCAGCCGGGCCGAGGACTGGCTCTGGCTGTACGGCACCGACGGCGCGGTGGGCGGCAACCGCTGTTATTTGATGAACGCCGCCACCCGCGAGCTGGTGCCCATCACCCAGCGGCTGAAAAATTACGCCTACAACATACCCCCGTCCCTTCTGGCCCAGACCGCCGATGGCCGCTGGCTCTTCTGGACCGAATCCAACGACGAAAACGAGTATGTGGCCTATGGGTTGATCGCCCCCGACGATTTTGCCGACGGCAGCACCGACTATACGCCGGTGGAGATGTGGGCAGGGTGAGGTGGTAAAACGGGAGCGCCTGCTCACGCTAACTCCCGGGCCGGGCATGCCCGGCCCCTACCGCGCGGCGGCGGGCAAGCCCTATGCCGTCCGCAAACGCCCACGGAGGGGTCAAGACCCCTCCCTACGGACCGACCCATCAACGAGTGCCCGCACCCCGCCGCAAGTTCGCGCGGCTACCCGTCAACGGGCAGCCACCCACGTAGGGGGCGGCGTCCCCGACGCCCCGGAAACCTCCCGTCACCGCCCATCCCCGGGAAAACCCCCGGGCCGGGCATGCCCGGCCCCTACCGTGCGGCGGCCCGGGAACGGGTGCCCGCGTAAACCCCGCGGGCGTTTCCGTATCCCCATCCGTAGGGCGGGGTGCCCCCACCCCGCCGCCGTTCTCCGCTATACCGCACAAAAAATCCCGTCGGATGCCCTTTTCCGGCGGGATTTTTTCAGCACAATACGCTGTCCGGGAAATTCAGGCAGGTGTACAGGTACCGCAGTGCCTCGTCCATCGTGTCAAACTCGCCGCCGTCTACCTCGCTGGGGCTGGCGGCGATGGTCGACTTGTCAAACGGGATGCCGTTCTCCCTGCGCCATTCGTCCACCTGCAGCGCTATGTCATTGGCATAGCCCGGGCGGTCCTGCATGCTGCCGTCGGCGTCAATGTAAACGCAGGCGCCGTACTTTTTCCGGTCCGGCAGGCGCACCAGCTCGGCCAGCGTGTAGTAGTCGCGGTCAAAGTAAAAGAGCATCTGCCCGCGGTAGGCGGCGATCTCCGCCGCGCTTTCCTCGCGGTTCGTGATCTGGGGCACGGTGTCCACCAGCCGGTGCAGCTCGTCCAGCAGTGCGTCGCCGTCCTCAGGGTAGGCATCCGTGCCCTTGGCAGCAGCGATTTCCCCAAAGCAGTAGGCCTGCCAGTGGGGCGGGCACTTGCCCAGTTTGGCGCGCTCGATATAATAGAGCAGGTCCGCACGGTAAGAGGCTGCAAGAGCATTGGTTTTTACGTTTTCCATAAGTTTTCTCCTAAAAATCTGAAAGTAGTTTTGTACCGCAGCGCTCGCGCACTTCCTCCTAGCAAGTGCGCGGCGCTGCCTTTTTGTTTTTCCTGACAGCCCTATCGTATCACACTCCGCTGTCGAATCTTGCCACATTATAAGACCGAACGCCGTTTTATTTTGGGGACAGTTGTCCTGTGATGTCAAAAAACAAAATGCAGAGGCACAAAACGCACCTCTGCATTTTTGTTTGTCTATCAGCCCGCCTTGCCGGTCAGCACGGTGTCCACCGTCACGAGCTTATCGGGCACCTCGGTCAGGGCCATGTTTTCAAAATCCGTCGTCACACCTGCAGTGATCAGTTCATCAGCCTCGCCCGCAGGGTCACCGCAGATGCCTCGGCCTCGCTCAAAATGCCGGGCCAGTTCAGGTCCAGCAGCTCCTTCTGGTCGTCGGTCAGGCCCGTGCACCAGTCAGCCATCACATCGGCATCCAAATCCGAGCAGCTCAGATATTCTACCAGCACGGCAGCAGCTTTGGCAGTCTTCAGGCTGCCGCCTGCTGTGTCCGCGCCAAAATCCACCAGCTGATCCAACACATTGATCTGCTCACCGGTCGTATCATACGCCGCAGGGTCCTCGGCCGCGGTCGGCTCCTCGGTGGGAGCCGGGGTGGTTTGCGCCGTGCCGGACGCAGCTGCCGCCGATTCCGATGCTGCCGGGGCAGCGGCACAGCCAGCCAGCAGGGCAGCCCCCAGCACAACAGCAATCAATTTACGCATAAACGATTCCCCCTACGCGTTTATTTCATATTATTCACAGCAGGCGTGCTTTGCGCCGCCCCCGCAGCAATCATTGCAGGCGTGGCCGCGGATATACCGCTGGATATCGTCAAAAATCGGCATAAGCGCCTCGCCGTTGGGGGTCAGGCGGTACTCGACCCGGGGCGGGACCTCATTATAGTCGATGCGCTCCACCAGGCCGTCCGCAGCCAGCTCTTTTAACTGGTTCGAGAGCATCTTGTGGGTCACACCGTCCAGCAGCTTGCGCAGCTCGCCATAGCGCAGCGTGCCGTGGGCACCTACCATAAAGAGTATGCGCATTTTCCACTTGCCGCTGATCTGGTCCATGACCTCTTCCATCTTGTCACAGCCCACATCGGCATAGCGGCAGTTGCAGTGTTCGTTCGGGTGCATAGGGGTTCACTCTCCTTTTGGGTAGCGGTTTCCAAAAAGTGCGTACTTGTCAAAACCGACCATTTCGCTATACTGAGTATAGAACAATTTTCGCAGGTTTGCAACTTGTTTCTTACAGGCTTTTGCGGTAATATAGTTGTGTGCAACTCAAGCGTAGGGCGGCATGCCCCCATGCCGTTCCACGTTATCACCGCCAACCGTGCGGAATATTGTTCAAGAGGAGAAACCGACCTATGTACGATGATCTCGTAGAATTTTTGCAGGAATCCGTCACCCCGTTCCACGCCGCTGCCACGGCTGAAAGCTGGCTGCGCGCCGCCGGTTTTACCCGGCTGGAAGAAGCCGACTACTGGAACCTGGAACCCGGCAAGGGCTACTACACCACCCGCAACGGCTCGTCCGTGGTGGCCTGGCGCGTGCCGGACCACGCCATCGGCGGCTGGCGCATCGTGGCCAGCCACAGCGACTCCCCCACTTGGAAGATCAAGACCGACATCGTTGAGAATGACGGCTGCCGCCGCCTGAGCGTCGAGGGCTACGGCGGGATGATCATGTCCACCTGGCTGGACCGCCCGCTGACCGTCGGCGGGCGCGCCCTCGTCAAGACCGAGGACGGCATCGAGAGCCGCCTTGTCTGCATTGACCGGGATCTCCTCGTCATCCCCTCGCTGGCCATCCACTTCCAGCGCGACATCAACAAAGGCCACACCTTCAATCCGCAGGTCGATATGCAGCCGCTGTGGGGCCCCGCAGGCAGCCGCACCCTGACCGACCTGGTGGCGGAGGAACTGGGCGTGGACACTGCGGACATCCTGGACAGCGATTTGCAGCTTGTGACCCGCCAGGCCCCGACCCAGATCGGCCCCGACGGTGAATTTTTCATGGCCCCGCGCATTGACGATCTAGAGTGCGCCGCCACGACGCTGCTGGGCTTTCTGGATGCAGCCGCCGAGACAGACAGTGCCTGCGCCCCGGTCTGGGCGATGCTAGACAATGAGGAAGTCGGCTCGTCGAGCCGGATGGGTGCCCAGAGCAGCTACCTGCGCGACGTACTGGACCGCATTGTTGACGCCATCCCCCACAGCGGGCAGGCCATGCACCGCGCCATGGCAAACAGCTTTATGCTGAGCGCCGACAACGCCCACGCCACCCATCCGAACTTTCCGCAGAAGTCCAACCCCTGCGCCCCGGTACGCCTGGGCGGCGGCGTGGTGCTGAAGTACAACGCCAGCCAGAAGTACACGACCAACGCCGTCAGCGGCGCGATTTTCCGCGCCATCTGCGAGAAGGCCGACGTGCCGGTGCAGGTCTTTACCAACCGCGCCGACGAGGCCGGCGGCAGCACGCTGGGCAATTTGCAGAGCCACACGCTGCCTATCCCGATGGCAGACATCGGCTGCGCCCAGTTCGCGATGCACAGTGCCGTCGAGACGGCCAGCGTCGCCGACGCCGAGGCCATGACCAAGGCCGTGGCCGCCTTCTACCGTGTCCATCTGCGTGCCCTGGGCGACGGCACCTACACGCTGGCATGATTACCGGACGGTACGCACCCAGCCCCAGCGGCCGGATGCACCTGGGCAATTTGATGTGCTGCCTGCTGGCCTGGCTGAGCGCCAAAAGCAAGGGCGGCCAGGTGCTGCTGCGCATTGAGGACCTGGACACCCAGCGCTGCCCCCGCGCCTACGCCGACGCTATCATCGACGATTTGGCCTGGCTGGGCCTGGCCGCCGACGGCCCCGAGCCGCCAATCTATCAGAGCGAACGCAGCGCCATCTACCAGCAGTATTTTGACGAGCTTGCCCGCCGGGGGCTGGTTTACCCCTGCTTTTGCAGCCGCAGCCAGCTCCACGCTGCCAGTGCGCCCCACCGCAGCGACGGCCAGGTCGTCTACGCCGGGACCTGCCGCGGGCTGACCCCCGCCGAAATCGCCGTGCGCACCAAGACTCGCGCCCCCGCCTGGCGCGTGCAGGTGCCCGATGAGGTCATCGCCTTTGAGGACGGCCATATGGGCCATTACGCGGAAAATCTTGCCCGCGACTGCGGCGACTTTTACCTGCGCCGGGCCGACGGTGTGTTTGCCTACCAGCTGGCCGTCGTCGTGGACGATGCCCTGATGGGCGTGGACGAGGTCGTGCGCGGCAGTGACCTCTTATCCAGCACGCCGCGCCAGCTCTGGCTTTACCGGGAGCTGGGGCTGACCGCGCCGAAATTCTACCATCTGCCGCTGCTTTTGGCACCGGACGGCCGCCGTCTCTCAAAGCGCGACGGCGACCAGAGTCTCGAAAACCTGCGGGAGAAATACACCCCCGAGGAGATCATCGGCAAGCTGGCCTTTGCCTGTAATTTGCAGCCCAAGCCCACCCCCACGACCCCGCAGGAATTGGCCCGCACCTTTGATTGGGCTAGGGTGCCAAAAAGCGACATACTTTTACCGGAAAAGCTGTTTTAATATAAGGTAGATACCTAAAGGCTTCCCCCCTTGGGGGAAGCTTTCTGCGAAGCAGACTGATGAGGGGCTGCCTTGCCGCTGTCGCCCCCTTCCCCGGGCGGCTATGGCAACCGCGCCCCTCATCCGGCCTGCGGCCACCTTCCCCCAAGGGGGAAGGCATTTACCATTTCACCAAAAGGAGACCTTCCCCATGCAACGCTATGACATCACCGGCATGAGCTGCGCGGCCTGCGCAAGCCATGTGGAAAAAGCCGTTGCGGCGGTGCCGGGTGTGGCATCCGTCGCCGTAAGCCTGCTGACCAACTCGATGCAGGTAGACTACGCCCCCGACGCCGACCCCGATGCCACGGCGCGGCGCATCCTCCGCGCCGTGGACGCCGCCGGGTACGGCGCGTCCCTCGCCACCGCCGAGAGCGAAAACGCCGAGTTGGAGGACACCGAGACCCCCAGGCTCAAAAAGCGGCTGATCGCAAGCCTCTGCTTCCTTATGCCGCTTATGTACGTCTCGATGGGCCACATGATCGGCCTGCCGCTGGGCAGCGTGTTCCACGGCGGCGGTTGGCACGCCATTCTGTTTGCAGTCACCCAGCTGGCCCTGACCCTGCCCGTCTGCTGGATCAACCGCGCGTTTTTCCTCTCGGGCTGGAAGGGCATCAAGACCCGCGCGCCCGGCATGGATACCCTCGTCGCCCTCGGCGCCGGCGCGTCGCTGGCCTACGGCGTGTTCGCCATCGTCATGATCTGCGTCGGCCTGTACACCGGCAATGACGATTTGGTCATGCAGTACCGCCACGACCTCTATTTTGAGTCAGCGGCCATGATCCTGACCCTGATCACCGTGGGCAAAATGCTGGAGGCCCGCTCCAAGGGCAAGACCACCGACGCGCTCAAGAGCCTGATGAAGCTGGCCCCCCAGACCGCCACCCTGCTGCGGGAAGGGGCCGAAGTGACTGTGCCCATTGCACAGGTGAAAAAGGGCGACCTCTTTGTGGTGCGCCCCGGTGAGAACATCCCGGTGGACGGCCTTGTGCTGGAAGGTTCCAGCGCCGTGAATGAGAGCGCCTTGACCGGCGAGAGCATCCCGGTGGACAAGACTGCGGGAGACAAGGTCAGCGCCGCCACCACCAACCAGTCCGGTTTCCTGAAGTGCGAAGCCACCCGTGTGGGCGAGGATACCACGCTGGCCCAGATCATCCGGATGGTCAGCGATGCCGCCGCCACCAAGGCCCCCATTGCCAAGATCGCCGATACCGTTTCCGGCTTCTTCGTGCCTGCAGTCATCTCCATTTCGGTGCTGACCACCCTTGTCTGGCTGCTGCTGGGCCGGGAATTCGGCTACGCGCTGGCCCGGGGCATCTCGGTGCTGGTCATCAGCTGCCCCTGTGCGCTGGGTCTGGCAACGCCTGTGGCCATCATGGTGGGCAACGGTCTGGGGGCCAGGAACGGCATCCTGTTCAAAACTGCCGCCTCGCTGGAAGCTGCAGGCCGCACCCAGATCGTGGCGCTGGACAAGACCGGTACCATCACCAGCGGCGAGCCCCGGGTCACTGACATCCTGCCTGCGGAGGGCGTTTCCGAGAGCGAGCTGCTGACGCTGGCGGCCTCGCTGGAGCAGAAGAGTGAGCACCCGCTGGCCAAGGCGGTGCTGGCCTATGCCGAGACCGAGACCATCGCCTGCCCCGATGTGACCGATTTTGCCGCCCTGCCCGGCAATGGCCTTTCCGCCCGGCTGGACGGCATGGAGATCTACGGCGGCAATGCGGAGTTCATCGCCACCAAGGCATCCGTACCCGCCGAACTCCAGGCCGAAGCCGCCCGGCTGGCCGCTGAGGGCAAAACGCCCCTCTTCTTTGGCGGTGCAGGCCGCCTGATGGGCGTGATCGCCGTGGCGGACACCCTCAAGGAGGACAGCCCCCGCGCCATCCGGGAGCTGCAGAACATGGGCATCCGGGTGGTTATGCTGACCGGTGACAACCAGCGCACCGCCGATGCCATTGGCCGGCAGGCGGGTGTGGACGAGGTCATTGCGGGCGTTCTGCCCGACGGCAAGGAGGCCGTGATCCGCAGGCTGCAGGAGAGCGGCAAGGTGGCCATGGTGGGCGACGGCATCAACGATGCCCCCGCCCTGACCCGCGCGGACACCGGCATCGCCATCGGTGCCGGCACTGATGTTGCCATTGACGCAGCCGATGTGGTCCTGATGAACTCCCGGCTCTCCGATGTGCCCGCCGCCATCCGGCTGAGCCGCGCCACCCTGCGCAACATCCACGAAAACCTGTTCTGGGCGTTTATCTACAACGTCATCGGCATCCCCATCGCCGCCGGTGTGTTCAGCGGCCTGGGATTGACCCTGAACCCCATGCTGGGGGCGGCAGCCATGTCCCTCTCCAGCGTTTGCGTGGTTTCCAACGCCCTGCGCCTGAACCGGTTCCGGCCGGAGCCGCAGGAGGAGGGCAGCGTGAAAGGCAACGATACAGCAAAAGTGGAATCTGAAACCAAAAAGCAGGAGGAATCCGGAATGAACAAGACCATGAACATCGAGGGCATGATGTGTGCCCACTGCAAAGCCCATGTGGAAAAAGCGCTCAACGACCTGCCTGGCGTCCAGGCTGTGGTAGACCTGGACAAGGGCACCGCCGCCGTGACCAGCACGGAGCCGGTGGAGGACGCCGTGCTGAAAAAGGCAGTGGAGGATGCAGGCTATACCGTCAAGGGCATCCAGTAAGTGAAAAGAGCGCACCCAAACGGGTGCGCTCTTTGTCCATGCAGATCTTTACTGGTCGCCCTTTTCGATGGCGTCGATCCAGCACTGAGCGATGTAGTTCATACCGTTCAGAGTAGGATGGGCGCCGTCATAGGCTTCGTAGAAATCCGTCCCCAGCTTGGCCACATGGCAGCCAGCGGCAGGGGCTTCCTTTTCGATGACCGCCTGATAGGGGCCACGGCTGGACATACTTTCAGTGTTGAAGAAGGGGATACCGCCGGGGATGATCTTGCCGCGCATCAGATTGCCGCACCAGATCTCCGCATTGGGATACAGCTCGGTCAGCTTCCGGAGCATCCGGCGGTAGTAGCGGCCGAACTCCTTGAGCTTCAATCCGAAGGCGCAGTCGTTGCCGCCCATGCTGATGAGGATCACGTCCGGCGCTCCCGCTGCGCCCAGCGCCTGGGTGCGCTCATCGGAGTTGCCCGAAGTGGGACGGGTGCCGTAGACGGTGCTGCCGGCGTAGGAGTTGTTGACGCCCAGGACGCCGCCGAAATGGTTGATGACCTGCATCCACCAGGTCAGATTTACATCAGTGACGCCGGTCATGCGCTGCATATAGGAGTTGTAAAATACCGCTTCCTCCGGGGTGTAGCCGGAGAAGGTGCTGATGGAGTCGCCCAGCACGCAGAAGCGTTTGCCTTTGTAATCAGTCATAAAGGTAGCTCACTTTCACAAGATATATCGTTCTCATTTTAGCGCCGATAGTTGGGAAAAGCAACGGGGAAGCCTGTTTTTTCACAGAAAATTTGCAGATTAGGCAACCCGCTTGCCCACTGTGCAGATGGCGGAATGGCTGTGGTGGATTTTTCGGTCGGGGTATGCTACAATAGGGAAAAACATCGCCAGCGCTGGGCGCTGTGATAGGGCAGCCCAAATGCTGTCCGGAAAAGGAACAGGTGAACAGGATGAAAAAGCCAATTTTAGTGGTCATGGCCGCCGGTATGGGCAGCCGCTACGGTGGACTGAAGCAGATGGACCCGGTGGGCCCCAATGGAGAATTTATCATCGACTACTCCCTTTACGATGCCCGCCGAGCGGGCTTTGAGACGGTGGTCTTTATCATCAAGCACGAGATCGAAGCCGCCTTCCGAGAGACGGTAGGCCAGCGGGTGGCGGACTACATGGAGGTGCGCTACGCCTTCCAGCAGGTGGAGAACCTCCCTGCCGGTTACGCCGTCCCCCAAGGTCGGGTCAAGCCCTGGGGCACCGGCCATGCCATCTTGTCCGCCAAGGAAGTCATCGACGCTCCCTTTGCGGTCATCAACGCCGATGACTACTATGGCGTCAGCGCCTTCCAGACCATCTATCAGCACCTGGCTCAGCAGGAGACCTGCAACTATTACATGGTGGGTTACCAGCTGAAGAACACCGTCACGGAAAACGGCAGTGTGGCTCGCGGGGTCTGCCAGCGGGATCAGAAGGGCTACCTGGTGGACATCACCGAGCACACCCAGATCGAGACTACGCCGGACGGCATCCGTTCCACCCTGCCTGACGGAACTGTGGTGCCTTTGGCGGATGACACCGTGGTGTCTATGAACCTGTGGGGATTCCCAGCAGAATTTATGAACGAAGTGGAAGCACAGTTCCCAGCCTTCTTGGACGATGCGTTGCAGAATAACCCCCTGAAAGGGGAGTACTTCCTGCCTGGTATTGTCAGTCAAGCGCTGGAGGAAGGCAAGGCCAAGGTGACTGTCCTCACCAGCGATGACCAGTGGTATGGAGTGACCTATCAGGAGGATCGTCCTGTGGTGGTGGCGGCTCTGAAACAGATGACCGACAGCGGGCTGTATCCGGCGCCCCTGTGGGGCTGAGAGAAAGGCGGGAACGCATATGCATATTTTAGTGACAGGCGGCACCGGTTACATCGGCAGTCATACCGTGGTAGAGCTGGTACAGGAAGGCCACTCCGTGGTGGTGGTGGATAACCTGGTCAACTCCTCGGAAGAAGCCTTGCGCCGGGTGGCGCAGATCGTGGGGCAGACCATCCCCTTCGTGAAGGTGGACTTGTGCGACCCGAAACAGGTGGAAGCCTTTTTCACAAGCCAAGAAAAACCCTTCGACTGCTGTATGCACTTCGCCGGTCTGAAAGCGGTCGGGGAGTCGGTGGCGCAGCCCCTGCGGTACTATCGCAACAACCTGGACAGCACGATGGTGCTGGCGGAAGCCATGGGGCGGCACGGCTGTAAGAACATCATCTTCTCCTCCTCCGCCACGGTCTATGGCACTCCGGACGTGATCCCCGTCACTGAGGAGATGCCCAAGGGGGTCATTGCCAACCCTTACGGCCGCACCAAGAGCATGATCGAGGACATCCTGACCGACATCCACACCGCTGACCCAACCTGGAACGTGGTGCTCCTGCGCTACTTCAACCCCATCGGCGCTCACCCCAGCGGCCTCATTGGAGAGGACCCCACCGGCATCCCCAACAACCTGATGCCTTACATCACCCAGGTGGCCGTGGGCAAGCTCAAGGAGCTGGGGGTGTTCGGCAACGACTATGATACCCATGACGGCACCGGCGTGCGGGATTACATCCATGTGGTGGACTTGGCCAAAGGCCATGTCAAGGCGCTGCAAGCCCTGGAACGTCACTGCGGTGTGGCCATTTATAACCTGGGCACCGGTCACGGCTACAGCGTCCTGGATGTGGTCAACGCCTTCCAGAAGGCCACGGGCATCCCCATCCCGTATGCCATCAAGCCCCGCCGCCCCGGCGACATCGACATCTATTACTCCGACCCCACCAAAGCCAAGCGGGAACTGGGCTGGGAGGCCAAATTGAGCCTGGAGGATATGTGCGCCGATGCCTGGCGCTGGCAGAAGAATAACCCGAGAGGGTATCGCAACTAAAGCATAAAAACGACCTGGAAAGCATGGCGCTTTTCAGGTCGTTTTTTCGGTCAAGTCAAATCACTCTTGAAAGAGGGGCGTGCTAAAGTACCGTTCAGCGGTGTCGGGCAGGATGGTCACAACCGTCTTCCCCGGCCCCAGCTTTTTGGCCAGCTTCAGGGCGGCGGCCACGTTGGTGCCGCTGGAGATGCCGCACATCAGCCCTTCCAGACGTGCCAGATCTTTTGCTGTCTGAATGGCTTCCTCATCGGTGACCAGATACAGGTCATCGTAGATGTCCTGGTTCAGGTTGTCGGGAATGAGGCCATCGCCGATGCCCATTTGCAGGTGGGTGCCGATGGCGCCGCCGGACAGGATGGCTGCGTTCTCCGGTTCCACGGCCCAGATCTCAATGTGGGGGTTCAGGGCTTTCAGAGTCTCACCGATGCCGGACAGGGTGCCGCCGGTGCCGATGCCCGCAACGAAAATGTCGAGTTTGCCGTCTGTTTGCTGTACAAGCTCCGGACCGGTCGTTTCATAATGTGCGGCAGGGTTTGAGGGATTCTCAAACTGTGCGGGGATGAAGCTGCCGGGTGTACTTTTCGCGATCTCATCCGCCTTTTCAATCGCACCGCGCATGCCGTCTTTGCCCGGTGTGAGTACGATTTCCGCGCCGTATACGGAAAGCAGCTTGCGGCGCTCGGCGCTCATGGTTTCCGGCATGGTCAGTATCAGTTTATATCCTTTGGCGGCAGAGACGAAGGCCAGTCCGACGCCGGTATTTCCACTGGTGGGCTCGATGATGGTGGCTCCCGGTTTCAGGATCCCTTTTTCTTCGGCATCTTCGATCATTGCCAGGGCGACGCGGTCTTTCACACTGCCTGCCGGGTTGAAGTATTCCAGTTTTCCGATCAGTTTAGCTTTTAATCCTTTACTTGCATTGAAATTAGAAAACTCCAACAGGGGAGTGTTTCCTACCAGGTCGGTCAGTTTTTTTGCTACGTTTGCCATATTCTTTTATAATTTTAGTTGTTCTTATTTATACAACAAAGATAAGGCCTGATTGGGTTACGGGAAATACCATAAACAGGGTATATTTTGTTTTTGTTTCTTAACAATAAAATAATTCTCTTATCTTTGTACTATTCCGAATGTAACAGATGGAAGAGAACGAACTTATTTTATTACTAAAACAAAGTAACCAGGAAGCTTTTACTACTTTATATAAGAAGTACTGGAAGCAGGTGTACAATTTCAGCCGGCTTTACCTGACGAGTCAGAGTGTAGCGGAAGAAGTTGTGCAGGAAGTCTTTATTAAGGTATGGGAGTCGCGCGACTTTATGCGGGAGGGGGATAATTTTAAGGGATTGCTTTTTATCATCACCCGCAATCTGATCTTTAATATGCATCGTAAAAACCTGAATGAGGACTTCTATAAGATGACTGTTCTTTCCGCTATGGAAAGTTCATACGATATCGAGGAAGAGATCGATGCGAAGAACCTGAGTGAATATATCGATCTGTTGATTGCCGACCTGCCGCCCCGCCGGCGTGAAATATTTAATCTGAGCCGGAAAGAGAACAAAAGTTATAAAGAGATCTCCCAACTCCTGGGCGTTTCTGAAAAGACCGTTGAAAATCAAATTGGTGAAGCACTGAAGTTTTTGAGGAAGAATCTCATATTGCTGTCCCTGTTCTTATAGAACCGATACCACCCCTTTCTTTTATTTCAAAAAAAATTGCGGCCGGATAGGGGGTACCTGTCTGTTCGCGTGTATTTATTATAAAGCGCATAAATAGACATGGAGCATAACAATACAAAATATATATTGAAGAAACTGATGCAGGACGCATTGGCTGAACAGGAACAGGCCGCCCTGAACGATCAGGATGCCGTGAAGCGGCATATGACCGGACAATGGGAGAATGCTCCGGATGCGGCCGCTTCCGATCACGTTAACGAAAGACAGATCTGGTACCAGATCTGTCAGAGGCTTTGGAATAAAGCCTCTGACAATAGATATCTATATTATAAAATATATAGTGTAGCGGCTTCTATACTTCTGCTGCTGGCGGTAGGAAGTATGACTTTCTATTTCGCTAAAGAGAATAAGAAAGAGGCTCCGGTCTATATCGTTACTTCGGGCATCCAGAATATGCAGTCGGTCTATTTGCCGGACGGTACGGTCGTACAACTGGGCCCCGGCAGCAAGCTGACCTATCCTTCCGTCTTCTCCGGCGATGCGCGCGAAATCCATCTGGACGGGCAAGCCTTCTTCGATGTCTACAAGAATCCCGGCAAACCGTTTATCGTACATACTCCTCACATGGATGTACAGGCATTAGGCACGGCATTTGAAGTCTTTAACTATGCAATAGAGAACAAACTCGAAACCGTCCTGCTGAACGGTAAAGTGAAAATCGGGCTGAACAATCCTACCGGAGAACGCAAAGAGTTTATCCTGTCCCCGAATGAAAAGATCGTACACGATAAAAGAAGCGACCTGACCTCTATCCTGGATGTCGATGCGGATAAATATACTTCCTGGCGGAAACAAAAAATACTGAGCTTTGAGAATGAGAAGTTATCCATGATCATCCCGCGCCTGGAACAATGGTACGGGCGTAAGATCATGTGCCAGCAGGATCTGGCGGAGAAGTACCGTTTTACATTTAAAGTGAGGGATGAATCGCTGGAACGTATCTTATTCATGATGGGAGAGTCTTCCCCTTTAGGACATCAAAAGACCACTAATGGAAACTTTATAATAGAACTGAAATAATTAATAACTTAAATTTATATGCCTATGGACAGTTAGAGAAGTTAACCTAAAAAAATTGGAAGATACCCGCTAGTACCTTCCAATCAGTGAGTTTTCGAAAAGAATGCAGGTCAAATAGAGTATAAAGGTATGACTTGCATCCGAGTATTTATCAAAAACAATACAAAGTTATGAAAAAAAACAATGACAGGGATTGTTATGTCCCGTTATTTAGAAAAACAATTCGCGTTATGAAGATCACAACCTTATTTTCGTTAGGCGTTGCCTGTTGTATATCTGCTTCTACTTATGCGCAGAATTACAAAGTATCGATCAACAAAAAGAACAGTAGTATAATTGAGATCTTGAAGGACATCGAGAAGAACAGTGAATTCTCGTTTTTCTTTAACGACAATCATGTAAACGTCAACAGGAAAGCAAGTGTAAAAGCCAAAGATGCCACATTAGAAGAGGTCTTAGACCAGGTGTTCCGGGATACCGGATATAATTACCAGATCATCGACCGCCAGGTACTGGTAAAGGCCGACAATGCGGAAAAGACTGTCGCCGGTGTGATGGTTGCACAGCAGAACAAGATGGTGAGCGGTGTTGTTACCGATACTAACAATGAGCCGATTATCGGGGCGAATATTATCGTGAAAGGGACTACGGTAGGGAGTATTACCGACCTGGATGGTAAATTTATGCTCGAAGTGAAGAACGGGGATATTCTCCAGGTTTCCTTTATCGGTTATCTGACGCAGGAAATCCCTTACACCGGACAAGCTATGCTGAATGTGAATTTAGTGGAAGACACACAAAAGCTGGAAGAAGTTGTTGTGGTAGGTTACGGTTCACAGAAGAAACTTAATATGTCGGGCGCTGTCGCCCAGGTAGACAGTAAGGTATTGGAAAACCGCCCAGTGCAGAACGTATCTTCCGCCCTTCAGGGAATCATGCCCGGTGTGACGGTTACTTCCGGACAGGGACGTCCCGGACAGGATGGTGCAACGATCCGTGTGCGTGGTGTCGGTACGTTGAATACCGCCGACCCGTATATCCTGGTGGATGGCGTTGAAACCGGAACGATGAACTCGGTAGACCCGAACGACATCGAAAGCATTTCCGTATTGAAAGATGCCGCATCGGCTGCCATCTACGGTTCGAAAGCCTCGAACGGGGTTATCCTGATCACGACGAAACGGGGTAAGAGCGGCAAACCGCGTATTTCCTATAACGGATATGTCGGTGTTCAGCGGGCAACGGAGATGATCGACCGCATGAGCTCCTACGATTACGCACGTCTCTATAACCAGTCGTTGGTGA
>ERZ825137.3782-NODE-3782-length-15848-cov-2.824606_pt1 | contig 15848 bp, 7 predicted proteins | sample MGYA00519873_ERZ825137 | MGnify/ENA primary metagenome ERZ825137 (study PRJEB31778, sample SAMEA3449190) | human gut metagenome | biome: human gut; feature: human-associated habitat; material: faeces | place: United Kingdom | collected 2010/2012 ...
TAAACTCCATCACTGTTCTTTATAAAGACAATGAAAACAATTTATGGGCTGGGAGTGTCAGAGGCGGTATATTCGGAATCAAAGAAACTTATATAAAAACCTATAAAGATGTCGCAATAAACAATACCAACGGACTCAGTGAAAAAGCGATTATCAGTCTGTATGAAGACGAGGACAGTATTCTGTGGATAGGAACCGACGGAGGAGGTATAAACCAGTATAATCCTTTCACCGGGCAATTCAGACATTACCCTTCCACCTATGGAGACAAAATTGCATCCATAACCTCCCTGTCTTATTCTGAACTGCTTGTTTCTTTATACAGTAAAGAAGTATTCATATTTGATAAAAAGACCGGAAAATACAAACCTTTCACCATCGTAGACAAAGAAACCAACATCGAGGAGTGTTATTCCGGATATATGCCTCTTACACATAAAGTCGCAAAAGATAAGATCTATATACTCTCTCAGAGTGCACTCATATACAATCCGGAAACCAAACAATTCTCTTCCCTTAAGATGAACGAAGGGGAACTCGATCCCGGAGCACTTAATCTGGTATATGCAGACGACTCTTTGACGTACCTGATAAAAGAGCACTATGTACTTGAAGGATTACAACAAAATGACAGTTTACATATCCTATTCAGCGTCGATCCTTCCGAAACAATCCATTCGCTTTCTTATGACCAAAAAGGTACATTCTGGATCGGTAGCGATCAGGGACTAAGTTATTACAACAAAGATGAAAAGGTATTACACAGGATCGAAACCAAGCTTTTCAATAATATTACCCAACTATTCCTCGACAATCAGGGTAGATTGTGGATATGTGCACAAAATATGCTCTTCTCCTATGTTATAAATGAGAACAGGTTCGTAGTCTGGAGTGAGTCGGATGGTTTTTCTCCCAACGAAATACTTTTCATGTATCAACAATCATCAAAAACCAACAATATTTACCTCGCAGGAACAAACGGCCTGGTAAAAATAGATAAAAACATATCCTATAACGACAAGGTACAACCACAAATAGAACTGACAGATATCATTTTCAACGGAAGTTCATATATGAGCCAACTCGACGGGAAAGAAAAAAAGATAAATATTCCCTGGAATTATACCTCTTTATCCATCACTATCAACCTTAACGAGAAAGACGTATTCCGGAAAGCACTATTCCGCTACAGTATAGCCGGGCTAAACAATCAATATATAGAATCCTACAATCATAAACTTGAATTACCTTCGTTAAACCCAGGTAGTTACTCCATTCTTGTATCCTGTAATACCAAAAGCGGTATATGGAGCCAACCTATAAAAATAGCCACGCTTCTTATCACTCCGCCATGGTACAAAAGTAACTGGTTTATTTCTTCCATGATCTTCTTATTTTTCATTCTATTGTCCGGTTCCGTCTATCTGATCATCAAGAAAAAAGAAAACAAGTTGAAATGGGAGATGAAAGAACATGAACAAACCGTCAATGAAGAAAAAATACGCTTCCTGGTAAATATCAGCCATGAATTGAGAACACCTCTGACACTGATATATGCACCCTTGAAAAGGCTTATCGACAGGAGTAACGAAACTTTAAGGCCGGAACTGATCCGGGAACAGCTAAACAGTATATACAAACAGGCTCGTCAAATGAAAAACATCATTAATATGGTTCTCGATCTGAACCGGATCAAAACAGGAGAAGAGCCTTTGCAAAAACTCCCCCATCAATTGAATGAATGGGTACGTTCCGTATCAGACGATTTCAGAAATGAATGCGAAGAAAAGAATATCAATTTACAATATCAACTGGATGATACGATCGAATATATTTGGTTCGATGAGTGGAAATGCCAGATCATTCTTTCCAATTTGTTGATGAATGCATTAAAATTCAGTGATCCACAGACAGAGATACGGGTAACGACCCTATTGATAGATAACGTAGTACGTATTTCTGTCAAAGACCAGGGCATCGGACTGCAAAATATCGATACCAATAAATTGTTTAACCGTTTTTATCAGGGAGAACACAACAAAAGCGGTAGCGGTATCGGCTTATCTTATGCCAAAATATTGATAGAAATGCATGGAGGGGATATCGGTGCCTACAATAACACAGATAAAGGAGCTACATTCTATTTTGAACTACCAATCTTAACTGAAACTTCACTACCTGAAGAGGTCATGAACGATAACAACAGTGAGAATATTCCTATCCCACTGGACATCTCTTCCATGGATATATCATGTTCAAACTATTCATTATTAATTGTAGAAGATAAGCAGGAACTCCGTACATTTTTAAAAGACTCATTCAAAGATGTATTCAAATACATCTATACGGCGGAAGATGGTATTTACGCATTAGATACTATAAAAAACAAACAGCCGGATATCATAGTGAGCGATGTCATGATGCCGCGCATGGATGGATATGAACTTTGTAAGAGCATTAAGAGCAATATTGAAATCAGCCATATTCCTATCATCCTGCTGACAGCCAAATGTGATCAGGACAGTACTTCTGCCGGTTATAAACTAGGAGCAGATTTTTACCTGTCAAAACCTTTCGAACTGGACTTTCTTCTTACAATTATTGTCAACCTGTTGAAAAGCAGAGAAGTCATAAGGCAAAAATATAAAGAAACAGCAACTGCCACTATCCTGCCCCAAGACTCAACGATTAGCAACGCTGACGAGGTTTTTATGACTAAACTGAACGGCTTAATCTACAACAACCTGTCAAATCCGGATCTGGATGTAAAATTCTTAATGGGAAATATGGCTATGAGTCGTGCTTCATTATATAATAAGGTAAAAGCACTCACCGATATGGGAGTGAACGACTATATCAATAAACTTAGAATAGAGAAAGCCTCCTCCTTGTTAATTCATACGGATTTGAGCATCTCCGAAATATCATTTGAAGTAGGTTTCACCTATCAACGCTATTTCAGTACTATTTTCAAACAGATAAAAGGGATGACACCCAGCCAGTTTAAAGAAGAGAGCAGAAATAAAAATAACGGAGTCCAACAAGAACTACGGTTAAAATGTACCTTATTTGAAGCAAAAATCATTCAAAATATGGCTGCATAGATGTTTTTTGTCGATTATTAGTGTTGAAATCAAGGGTAAACAGACTAATTCAGTAATATTATTAGCAAAAATCACCGTAGTTCTTGTTGATCTCTGGTAAAAAGACAAACGATTATAAAAGAAAATACGCCGCCGCTTCACAGCAACAGCGTATCCACTTAAACCGGTCAAACAATTCCAAAAAGGAATATATTTTACTTGAATCCCCTTATTCCCATAAAAGGGATATAACAATAATTGTCAGTCGATTACAGTTTCCTCGTAGTCTCTACTTTAGGAAACTGGAGTTTCCCGCATAGGGAACTGGCGTTTCCTCCCTGGGAAACTGTAATTTCCTCCTAGGGAAACCGGAGTTTCCTACGGAAGAAACTGCGGGGCATTCAGGGGCCGAATACGGGAACTCCTCTTATTTTACTTCTTCGAGTACGGAATAGGATTGCAATACGTTATTATTATTGTATTGTTCCGTGCGGACTACCCCGATATTGGGAGCATACCATTCGTATCCGTAGCCTTCGATCGTTTCTTTCGGGGAACGTGATTTGATTTTAAATTTTACCTTCGTACAATCGAATGTTCCTGCCGGAGTGGTAATCTCTTCCGTTTTCACATATTCGCGGTCGTAAATAGAAATATTCTTTCTGTCTTTACGATTCTTCTTTGAATAGATGTTGATTACCGCATCGTCGAAATAGACATCATCCGAAGAAGCTCCCTGCGCTACGCTCGGATAATTGATTACGGCATCAGTTGCAGCCACTGCAGTATTCGTCGTTGTAACAAAGGACGGGTTGGACAGAACCTCTTTCATATCCATAAAGAATTCGCCATCCTGGCAAAAAGCTTCTAGCTCGCCTTTATCGATAACCGTTCCGCTATTATTGACGAACACGTAATCGGCTTCGACTTCCAGTCCGCCTTGTTTGTTTTCCACCTCATCCACTACATAAGTCATCACACCTGACAAGTTACCTTTGCCATCATAACTCTTTTTCACCAGTTTAGTACCTTTTGTCGTAGGGAAAAAGAATGTACAATCCTGTGCCATAGCCCCGCCTGCCAACATAGAGGCTAAAGCTAACAGTAAAACTTTAGATTTCATATTTCAAAACGTTTAAGTATTAATAATAAGCCGGATATCCAATGCCATGTTAGAACAGGGGAAGCCCCCGAATGTTCAGGGCTATTCCTTTAAAAATAGCAAAAGAATATCTATTTCAGCCTTATTTATAAGGAAAGGGGGCATCTAAAGGTACAACCATAAAAGTTAATTCCTAACTTTGGCGGTCTAAACAGTAATGTCTTATGGTACAAAGATTCGATTTCTTAGTGATAGGTTCCGGTATTGCAGGAATGAGTTTCGCACTTAAAGTAGCCAGTAAAGGGAAAGTTGCCCTGGTATGCAAAACTAATCTGGAAGAAGCTAACACATATTTCGCACAAGGGGGTATCGCCTCGGTGACAAACCTGATCGTCGATAACTTCGATAAACATATTGAAGATACAATGATTGCGGGCGACTGGCTCAGCGATCGCGATGCTGTTGAAAAGGTTGTGCGCAACGCTCCTCAACAAATCAAAGAATTGATCAGCTGGGGTGTCGATTTCGATAAAGATGAAAAAGGGAACTTCGACCTGCATCGTGAAGGCGGCCATTCCGAATTCCGCATCCTTCACCATAAGGATAATACGGGTGCCGAGATACAGGACAGCCTGATACAGGCGATCCAAAAGCATCCTAACATCACTGTCTTTGAAAATCATTTTGCAATTGAAATACTGACGCAGCACCATCTGGGTGTTACTGTCACCCGCCAGACGCCAGATATAGAATGCTACGGTGCTTACATCATGGATCCGGACGGACGGATCGATACATTCCTTTCGAAAGTGACCCTGATAGCGACCGGTGGTGTCGGAGCCGTTTACCAGACTACCACCAATCCGTTGGTGGCTACCGGCGATGGTATCGCGATGGTTTACCGTGCCAAAGGGACTGTAAAAGACATGGAGTTCGTTCAATTCCACCCGACGGCATTGTATCATCCCGGCGATCGTCCTTCTTTCCTGATCACGGAAGCGATGCGTGGTTATGGTGGCGTTTTGCGTACGTTGGATGGAAAGGAGTTCATGCAAAAGTACGATAAACGTCTTTCGCTGGCTCCGCGAGATATCGTGGCACGGGCCATCAAGAATGAAATGGATACCCGTGGTGACGATCATGTTTATCTGGATGTTACACATAAAGATCCGGAAGAGACGAAGAAGCATTTCCCCAATATTTATGAAAAGTGCCTGAGTCTGGGTATCGATATTACCAAGGATTATATTCCGGTTGCTCCTGCCGCGCATTATCTGTGTGGCGGTATCAAGGTAGACCTGGATGCCCGTTCTTCTATCGACCGCCTGTATGCCGTAGGCGAATGTTCCTGCACCGGTCTGCATGGCGGCAACCGCCTGGCTTCCAACTCGCTGATCGAAGCGGTTGTTTATGCCGACGCTGCGGCTAAACATAGTCTTAATATCATCGACTCATTAAGTTACCAGGAAAGTATTCCTGAATGGAACGATGAAGGCACTACTTCGCTGGAAGAAATGGTATTGATCACCCAGAGTGTAAAAGAAGTAGGACAGATCATGAGTACATACGTCGGCATTGTCCGTTCCGACCTGCGTCTGAAACGTGCATGGGATCGCCTGGATATCATTTACGAGGAAACGGAAAGTTTGTTCAAACGCTCGGTCGCTTCAAAGGATATTTGCGAACTGCGTAATATGATTAATGTAGGGTATCTGATCATGCGCCAGGCGATAGAAAGAAAGGAAAGCCGCGGGTTGCATTATACGTTGGATTATCCGCCGGTGAAGAAATAACAGCACAAGTTGCATAATAAAAATAAAGGGAATGTAATCCGATTACCATAGTGTCATTCAGATTACATTCCCTTCTTATTTCCGGATATTCGTGTTTACTACAACATTAATTATATCCAGGGTTTTCAATAAGATCCGGATTAGCCCCTGTCCGTGTCGTCGTAATAGGGAAATAGTAATAATGCGGCCTGAATAAAGGAAGTGTTCCTCCATCGCCAAAAGAGATCTCCACATTTTCTATTATTCCCACTTTATACTTTCTTGTAGCATAATCCAGATAATAACGAATACCGGATCTTCCTCCCGTCAGAACCGTTTCTGCTTGTCTCCATCTTCTCAAATCCCAGTAACGGTGGCCTTCAAATGCCAATTCTACTTTTCTTTCCGCGCGAATAGCTTCCCTATCGATGTTCGTTTTGGAAGGCATCCCGGATCTGTTTCTAATCGTATTGACCGCGTCGAGTGCTTCTCCAGGCTTTCCTAATTCAAAAGCAGCTTCAGCCAGATTCAAAAAGATCTCTCCATAGCGGAACACTAAATAGTCGGTTTTCGAATTTTCTATACCTTCCATATTGTTGGCATCCGGATCCAGATATTTCATAACTCCAAAACCTGTACCGAAACGACCGTCTACACTTTGGTCACCTTGTGCCAATACTCCGTTATATGAACCTTCGGATTGAATCTCTCCATTTTCTTTTATAAGTCCGTTATAAAAAGTTATCGTACCTCCTTTCCAAGGTGTTCCTTCGGTATAGAAGGTAGCATGAAATCTTGGATCCCGGTTTCCCCAAAGTTCGTCTATGGAATAAAGACCGGATGTTAACTCTTGCCTGTCGATGGTTCCCGGAGTTCCGTCTATCTTTTCAAACGACTCGAGCATTTCCAGGTAAGGAGCATTATTCCCTGCATTCCATGCCTGTGGTTTAGGCGATTGGGCAAAATCATATTTCCAGGCAATGCCACCATCGGAGACACCATTGTATTTCCGCGCCAAGATTACTTCCGGATTGTCCTTCACTAAAAAGATATTTTTAAAATTCTCCGTCTTATCCGCCTCTTTGTCATACAAGGTATACATACCTGAGTTTATAATCGCTTTAGATGCCTCATACGACTTTTGGTAATAGCTGTCAGCCATATTCTCCGGTATTCCCAACAAGCCGTCCAACTGCACCTTTCCATAGCGGGCAATACTACCTGCATATAGCGCAGCTCTCGATTGAAGGGCGTATGCTGCATATTTACTGATCCTGCCTAACTCAGCCGACTCGATTTGTTCCGGTAAATCTTTTACGATTTCATCTACTTCCGACAAGATAAAATCATAGATTTCCTGTTCTGAATTCCGCTTGGGATACAACTCTTCTTTCGGATCATTCAACTCTTGCACTTTGGTAATCAGAGGGACGCCTCCATATCTTTTTACCATAGCAAAATAATTGAAAACTCTTAAAAAGCGGGCTTCAGCAGCACGGGTTTTAATATATTCGTCGGAGGCATTCGCCATCTTTATATTGTCCAAGAAAATATTTATGTTCCTGATTGTCTTGTAAGGCAGCTCCCAGTATTCCAGTAATCCACCTCGTATAGTCCAGTTTCCTCCTTTATACCGGATGATGTCACCCCTGTTTTGAAGTCCCCAGTTATAAGTACACTCATCGGAAAGTTCATTTACATAAAACATTCCGACCTGGATGGCACTGTATTTATCCCATTCGGTACTTGTTGCATCATTGGTGAACACAGGTGTTTGGGCATATAGCTCGGCCAGATAACTGTCCATTAGACTCGGGTCGGACCACACATCCGAATCTGAAATATATCCTAACGGCTTTTTATCCAGAATATCGCAGGATGAAAGAATACAAGCCGATATAATTGCAAATAGAATCGTTCTTTTCATTTTCGTATTATTTTACGTTATTAGTACTAGAATGTTACATTTAATCCCAGGCTTATCGTTCTTTGCTGCGGATAATAATGCCCGATATTCGGTGCTTCAGGATCTATACCGTATTTACTCAGGTTGCTAAGAGTGAAGACATTAGTCCCGGATAAATAGACCCTGGCCTTTTCTATATTCATGGCTGTGATGAGTCTTTTAGGCAGATTATATCCAAAAGATGCTGTTTTCAAACGTATATAACGGGCTCTTTTGTAGAAATAATCGGAAGCGTAATTGGCTGTCGGAGCTATACTTCCAACACGCGGGATAAGGGCGTGAGGGTCGTTGTTCTCTTCCGTCCACCTTTCATTGAATGTTTCCCGAGTCACTTCAAGGGATAAATTCGAATAATAGTCGAATGCACCCTGGAATAAGAGAGACAAATCGAATCCCTTATATTTCAGGTTGAAGTTTGCACCGAACATCCAGTTAGGAATACTGCCTTTCCCTATTTCGACCTGGTCGCGCCAGTCTAATACCTTATCTCCATTGGTATCTACCAGACGGACATCTCCAGGTCTCAGATTTTTATTACCGCTGCCATCCTGGTCGAAACCAAGTGCATCGATTTCTGCCTGGCTTGTAAATAAACCGTTCGATTTATATCCGAACACACGATCAACCCACTGGCCGGAACGCTTTTCTATACGGATTTGATCCGGGTCGGTATACTCTGGCTCTTCATAATGACCGTATTTAGCTCTCGACCAGGATATGTTGCCACTAATATCATATACAAAGTCTTTCACATTTCCCGAAGTACCAAACAGTAATTCGAATCCTCTGTTATTGATACTGTTGAGGTTTTCTTCCGGAAGGACAGCACCAAAAGAAGAAGGTAGAGAGGATTGCCGCTTGGCAGGGATATCTTTCCGATCCCGGTAAAAAGCTTCTGCAACACCATAGAGCTTCCGGTTAAAGAGAGAAAAATCGACTCCGACATTGTAGATATCCATCGTTTCCCAAGTGAGGAAAGGATTGGCAAGCCCAGTAGAAGCAAGTCCTTTAATAATATTGCTCCCGTACATATATAATTTATTGAAGTTATAACCGGTCAGATACTGGAAACTACCGACGGCATCATTACCCGAACGCCCATAACTGGCTCTTAACTTCAAATTATCCAATACATCCATATTCTTCATGAAACGTTCTTCAGACATCACCCATCCTAAAGAAACACTGGGGAAATAACCCCACCTGTGACTTTTAGCAAACTTGGCCGAAGCATCCGCACGGATAATTGTTTCGATCAGATATTTCCTGTCATAGGCATAGTTGAACCTGCCGACGAAACTCATACGCCCCATTTCGTAGGCATCCCCGTCATTATACATACCGATCGTGCTTCCTCCAAACAGGTAATCGATCTCCGTTGAAAGGAAATTTGTTCTTCCGGCCGATATATTATCGGTACGATAATCGATACATTCGAAAATACCGGCAGCTGTCAGATGGTGCTTTTCATTGAATATGCGATCGTAGTTGACCATTCCCTGGAGAGTCAAAGTATGGCTTTTTGAGACAGTATGGGTTAATCGGGAAACGTCGCCGAATGCTCCGGCCAGTGTGTAGGTATCACTCTCCGGATCCCATGTGTACAAGTCGACCGGCTTGGTAAAGTTTTTACCGAATTTGTAATCCAATACATAGTTCGCGAAGAATTTAGCAGATAAACCTTCTACCTGCAAAACCTTATAGTTCAATGACCCTGTAGCCTGGAACTTCTGATTACGGCCTTGATAATACCCGGACAGTTCGCTGTTTGAAGTGATATGTAGTCCACCCATTCCGCCGCCATGGGCAAATGGTATCTTAGTAGGATCCGGAAAACTGGAATGATAGATAGGCAAAGTAGACCAGTAATCTTCCCACATATATCCACCCACTCCCATATCACGTGCTGGTGTATTCTGGTCTTCAAAAATACCGACTACATCCAACTGGAATGATAAACTGTTATTGATTTTTGCATCTATATTCGATTGCAGATTATACCGACGGTAATTACCTCCATGCTTCTTTATCATTGTTTGCTGATCCATGAAACCGATAAATCCATAATATTTGATCTTATCGGATCCCCCTCTGACGGAAAGATTGTATTGCTGCTGTGGTGACCAGCTCCGCATCAACACATCATACCAATCCGTATTTGGATAAAGCGGATTCGTACCTTTATAATATTCTTGCATAGCCTCTTTGGTATAAGGGGCATTCTCTTCAGTACCTCCGCCATTAAAATGGGATTCACGCTTTATTTCCACATATTGCCCACTCGATAACGGTTTCAGAATTTTAGTCACTCCCTGGAAAGTCCCGGAAACGTTCAATGAGAACATAGGTTTCGAATCTATACCCCGTTTGGTTGTTACCAAAATAACACCGTTACCGGCTCTTGCTCCATAAATAGAAGCCGAACCATCTTTCAGGATGGAAATAGATTCTATCTGGTTGGCATCGATATTATTAAAGTCGGATTCAACACCGTCCACAATAATTAATGCATCTCCGAAACCACGTATTTTCAGGGCAGCAGCATCAGCACCCGGCTGTCCGCTGGACTGCACTGCAACCAAGCCGGGAAGACGTCCAGCCAATGCATTTGAAGTACTGGCAATCGGGGAAACGGTTAGTTCTCCGGATTTGATATTCGAGATAGCTCCGGTCATATTCCCTTTCCGTTGAGTTCCGTAACCCACTACAACAACTTCGTCCAATGCCTGCATATCTTCTCTGAGCGTAACCGATATCTGATCTTTTCCGGCTACTTTAACCTCTTGTTCGTTATATCCGATATAAGATATCTGTAAGGTTGCATTGATAGCTACCTCTAAAGAGAAAGTGCCGTTTACATCGGTTACCGTACCGTTGCCGGTTCCTTTTTCCACAATATTAGCTCCGATTACCGGTTCTCCATGCTGGTCTTCAACGTATCCGCGGATACGTTTTTTCTGTTGTTGCGGTAAGGATTCCCGCTTCATCAGCATGATATTGTGGCCCTCCATTGCATAAATGATATCCGAGTTTTCAAATATCCTGCGTAAAACTTCAGACACAGGCGTATCCGATAGTTTCAGGGAGATTTGTTGACTCAAATCCACTTTTTTATAGTTATAAACAAAAAGATAATCGGTCTGTTCCTCTATTTGTTTAATAACATCCCGTACCTGTACGTTCTCTGCATCAATATGGATACGCGCATTCTGCGAGTTTGCATTAAAGGCAAAAACCGTTGATACACACAGTAGTATAAAAGCAAAGGTTAACTTCATAACTCTATAAAGGTGTTTAAATTCGCTTAATAACAGGACATAACATGTCCTTGTACATTTTTTTTTCATAAATTTGTACTGATCTAAAATGTTGGTACTTGATTTAAATTCGCTAATTACGTCGTAGGCCGACATTTGGCCGGATTATGGTTGCAACATAATCCGGTTTTTTAGGTTCTTTCTTATCTTCTAATCATAGGCTTTCTATTTTATTGTTATCAGGTTTAATTCATTATCTATCTTATAAGAGAATTTGTGCTCCAGCTGTAGTACTTTCAGCACATGTTCCACGCCGTCTTTTACCCGGAATTTACCAGAATAGGATTCTTTCAGGAAAGGCAATGCCGCCACCTCGATTTTTACATCATAATAGAGGCACAATTTATGAATGATCTCCTCTATCGGTGAATTGGTAAAACAGAGTAATCCTTCTTTCCATTTAAAATAATCCATATCCTTTATTCCTGTGGATATGTATTTCCCGGAGACCAATCGTATCTGTTCTCCCGGCTTCATCTTGTAAGTGTTGGAAGAGTTTACAGAGGCCAGTTCAACAACCCCTTTCAACAAGGAGATTTCAAATTCCGGGACTTCCGAATAGGCAGAAACATTAAATTCCGTCCCCAAAACCTTTATATTCATTTTCTCTGTCTTTACTATAAAAGGAGACTTCTCATTACGCTTAACTTCAAAGTAAGCTTCGCCATCGAGTTCGACCTGGCGGCTGCTTTTCTGGAAAGTGACGGGATAAACCAATCTGGATTGTGCATTCAACCACACTTTCGTACTATCCGGAAGAGTCAATTCCGCACGCTGTCCTGAAGGAACAAACAATGTCTGATACAAGAGAATATCCTCTTCGGTTTCCTTCTTATCCAATAACGACCTTCCTCCTATCAATATGAGTACAATAGCCGCAATCTTCAACAACTCGATCGCAATCCGTTTCAGGGATACGGATGTATTCATCTTCCTTTGGATTTGTTGTTGTTTCGATTGATTCATGATGGAAATATCATACAGCTTATGTAAAGACATAAATTCCTTGACATGCTTTTCATCCTGATCCAGCCAGTCGACAACAGATTCTATTTCTTCTGTCGTGACATTACCTTCAATATACCGTTGTAATAGTTTTTTATCCATTTGCATATTTTTATCAGCTTCTTGTTAATATAGACAACACAGCAATAAGAACCCCTAAAAGCAAAAAATCTTTTTTCTACGATTTTTAGGCCCCAAACAAGAAATAAAATATCGGCAAGTAATCTTTTAAAGCAATCCGTAAAGCTTTTAATGACTTTGTTATATGATATTCAATACTTTTAGGAGAGATAGATAATTCTTCGGCTATTTCTTTTACAGATAGTGATTCATAACGGCTCATCTCAAAAACACGACGGGTTTGGTCAGGTAAGGATTGCAATGTATCCTGAATAATACGTGTTATTTCGGAAGAAAAGATTTCCTGCGGGTCGCAAGCTTCCAAGGTTGTGATACGATAATCCAAATCTCTCACCATCTTGGACGACATTGTTTCGATAGCCTTTTTTCTTACTTCCTGGTGCTTCAGGTAATTCAGAGTGTTATTTCTCAAAATAGTCAGAAGTAATGATTGGGGGTGCTGTATGGTTTCTTGTTTTGAGGTTTCCCATAATTTAATAAGAGCTTCGGATACAATGTCTTCTACCATCATATCATCTCTGATGTATGACTTTACAAACAAGAAGGAACGCTTGTAATAATTCGTATATATTTCACTGAAGCTAATAGTACTCATTGTACACGATCTCTCTCCGGGTTGATAGCAATATTCAGCAAAAGTAATTTTTATTTGATAATCACAAAGTTAAATTGCAAAATATCTCTATACCGACACAGAAGAGACCGCCTATCACCCACTCTTTCAAGGTTGATAAACGGTCTGTCACTTACAAATATGAATATGTTTATTTAAATGTTCTGACCTTATAGAGATCTATATCTTCAATTGTCAAAACTTTCTTAGGATTTTCCATATAAATATGATGTGTCCAAAAATTAATTTCAGCTTGTGTATATACCATATATCCTGTTTCTTTATTATAATTAACAGACTTGATATTCTCCCTGTCTGCCAGCGGTTCAAATGGAGTAAAAGACTCTTTGGCTATATCAAACCAGTAAACGCCATTATGCCCTGTGAAAATAAGTTCGTTGTCAGTAACAGCAATCAAATCATGCCCTCTCTCTATGGGTGTTTTCCAAACTTTTTCCAAATGAAGAGATGGTGAAGATGTTTCCCAATCCTTCAGTGAATAAGCACGCAGTTCATCAAAACCTAATGCATACAAAGTTTCATTGCTTTCTTGCCATACCGCTCCATGTCCGGAATAAAGGCTATCTTTAAAAAGCACCTGTTCAGGTTTTTGAATATCATATAGTTCCAGACTATTCCCCTCCACGCTGGTAGATAAAGCGACAACAATTCGTCCATTAGGCAATAAATCAGCAGAATGTGCCATCGGTACACGTGCATAAAACAACGTTTTTTTACTTTCCCTATCCAACAACAAAACTCCTCCACTGGAAGATGTCAACAAAATTTTTGAACCATTATCCACAGGTTTACATTCATCTAATGATTTCATATACTCTTTATACTCAACAGGAACCTGAGAATCCAGATCTTCTGAAGCTTTCCAACTCCATAGAACATCTATATGATGGTCTTCCGATTCATCAACATTAATAATCAGAGCCTGATCTTCGCCACAAACAATAATTTCCTTTGCTTTTGATTTTCCACATCCGGATGACAGTAGCAGGAATAAAGTCGCCAAACAATAAATAAGTCTTTTCATACCTCACAATTTTTAATTTGTTAATTAAAGAAGTTACATGTATATCTTATGACAAGATCAAGGCATTATTCCCTAAATAGATTTTGAACAAACATTGCATATCACAGCCGCATTCCGTTCATACCACAGATAGATTCCGTTTGTTTCACAGTTGAGTTTCTTTCATACCACAGCTGTGGTATGAAAAGGGAATGAAGTAGCACTATTCGCCGGGGAAATGACAATATCCGGCAGGTAATCGACTATATCCCAAGGGTAATGGAGACTATAAGGCATTATATCGTGACGGCGATACCCCGAACTGGTTCGTAAAATGCTTACGGAACGTTGTTATGTCGTTATAGCCTACCATTTCTGCAACTTCCTGGACAGAATACTTCCGCTGCATGATCAATGAAGCCGCTTTACTGATACGGATGCTGCGGATCACTTCTATGATGGACAGGTTACTTTGCTGTTTGATCTTCCGGTATAAAGTCGGCTGGCTTATATTCAAGAATCCGGCAAGAGCTTTCGCGCTGAAATCGGGATTCGTCAGATTGGCTTCGATGATGTTGATAACCTGTTGCATGAATGGATCTTTCCCTTCCTCCTCCGGCTCTTCTGCCGTATGTTTCAGCATCAATGTCTTTGTATAAATACGTTTCAACTGCTCCCGCATACGGATCAGATTCTCGACTTTTGCTTTGAGCACTTCCGGGTTGAACGGTTTCATCACATAATCGTCCGCACCCATCCGGGTACTCTTCAACAGATCCTCCTCCTCGGCCTTTGCCGTAAGCATGATGACAGGGATATGGGCTGTCTGCAAATGTTGCCTGATCTCCCGTACACAAGCAAATCCATCCATTACCGGCATCATTATATCCGAAACGATCAGATCGGGGATTTCTGTTATGGCCGTCTCCACTCCTTCCTTTCCGTTATGCGCTTCCAAAACCTGATATTCCTTGCTGAATAAGGTATTGATATAACCCCTTATTTCATCGTTATCCTCTACTATCAGAAGCTTTTTACCCGAATTCGGTTGGGAAGGTTCACTCTGCTTCTCCACATCAAAATAAGTATCCTTTCCATCCGGCTCCTGTGTTTTTTCAATCAATTCATAGTGATCATCCCTGAAATGCTCTTTTCCACATGGGATATAAAGAGTAAATTCTGTCCCTTTATCCGGAGAACTCTCCAATAAAACATTCCCGTGATGCATATCCATCGTGTTTTTTACGATACGTAAACCGATACCCATCCGGGTAGAAAATGAGGGTTCATTCTTCCCCGTAATAAAAGAATCGAAGATATGTTCCTGCAACTCTTCGGCAATTCCAGGGCCATTGTCTGCAACAGAAAGAAGACAGTACTTTATTCCGTCGAGTTCCTTTTCGGATAATGAAACGCTTATTTTTCCGTTGCTGGAAGTATATTTGAAAGCATTCGATAAAAGATTTCTTAAGGCGGATTCTATCTTTCCACTATCTATCCAAAGGTCGAAGGAACGGATACCAGAGTCCAGGATGAACTCTGTATTTTTTATTTCAGCCATGTGTTTAAAAGATTCCATAACCTTCTTAACTAAGTCAACAATATCAACTTCTGACAAATGAAGTTGCACCATTCCGGCTTCTATTTTCTGAACATACAGGAGCTGGTTCACCAGAGTAGATAATGAAGAGGCATTTTTATAAACAAGCGACAGCTTTTCATACATAGTTTGTGAAAGGCGATCGGCCTGCAACAACTCCTGTAAGGGAGAAAGAATTAATGTCAACGGCGTACGGAGTTCATGGGATACATTGGTAAAAAAGTT
>ERZ825137.3789-NODE-3789-length-15807-cov-6.075800_pt1 | contig 15807 bp, 15 predicted proteins | sample MGYA00519873_ERZ825137 | MGnify/ENA primary metagenome ERZ825137 (study PRJEB31778, sample SAMEA3449190) | human gut metagenome | biome: human gut; feature: human-associated habitat; material: faeces | place: United Kingdom | collected 2010/2012 ...
GTGTGCCGGAACATATGAGGATGCAGCCCTTCAATGCCTGCCCGCTGTCCGATCCTGCGAACCAATGCGCCATAGCTGTCCGGGTTGATAGGAAACCCATGGTCATTGCAGATCACAAAGTCCGTTCCCCGAAGGGCAAGGAGCGAGGAAGCATACTTGGAACTTTTCTTATCAAGGCTTTTCTGCCAACTCCCTCCCATCAATTTTTTCTGGGACTTCCAATACTTATAATATTCTTTGAGGAAGTCCATGTACTCCGGTGCAACGTCCACATCACGGATGTTGCTTTCCTTTGTAGTAGTCAACTGGTAGCCGTAATCTTTGAATACCAGAAGCGATTTAGAAATATGTATGGTGCATTCTTCAAAGTTGACGTCTTTCCATGTCAGTCCAGCCAGTTCGCCACGGCGCACACCAGAATTGAGCAGGGATAGAACAATCACCTGTTCCAACATGGAACTTTCCTTCAAGGTCTCCTGAAGCTGCTTGATCTGGTGCTTCTTAATAGTGTCTACCGACCTGCTCCGGCTTCCCAGTGCAGGAATCTTGTGCATAGGATTCTTCACACCGTAATTTTCATCCGCATATTCCAGTGTAGAACGAATGAACAGAGCGTATTCTCTCATGCTCTTTCTGGTCATAGATTTTGCAATGGTTTCCACATCAAAAGCATCGTCCACTTTACAGCCCAGCGCAATCGCCACCTGTTCTGCTGTTTTAATATCGACTGTTTCGCTGCGAAATGCCTTTTCAATGGTTTTTGCTCCGCAATCGCATCTCTTAGCCAGCTTCGGGCAAGATTCCTTTTTCATTTCCAGACCACGCTGATTGATAACAGCATGGGTGCGGCATCGTGCGCCGCCAATTTCGATCTGTTCCAGAACCCAATCACAATCCACCTTTTTGATGGAATCAACGGGCTTCTGTGCAAACTCAGGGAATTGCTGAATCTTCCGAAGGTAGTTTTCCTTGTCCCTCGTTGTGTTCGCCTTATTACGATGGCTGTCATAATCGCCCTCTAAGCGAGCAGAAGGAGCAAGTCTTGCCTTTTTGGATTCTATGTACTCCTGCGCCACTACTGCAAAGGTCTTTCCTGTGCTGCTGGCTTCTTTATCGGCCTTTTCCTGTTCCAGCCGTTCAAATTCGGCAGCGGCAGCTTTCGCAGCAGCGTTGCGCGCACGAGCGTTTTTCAGTTCGGTGGGATCAAAATCGAACCGACCATAACGGCGTTCGATTTTGCCGTTCACCAGAACATTTGCGATGAGTTTATAATAACGGGGCTTCTTTTTAGGTTCTCGCAATTCAAACGATGCCATATATTTACCGTCCTTTCTGTGTGGTGGTTATCTCTGTCACGATGAGTATAGCAGTTCAGGCGGTTAATTTTTAGGATGTCGCAGTTTATGCCCGCATCCTTGACAAATCACGAAGTTGTCGTTCCACCGTTGAAGTAGTCGGCCATCTTTCCAAGGTTGATATACCATTTGATGCCCGACTGAAATGCCATGCCCGGCACTTCCCGGCAAAGGCGGCGGATGTAATATTCAGGCAAGCCCATACGCTGACTTGCCTGCTTGATGCTGACGATCTGCGGCAGGACAACTGCTTCGCTCTGGATCTCCGGCGATACCATCACTTTTTCATTCATCGGCATTCCTCCTGTCCCATTCATTGATTTCCAAACTGTTCATCAGGGCTTCTTCGATCCGGCGCATTTCATACCGTGTAGTCTGCCCTAGAAAGCGTTGTATGCGGCTTTTGTCTATCGTGAAGATCTGTTCCATTTGAACCACAGACGGCTTCTCAAAGGCCGTATTATGGGCTATCAGAACGTGTGTGGGTTGGTATTTCTTTTTCTCGGTGCGGGAAGTCACTGTCGCCACAATAAGGGTAGGCGCATAGCGGTTTCCTACATCGTTTTGCAGAACCACCACAGGGCGGGTGCCGCCCTGCTCGGAGCCGATATGCGGCTCCATGTCTGCATAGATGTGAAGCATCTCAACGTAGCGCTCACAGCCATGCTGCTTGTACAGCTCGTATGCCGTTTCGATGCAGTAGATTTTCCAGGGTGCCCGGATGCCGTCATAGGCAAATTCCATACCGGCATTCGACGTGATCCCCACAAAGTAAAGTGCATCCGGGTTTTCGGCCACCAGATTTGCACGAAGGCGTTCGCCCGCCGTCAGGCAGGTGGAAATGCCGGTCTGCAACGCAAAGAGCGTTGCTTCGTCCTCCTTGCTCAGACCAAGGAAAACCTTGCAGCGGATGGGCAGGTCCTTACCGCCGTTGCAGGCCCGACGTGCCTCCACCGTGTTCTGCCCGTCAAAAACGTAATAGCGGCCATCCCGGAAGCTGACCTTCGGATCATTCGCAATGTACTCCGAGAAGTTTTCCGCAATGGATGCCACCTTCTCCGTGCGCAGAAGGCGCTGGTATTCCAAGCAGGGGAAGAGCAATGCGCTGTTCACGAACTGGTAGGTAAAGGTGCTTTCGGGCAGGGTGCTGAGGTTCAGGTTGGAATTCAACATATTTACATCTCCTTTACAGTGTTCAGGTAGGTCGTCATTCGGTCGATCAATGCAGAAACTTCTTCCCTGCTGGTTTCATTGGTTAAAACATCCGGATAGTTCTGGAAAATAATGCCCCATCGGAACATAAAATCCTCTGCTGCGCCTTGCAACTCGCACAGCATGATGGAACCACTTTTTGCAATGCGGTCTCGGTACCGGCTGTCCACCGATACCTTCAACCGTGCCATGTCCTCCTCCGAGAGGTGGCGCTTGTGCCCCTGTATCTTCTGAAGAAAACTTGGTGGTCCGTTGCTGGCAGGTTCGATTTCCTCCTCCGGTGGGGAGGGTGTCACCGGCTCCGGTGCTGCGGGTTCCTCGTTCTGCGGAGGTTCCGGCGGTTTCGGCGGCGCAGACTTTGGCGGCGGACGCTCCGGCTTCAGTCTGGAAAGCAGATTCTCGTTCCGTTTGCCTTTTTCTTTCCGAAGCTCGTCCAAAATGGCCGGACGCTCTTCCTTGGGGATCGCAGGCAAAGCAGCAATCTGTGCATCCGTTGCCTTGATGCGCCCGGTCAGGATCTCCTCCTGTGCTCCGGGCACCGCTTCCTCAGCGGCATCTATGCCCTGTGAGTATTTTTCAGCACGTCGCACCGTCTTTTCTCCAACGCCGTGCTCGGAAGCAATGCGTTGACAGGTTCTGGATTCTGTGAAAATGTGGTCATTTTGACCACATTTTCGTATTCCATGTTTGCTGCCGAGAGGTGCGCCCACCGCCAGCTTGGTCGATTCATACTCCTTGCCCAGAAGAAACTTTTTTCGTTCTGGGCTGAGATTTCTGCGGCCAAGCTGATTTTTGCAGATCCATGCAAGCGCTTCGTACTTGTTCGCAAGCTGGATTTCTTTCACTTCAAACTTGATAAAGCCGTGCTTTTTCAGGATGCGGTAGCGGGTGTGCCCATCCAGAATGTAGCCATTCCATGTGATGATGGGATTCAGAAGACGACCCTCGGCAATGATGTTCTGCTCAAGCTGCTGTTCTTCCTCAAACTGCAGCGGCGGAATTTTGCTTTGGAACTCCGGGTCAATTTTAAGCTGGCTCAGTTTCACGTCGGTTCTCCTTTCCGGTCATTTTCGATTTACGGACAATGGGCTGAACGTAGTAGTCAAACCCATATCGTGTCTGGCAATACGTGCAGACATCCTTGACGAGCTGCCTGGGGTCGGCTCTGCGGAGCCGGACGCCCTTTGCGTCCAAAAATGCCCCTCGGCAGACGGCGCACAAAGTTGTCAGGGTGGATTCATCCACCTTTTTTGTGGTCTTGCGGTTCATGTGCGTACTCCTTTTCGCTGATATATAAAAACGCCGTCCGTGGTTCCTCTCGAACGGCGTTTGGAAAAGGTTTTGTATGGTTTCTCTTAATTTGCCCCCGGCACCCCTGAGAAAGGGAAACATTCAGGCGTTGGATTTGCACCACTCCATTGGCCTCTCGGCCACCCCGTCTTCTTTATGACCGGGCCGCGAATTACGGAAGTATCATTATCTGGAAGTACCTGAAGCTGCATATTCAATTTTCAAGGTCCGCCCGGCTGCGGCTCCCGCTCCCTTTCGGAGGTGGGCCGCTGCCGTGACAATAGTGTATCGTACTTTCGAGCAAAAGTTTATGGACTCGTAGTCCAAGTCACCCACCCTCTTAGTCCATATATTGTATACAACAGTCCCAAAAAGCAAAAAAATCCCGCCTGAAGAGCAAAACCTTCGCTTTGCCCTCAGACGGGATGTCTTTCTATAAAATTTCAAAAAGGGATTGACTTGAAATCAACTTCAAAGGTTATACTGAACGTCTCAGAAAATTTCAGTTGCCTCCTGTGCGGCAGGTACAGACCCCAAAATACCCCTCCCGGCCATCACATGGTCAGGAGAGGTTTGCCTAATTATTTGGTTTATCAGTATTTTCCCTTTGGTACAATGAGTGGTGCTCCAGAAAGTGGATCCTTCATAACAATGCAATTAAGTTGATACACCTTTTGCATCAACTCTTCTGTAATGACATCTGCCGGTTTACCTTCTGCAATCAATTTTCCACGGCAGAGCGCAAACAAATGATCCGCATATCGTGCAGAAAGGTTCACATCATGCAAAATCATGACGATAGTCGTTCCCTTTCTGCGGTTCAACTCTGTCAGCAAATCAAGAATTTCCACCTGATAGGCAATATCCAGATAGGTCGTCGGTTCATCCAGCAGCAGAATGTCTGTTTCCTGTGCCAGTGCCAGAGCAATCCATACCCGCTGCCTCTGACCGCCAGAAAGCTCATCCACACATCGGTTGGCCAGTTCTGTGATTCCCATCCGTTCCAGAGCATCCTCAACTGCGGCATAATCCTCTTTGGTCATATTCTGCATGAACTTCCGGTATGGATATCGTCCACGTGCGACCAAATCTGCCACCGTGATTCCCTCCGGTACTGTTGGAGACTGGGGAAGAAGTCCAAGCATCTGCGCCAGCTGCGTAGAAGGATAACTGTGAACTGCTTTTCCGTCCAGAACCACCTGTCCTTTTCCGGGCTTCAGCAACCGTGAAAGGGTTTTCATCAGAGTAGATTTTCCGCAGCCGTTTGATCCAATAATTACGCTAACCTTGTGAGCCGGGATTTCCAGATTCAAATCTTCAATGATGGTGGTTTCATCGTAGCCCACAGAGAGATTCTGAATTTGCAATGTATGCTCTGTCATCAGACACGCTCTCCTTTCTTATTGATTTGCAGCAGGAGCAGCAGCAGATACGGTGCACCCAAAATTCCAGTGATAACACCCACCGGATATCGCACTGCAAAGAGATTTTGTCCTACCAGTTCCGAAGCCAGAATCAGAACCACACCTACCAGTGCCGAAGCAAGCAGATTGGAACGTCCTTTCCCAACGATTCTTGATGCGATTGGACCTGACAGAAAAGCAACGGACGCGATGGGACCGGTGATAGAGGTTGCTACAGCTGTAAGAAGCAACGCGCACAGAATGGAGCCCAACCGTACACGCTGGACAGGCGCTCCAAGCGTGATGGGGTATTCTTCTCCCAACTGCATAACCTGCAAGCTTCGATTTAGCACTATTAAAATGAAGCCACCTACCAAAACTGTGATGCTCAGCACCGGAACATCTGACATCTGGACACCATTCAAGCTGCCCCGCAGCCATCGTAATGCTGTGGCAACATCGTATTCAGAGCCTTTCAATAACATCCATGAAATCAAGGCATTGAGCATAGCTTGCATTCCAATGCCAATCAGAATCATTCTACCGCCAGAATAACCATGTCGGTCACGCGCCAGCAGGTAGATCAACGCTGCGACGAAAAGGCCGGCCAATACAGCAACGAGCGATACGATTCCGCCACTCCATTTGAGCATCAGAATACAAAACACTGCTGCTGCACTGGCTCCACTTGTAACACCAATAATATCCGGGCTTGCCAGTGGATTCCGAAGCAAGGTTTGAAATGTGTTTCCGGACATTCCGAATGCAATTCCAGCAAGAATGCCAACGAGCATTTTAGGCAGACGAAGTGTTTTGATGGTAAATGCGGCTCCTTTTGTACCTTCACTGGTAAGAATGTTCCAGACCTCTGCTAACGAGTAGTAAGTGTTGCCACATGTCATAACCAGACAAGCCAGAACAACACTCAAGATGATGAGCACAGCGACTGCCAGAACAGAGCGACGGTGTCTTTGGGCAAACCCCTGCTGCACAGAAATGTTCGGTTTGTTCATAAACTGCGCACCTTCGCTTTCTTTGCTACAAGAATAAAGACGGGTGCTCCCAGAACAGCCGTTACAATTCCTACTTCCAGTTCACCAGGGCTGCCCAGAACACGGCCAAGCACATCTGCGAGAACCAACAAAGCAGCACCGTACAATGCGGAAAGCGGAATTACTGTTTTTAAATCAGCACCAAGGGTCAACCGGACAAAGTGCGGCACCATCAGCCCTACAAAGCCGATTGGTCCTGCCAGTGCAGTGGTGGCTGCACACAGCAGTACCCCACCCAGTGCAGCCAGTGCTCGCACCAGCTGCACATTGACCCCCAGACCAGCAGCCAGTTCATCACCCAAAGCCAACGCGTTCAAGGCAGGAATCAACACCACTGCCAGCATAAACCCTACCAAAAGATACGGCAGAATGCTCTGAATCTCTGTCCAACTTGTACCACTGATGCTGCCGACCTGCCAGAAGCGAAATTCTTTCATAACAGAACTGTCTGGCAACATAACGGTATTGACAAGGGCAGAAAGAGCTGTGCCCGTAGCCGTACCAGCCAATGCCAGTTTGATCGAAGTCGGACCGCCATAACCTACCGATGCGATACCGTAGACAAAAACAGCAGTCAAGGCCGCACCTGCAAAGGCCAGCCAGATATATTGCTGGCTGGATGTAATGTGCATCCACGCGATTCCAATCACGACAAACAGGGATGCGCCGGTATTGACTCCAAGTACACTGGGATCAGCAATCGGGTTTCGGGTCACAGCCTGCATGAGAGCACCTGATACGCCCAGTGCGGCTCCCGCCAGTACGCCAAACACAGTGCGCGGAATACGAGCCCAGACGACCGATGCCTCAAAAGTTCCTGAATCTGGATTTTGAAGAGCCTGCAGAACCTGCCCGATGGGAATAAGATTGGAACCATATGCTACGGAAGCCAGCATACATCCTGCCAAAATGATCATACCCAGCAGAGTGATCCCAATCACACGCTGCCCATTCTTCATACAGCTTTCTCTGCCACAGCATTCAGGACTTCCAGATAGCGGTCAATCGTATACGGAATCGACAGGATAGAGGGTGTGCTGGAAGCAGCCAGATCATCCGAGGAATCCAGCAGAACCACAGCACCGTTCTTCACCGCCGAAATTTCACTCAGCAGGGGATCAGCCTGAAGCGCGGTCAGCAGTTCATCTGTACCGTAGGTGATGATGATTTCCACATCGCTGAACTGATTTGCATTCTCCGCACTGACTGTCAGTGCAAAATCCTTCCCGTTATCCAGTGCGGCAACACTATCCGGCAGCGGCATTCCAAGATCCGTCAGAAATGCGGCACGCGGATCCAATGTGGTGTAAATATAGAATGTGCTCAGATCCGAAGCACTCAGCCAGAAGAAGGCTGCCTTCTTGCCCTCAATAGCAGGATACTCTGCCAACTTTTTCTGAATCATAGCGTCAGTCTCAGCCACCAGAGCTTCACCTTCACTCTTCATGCCCATCGCCGTAGCATCTACAATTGTTTCTTCGCGCCAAGTAGTAGACCATGCAACGCTGGGATATGCAACCGTCGGAGCGATCTGGCTCAGCATATCGTACTCTTCCTCAGAAAAACCGGAGTAAGCAGCCAGAATCACATCCGGAGCGCAATCACTGATGGCCTCATAATCCCAGCCGTCCGTATCACTGAAGACATTCGGCGATGCACCCAGCTTTTCAAATCCGGCAGCAGTCCAAGGCAGCAGACCGTCTTCATTGACCGGGCCGAAGTTCGCTTTGGAAACACCGGTGGGCACAACACCCAGAGCTAAGGGCACATCCGGATTGCCCCATGCGATTGCAACAATACTTTTGGGCTTTTCTTCAATGACCGTTTCACCATAAGCGTGCTGGATCGTGATGGGATATTCTACTGTCTCATTGGAAGCTGCACTTTCCACAGAAGAAGCCGTGCTTTCGGAAGCAGACTCACTGCTTACAGCGGAAGCAGAATTGCCGCAGGCGGCCAGCAAAGCGGCGGCACTGACCACACCTGCGGTCAGAAGAAAATTACGACGCGAAATCTTTCTCATAGTTCCCTCCAAAAATAGAACATCATTTCAGATAACATAAATGCATTCCGTCAGTTAGTAAGTCGTAACTAACGTCAACGGCGAATATTATACACTCCCTTTTGATGGTTGTCAATTAAAATTTTATTTTTAGCTAAAGTTATTTTAATTTCTTGACAAAATTTAATTCTTCATGCAAAATAGAAAAAAGCATTGCAAAAGGGGTATTTCTTTATGGCTGTAATGAAAGATGTTGCAAAACTGGCCGGCGTTTCCATCTCGACTGTCAGTTTTGTTTTGAATGGAACTGCAAAAGAGCACAAAGTTGCGGATAAAACTGCCCAAAAAGTACTCTGTGCTGCGCGTGATTTGGGATACCAGCTGAATGCGCCGTCTGTTATTTCCCCTTCTCAGCTTACCATCGCACTGTTTTTTCCATCTGTCTCTCTCAGCGCAGAAGTCAACCTCTTCGCTTCTGCAATGGAACGACAGATTCAACAGACAGACACCCCTTTTAATCTTCTGCTCTGCCTCTACGAACGAGGTCAATTGGAAATGCGAATCCGGAACCTTGCACCTTCCGCATATACAGCAGCCATTGTTGTTGCTGAATCCGAATCCGACCGAAATGCATTGGAAAAACTGCCAAACACGCTGCCGTTGATTCTTTTCAATGGCACAAGTCGTAATTTCTGCAGCGTATCCTGCCAGACAGAGGATTCCATCCGACAGGCCGCGCAAATCATCTCCGCAAAAAACTATCACAACATCGTCATTCTATCCGGGGCTCAGCCTGATTGTTCCGAAGATGATACGCTGAATCAGCTAATGATTATTTTGCATCAGCAGGGAATCCCGATTTCACTCCAGCAATGTTTCTCCACAGAAAACTCTTATCAAGGAGGGGCTATCGCAGCAAGACGTATCCTGAACCTTTCTGAGAAGCCGGAACTTGTGATCACGATGAACACAACTCTTGCCTTTGGTGCGATCCCTCTTCTGGCTCGAAATGACTTTATTTTTACGCAGCAGGCCGAACTTCTCAGTTTTGGACGAATGGAAGACCGGAATCACCTGAGCAACTATATTCCCTCAATCTCTTTTATTGGAATCCCGATGTCTTTAATTGCAGAAGATTGCTTTACGCTGGCACTTCGTCTTGCTCGTGGGGAACTAAAAGCCGCCGAGCATGTTCGCTGTCAGTCCAATCTGATGCTGAATGCCAGTTTTACGATTTGATACTAGGAGCCTGCTACATCCGTTCTCTTTATACAAAATACCGCCAGTGTATCATGTGAAATCCATCACACGGTACACTGGCGGATATGCTTTTATCCCTTATGGCCAGTTACAGCCCCCCACATCCATATTCATTTAGACAGACGGCGGAATTCCAGTGGGGTGACGCTATAAGTTTCTGCGAATACCTGCGCAAACTTGCCTTGATTTTCATATCCGACGGCATTTGCGATCTCAATAACTTTCATATTATGCTGGGAGCAACCTTCCAGTTGACGGCCAATGGGGCCAAAGTTCTTTAATGTGTAGCCATCTCCGCAAAAGAACAGGAACCAGCCTTTACAATAAAAAACAAAAAGTCCCGCCTGAATTCACTTTCAGGCGAGATGTCTTTCAATATGACTGCTCTGGCGGCATAATCCCCTGTGCTGATCTGATATAGGTAATGCAGATTCTCCTCGGTAATCGTATTCTGACGATTCGCGATAAACTCCAGTCCGCGCTTCATACCATAGATGCGGGCTTCTTGTTCATCACGAGGGGCATAACCATCGAGGATATAACGGATACTGCTGCGGGTCGAGCGGATACTTTCAATTTGAAAAGTAGCATAAATTTCCTCGGTCATCGCCGACAAACCGAAGTTTTGTCCACTGACAGGGACAGAGAGCAACTGCTTCATACCATTTGTTGAAATTTGCGCGAGGTTCGGCAGGTAAAACAGCTTATTTCCAGAAAAATCAGTCAACGGCAGAGGCTGCGCAAAGTTTTGCCGCAGCAATTCGGCAAATTCTTTGACGCTGACAGTCGAGTACTTGTATTCCATCCGATTGAGTTCAAACAAATGCTTATCTGAAAGCATTTTGGCAAACTGTGCCCCATCCATTCTGTCCACCTCGCAGTTGATACTTATTGATACTATATAGTATCAATATACCGATTCTTTATAAAAAAGTCAACCGAAACAGGCCGAACCAACTTTTTTCCATACTTTCCGTCAAAATTCCCGTGGCACAGCCACGAATCACATCTCCATCGGCTTATTCCCCACTTCGTCCAGATACGCATTCAAAAATTCCGCTGCAAGGCTGTTGGGACGGATGTTTTCTCTGGCTTCCTGTGGGGTGAACCACTTGCAGCGGTCCACTTCGTGGTTGATATGCAGCGCCTTTGCGGTTCTGACGAAAGCCGTAAAGTTACACATCAGCGTGTTGGACGGCTCAAAAAACTTAGTACGGTTGAACCGGAGGTGCTCTACTTCCAACCCGGTTTCTTCCCGGACTTCCCGCACCACGGCGTGTTCTTCTGCCTCACCGCGGTTCACATATCCAGCCACCAGAATATAAGAGGGCTTGCCGTACCGCATTCAAAGCAATGCTTCTGAATCATTTTTACACTCCAAACACTGTTTTCGTCAGCCGGATACCTGCTGCCGTCTTCATCGTATGTTCCATAAAGGTTCGGATTGCCTGCTGGTCGTACCCGCTTTCGGACGCATTGACGATATAATCTGCCTCAATCAGAATCTGATAGTCAATGCCGTCGATCTGCGCCGGACTATGGTGGTGCCCTACCAGATAGGCCACCCGGTCGATCTGTTCTGCTGTCATGCCGGCATCCGCCAAGAACTCCCGCACCAGCGGGGCACCCTCCTGCTCCTGATATTTACCATTGGTGTTGCCGTACTTTTTGCGGCAGAGCGGGCAGGCGATATCGTGGGTGATGGCCACTACCTCCAGAATAAACTGCGTGTCTGTGTCCAACCCCTCCAGCTCACCAATGGTTTTGGCATAGGTCCACACGCAGCTCAGGTGCGTGATGTCATGGATATTCCCTTCGGAAAAGGCGATCATCTTTTCCATGATCTGTGCAATGGTCATCATTTGTTTTCACTCCCGTTTTTAACACTTAAATGTTCACCTTGATAAACGCGAAGTTGTTAATTACAGTCTCAGAACAGCGATCAGTTCTTCGCCGTCCATTTCACCGGTTTCTTCGAAACCGAAAGAGCGATACATCTGACGGGCAACTGCATTATCGGGTTCATATGATAGCCAACAGTATTCCGCTTCTCCACAAGGCATAGATTTTATGAACTCTAATGCAAGGCTGACCGCTTCTTTCCCGTACCCTCTGTTTTGATATGCCTTATCGATCATAAGACGCCACAGATTATAGTTTCCCTTTGCAATTTCAGGTGCATCCGTCCAATAATCATCAACATCAAAACCAATCATCAGGAAGCCTACAGGCTTATCCTCATCATATATACCAAACGGGAATGCATGACCGTTTCCCGTAATTGCAGTATACGCTTCAATGATGCTGATCTCATTGGTGGCAACGAAGTTCTTCTGCGATTCCGATACCGTCAGTTTCAGGATATCCCAGACATTATTACCATTTACTTTTTCTAAATGAAGCATATATCTTTACCTCGCTAAATCCCGATTTGCCAGCCTGCTGAAACCACGAAACGGATAGCGCAGAGATGGGTCAAGTCCCCTCACGCCGTTTCCCTGCGGAAGACGCGGCGGAAAATCTTTTCGCCCCAGTCGAACAGGCGCTGTATGGCGAAAAACACCGTGGGGGTCATGAGCAGCAGCGTCAGCATCAGAAGGTTCGTCTGAACCGTGCCGGAACGCAGCTCGAACAGCTCCCCAAGGCAGGTGAACACGACGATGAGACACACCAGCATCGCGCCCCACACGATCCTGCGGAACGCCCCGAATGGCTTGCACACCTGAAACAGCACCATCATGCCCACAACCGCGAGGATACCCGCGCACACCGTGGCGATGGACGCCGCCGGGAGGTCAAAAACCACCATAAACGCCTGACACACCAGCACGGCAAACACGTTGGTCAGCCCGCCGGGAAATGCCCGGCGCAGAACCCCCCGGAGAAAATGCCCGGTCACCCGGTCGTAATTCGGCTCCATGGCGAGGAAGAACGAGGGAATGCCGATGGTCAGCGCGGAGATCACGGTCAGGTGCATGGGCTGCAAGGGGTACGGCCAGTCCGTGAACAGGGAGATCACCGACAGGAACAGGGAGAAAATATTCTTCACGAGAAACAGCGTCGCCGCCCTCTGAATGTTGTTGATGACCCGCCGCCCCTCCGCGACGATGCCGGGCATGGCGGCAAAGTCGTTGTTCAGCAGCACGAGACTGCCCAATTGGCTGGCAGCCTGCGCGCCGGAACTGAAGGCAATGGAGCAGTCCGCCTGCTTCATGGCAAGCAGATCGTTGACGCCGTCGCCGGTCATGGCCACGGTGTGCCCCTGGTTTTGCAGCGCCGCCACCAGGCGGCGCTTCTTTTCCGGCGTCACCCGGCCGAAAACCGTGTTTTCCGACACCGCCCGGGAAAAATCCTCGTCGGTTTCCAGCGCGGAGGTGTCAATATACCGGTCTGCACCGGGAATGCCCGCCCGGGCGGCGATCAGGCTGGCGGTGTGGGGATTGTCGCCGGATATGACCTTCACGGTCACGCCCTGACGGTCAAAATAGCCGAAGGTCTCGGCTGCCTGCTCCCGGATGCGGCCGCTGAGCAGAATCAGGGCAAGGGGCGTCACCAATGCCGGGTCCAATGCGCCGGGGACGGGGTCGCCGTCGTACCGGGCTGCCAGCAGCACCCGGCAGCCCTGCTCCGCCCAGCCGTCCACGGTGTCCCGGTATTCTTCAAACCGCTGCGCCAGAATGAATTCCGGCGCGCCCACCAGAAATGCGCCCTGCTCCGCGAACACCGCCCCGCTCCACTTGGTCTCCGGGGAGAAGGGGATGCGCTTTTCGCAGACCCAGTCGGTTTCGCCGTCAAACAGCTCGTGAATGGCTCTGCCCGTGGCGTTGTCCGGCTCTGACGCGCCGTACATGGCGGTGAGGACGGCTTCCAGATATTCAGGATTCCCGTCGGACAGGGGAACGACATTCTCCACTTCCATATCCGGCTCGGTGATGGTGCCGGTTTTGTCCACGCACAGCACGTCCACCCGCGCCAGGGTCTCGATGCAGTTCATGTCCTGCACCAGCACCTTTTTCCGGCTCAGCTTCACCGCCGACGCCGCCATGGCGATGGAGGTCAGCAGATACAGCCCCTCGGGGATCATCCCCACCAGCGCCGCGACGGTGCCCTCCACGCTGCTTTCCAGTCCCAGTTTCAGGACGCAGAACTCCTGATAGAACAGGATAATGCCCACCGGCACCAGCGCGATGCCCACGAAAAGGATCAGCCTGTCCAGAGAGCGCATCATTTCCGATTTTTTCCCGCCGGGGTTTTTCTGGGCTTCCCGGGAAAGCCGGGCGGCGAAGGAATCCCCGCCCACGGCGGTGAACTGCACCCGCCCCCGGCCGGAGAGAATGGCCGAGCCGGATTTGACTTCATCTCCGGGAACCTTCGTCACCGCGTCGGCCTCGCCGGTGAGCAGCGACTCGTCCACCCACATTTCCCCGCTGCGCAGGATTCCGTCGGCGGGGAGGGTGTCGCCGGAGGCGAACTCGGCGATATCGTCCTTCACGATGGCCTCCGGGGAGATTTCCTGCTTCGTCCCGTTCCGGATGACGGTTACGGGACGCTCCGCCACCAGCGTCAGTCGCTCCACCGCCCGTTTGGCGCGGATTTCCTGAATAATGCCGATGACGGTGTTGATCACTGCCACTACCAGAAAGCCCATGTTCAGGGTGCTGGAGCCGCCGATGATGAGCATCACGGCCAGAACCACGAAAATCAGGTTAAAAAAGGTGAAGCAGTGGGTCAGAACGATTTCTTTTTCGCTTTTGCCGGAATAGACCGGCTTCCCCGCGGGGGTGCGGGACTGAACCTGCTCATCGGTCAGCCCCAGCGACGGGTCGATTTCTTCCATAAAATCTCTTTCTTCCATGGAGAAAAGCCTCCTGATTATTGTTCGGTAACGGGAAATCCGGCGGCCTTGTCCCAGATGACCAGCAGACTGCCGTCCCTTACCGAAATGTGCGCCGGTTCCCCGGTAAAGTGGTTGCTGACGCCCAGGGGAAAGCCGCTGGTCAGCACGCCGTCCTCCAGCGTGTAATACAGCCCCCGCTCCGTCACGCCCCGGGCGTCCGCGCCCATGCAGAAGACGGACAGGTTTCCGCGCAGTCCCGCCGGGAAGGCAATGCTGCCATTTTTGACGACGGTGACGATCGACCGATTGCCCACAAGGTAGCCCACGGCGCCCCGGTCGGCGAGAAATTGCAGCGTCTGGAAATTGGCAACGGTGTGGTCAAGCCGGGGGCCGTCCAGACTTCCGTAAAGCACGAACTCCCGATACCCCAGCTCCAGCCCCCGGCGGACGGCGAGCATGGCGTCGGTATCGTCCTTTTCCACCGGGAATATCTCGGCCCCCGGCGGGGTGAAGCCCAGAGAGTCAAAGTCGCCGATGGTTTCGTTTGGTTCAATTCCCAGCTTCCGGGTATGCTTTAAGCCGCCGTCGGCGGCGATGATGTAATCGTCTTTTTCCAGCGGCCGCGCCAGCGCGTCAAACTCCGCGGCGCAGAAAATCACACAGCAGCCCATGGTCTTCCCCCTCTCGTGAAATCTTCTTTCTATTTTACCCCAAAAGAAGTTGGATGGCAAGGCCTTTCCCGGGATCGGGTGCGAAGAATTTGTAAACATTTCTCGGAAAATGCTTTTGAAATGTTCATAGTTTATTCATTATTAACTTGCTAGGTACTGGTATACTGATTCTAAACGAATCAGAAACGAGTTGAAGTCCATGAAAGATCCAAAGAAACAACGGTATTTTTATGCCATGATGGCGGGGTTCGGCACCATCAGCCTCAGTGTGCTGTTTTTCTTCTTCCTGTACCGGCTCCAGGGTATCGGGAATGTGATCAGCCAGCTGAGTACCATTCTGGCCCCCTTTATCTATGGCGGCATCATTGCCTATTTGCTGCGGCCCATGTGTAATTCCCTGGAGGCCTTTTTCCAGCTGCGGCTGCCGAAAAAAATGCGCCGGTTTGCCAACGCCTTTGCGGTGGTCTTCTCCCTGATGGTGGGCATTCTGGTTGTGTATGCTCTGATTACCATGGTGGTTCCTCAGCTGGTGGAGAGCGTTGTCACGCTCTGGAATGCACTGCCTACCAAGATGGAGCAGTTGGTGAATTGGGCCACGGAGACCTTCGGTAAGGACGAGCGGGTGGTGCAGTTCGTTGAGAAAAACTACAGAAGCTACTTTACGGATATTGACAAATGGGTGCAGGCCAATGTGATCCCCCAGGTTTCCAGTCTGGTGACCAATG
>ERZ825137.3791-NODE-3791-length-15799-cov-4.155551_pt1 | contig 15799 bp, 10 predicted proteins | sample MGYA00519873_ERZ825137 | MGnify/ENA primary metagenome ERZ825137 (study PRJEB31778, sample SAMEA3449190) | human gut metagenome | biome: human gut; feature: human-associated habitat; material: faeces | place: United Kingdom | collected 2010/2012 ...
GCGTCCTAACCGATAGACGAATGGGCCTACTCACCGCTATTTCCGCCTCGCAGCGTACTTTAGCGGTGCAAAGATAAGCAAAAAAGCGATCGAAACAAAAAATGGAATAAAAAAATTGCGAAATAAACGCATTTTAAACTGCAATCTCCCGATAATCAACGCTCTGCAAGAACAAACGCAATCTATTCCGCAGTCACCTCCGCACCGTTACCGTGCGCGTCGAGGCATCGAAGGCCACCGTCCCGTTGTCGAAAAGCCGTTCGATATGGCCGCTGCGAATCATTTCGTCGGTAGGCAGGAGGTGCAGCCGCGGCGGATCGATCAGCGCGACGGCGTCGCACAGCGTCAGCGCGATGTCCAGTTCGTGCGTCGAAAAGAAGATGCACTTCCCCTCGTCGTGCGCCAGCCGGCGCAGCAGCGTACACAACTCGTAGCGATTGGGCATGTCGAGAAAAGCCGTCGGCTCGTCGAGCAAGATCACCGGCGTGTCCTGCGCAAGCGCACGCGCGATCATCACGCGCTGCGCCTCGCCGTCCGACAGGCGATCCATCGGCTTGTCGGCGAAACCGCCCATCCCCACCAGATTCAAGGCACGGTCGACGACCGCACGGTCTTCGGACCGCAGACGCCCCAGCCAGTCGGTATAGGGAGCCCGCCCCAACCCTACCACGTCGCGGCTGGCGAGGTTGGCGATGCGCACCTTGTCGGTGGTGACGAAGCTGATGTTCCGTGCCAGTTCTTCCGGTTTCAGTGAAGCGATGTTGTTCCCGTGTAGGATAATTTCTCCGTTTTGGGGCTTTTCCAGTCCCATGACGGCACGCAGCAGTGTACTTTTTCCTGTGCCGTTTCTGCCGAGCAGTGCGACGAGTTGTCTTCCCGTGATGTGGGCGGAGACTTTTTCCAGCAGCGTACGCTGTTCGTATCCCAGTGTCAGGTCTTTGAGTTGAATCATTTGAATATACGCAAGTTTTTACCTATTACCCATAAAATAACCGGAACTCCCAGCAGTGCGGTGATACAATTCACCGGCAGCAGGAATTTCTTGGCGATGATGTCGCATATCAGCATGGCGATAAGTCCTGTCAGCATGGTGCCCGGCATCAGTATCCGGTGGTCGGCGTTATCAAACAGCAGCCGGGTGATGTGCGGCACTGCCAGTCCGATGAATCCTACGGGGCCGCAAAAGGCGGTGACTGTTCCTGTCAGCAGTGCTGTAGAGATGAAGACAAGCGTCCGCGAGCGTTTGATGCTCATGCCCATCGTGCGTGCGTAGTTTTCGCCAAGCAAGAGCAGGTTCAGTGACTTGATGCAGGCTACGGAGAGCAGCAGACCTATGCACACTACTGGTATCATGATAGACAGCTGTCCGGCTGTGATGTGGCTGAGCGATCCCATCGACCACAGGGTGAACATTTTCAGTTGTTCCGCCGAACTTAGATACTGCAATATCTGGATGATGGCTCCCGCTACGTAGCCTATCATGACTCCCATGATCAGTACGCCCAGTATATTCTTTACTTTCCGGCTGATGATGGCTACGCCCAGCAAGATGACGGCGGTCCCTATCCAGCCCGAACCTACGATGCCGGCGGATTGCAAAAGTGGGAAATCCGCCCAGCCGAGCAATGGGGCACCTAATATAAACAACGCCACTCCGAGTCCCGCACCGGAACTGACTCCCAGCAGATAAGGGTCTGCCAGCGGGTTCTGGAAAACGGTCTGCATTTGCAGGCCGCTGACCGACAAGGCGATACCTATCAACCCTGCTACTACTACCCGGATAAAGCGGATGGAGAGAAGGATGTTGCGTGTCATCTCGTCGCATTCGCCTCCCGTCAGTACGGCCCATACTTTGGGGATGGGGATATAAGTGTCCCCTGTCGCCATGTCTATTAATAATAAGACTACGGCGATTATTCCCAAAGTGATGAATAAAAGAGTGGTGTGTCTACGAGGTTGCTTCATTCCAGGTGTCTGTAATAGTAGGTTGAGTCGGATACAAGTTCGGGATGAAAGATATGAATCAGATCACGCAATACGACGTCAGGCCGTACGACTGCCGATTCCCAATAGTCATTGCCTCCTGTGGCGGTTATCCGCAGGTTGTTGTTATAAACTGTTTTATTACGGACAGATTTGGCATCGGCAAACTTGGGATTCATGTTTTTCAGTTCGTCCAGTGTGGATGCCGTGCCTACATTGATCCAATAGTCTGCTTTTTGTATCAGTCCGTAGGCAGTTTCCAGGCCGATGGGGGCGGAGCTGTTGGAGGTGTTCTCCTTGTATATATAGTCGGCTCCTGCGTCAGTGACCAGTTGTGCCATGTAGCTTTGGGTGGAAGGCATCACCCAGCTGTCGTTCCACGGGGTGTTGAACATCACGGTAGGGCGTTGCTCTACGGATGCGGTGAGGTCTTTCAGTGCCTGATAGCGTTTGGGGATTTCCCTGAATACATCGATGCCTTTGTCACGGCTGTCTGTCAGTTCGGAGAGGGCAACCAGCCATTCGGCTTTGCCAAGCGGTGACTCTTCCAGATATTCTCCTACATACATATAGGGGATAGCGAGTTCTTTCAGCTTGTCTGTTACTGCTGTCTGGGCATCACCGATGCCATATAGCAGTACGACGTCCGGTTTCAATCCCAGCAATAGTTCGTAGTTTATTTCGGGGCCCATGTCCTTGATAGAATCTTTGTGGGCGAGGATGTAGGGATTGGCTATGTAGTTAATGCCGGATACGGCTACGATGCGGTCCACTTGTCCCAGTGCGTCGAGCATGGCGATGTAGGAGGAAGACATACATACGATGTGTTGGGCTCCGGCAGGGATGGTCGGTCCGGTGAATCCTGTGGGGGGGAGCTCACCATTGCGGGAGATGAAGTAGGACATTGTTACATTTTTGGCTCCTTGCCACGGGTTGGATACTTGTATCAAGGTGCTTTGGGCATTCTTTGCGCCCAGTATCTTGAATCCGGTAGCATATTCGGGCGTGTATACGTCTTGCTTGAATGCTTCCAAAGAAGTTTTTTTATTGTATACGCAGCTTGCCAAAAAAAGGAGGCATAATAGCGTGATAGTTGAAATAATGGATTTAAATTTCATACGGATGTTTTTATCTGAGGACAAAAGTAGTAAAAAAGAAGAAAAATCACCTCCCTTACGAGAAAGTTTCGCTGGGAGGTGAATGGATTGAATCTAACTTTTCAATATTGATGCGGAAAGTTATTTGACGAAGACTACGGCGTTCACGTTGGCTGTGCCGGTATTTACCATATCTAGGTAATCACCTCCTGCGGAGTCATAAATATACAATGCGTCTCCCATTGATTGACCGAAGCATACATCTCCGTTGAATGGATTGACTGTTACGCTGAAACCGAACATATATCCGGGATCATCAGTGAAATCGCTAGTATCATCATTAGATAATTGTACTTTTTGCATGATAGTCTTATAGTCAGTTGTGTTCCAATCAATATCTGCTGTATAAAGATATTGACTGCCGATTGCAAATCCACCTGCTTTTTCTGTAACTAATGTTGGAGCTACATTGGGTGTAGTTGGATTGAATTTGTACAATGCAGAGTGCATACCTCCGTCACCCAGTACGTTAAAGTACATCTTATTGGCTGAATAAGCTGCTATCAACTTAGGATTTTTAGGAACGGTAATTTGAGTTTCATCGTCAAGGGTAAGTGGCAATACGGAAATAGTTGTTCCTTCACCAGCTTGGGTGTCATCAGTATTGCCTGAATTGCAGACATACACTTTGTTGTCTTTGCCGATGCAGATACCTTCTGAATAGGTCGCATCCAGTTCTAGGTAGTTAACTTTAGCATAATTCATGGTGTCGATAGACATCACTGCCCCTGAATAAAAGCTGATATATACTTTTCCATTGGCAGCAGCCAAGTGTCTTGGCATAGCTTTGTGCCCGGTTTTTTCATCATCGTATTGTTTCATTTGAGGTGTGAGAAGTTGACCGGTCTTGGCATTCAGTACCCATATTCCTCCATTATCTGCTGTAAGGTCGTGACCACTTACTGCACAATAGAGTTTTGATCCGTATTGAATCAAGTCGTTGCCTGTGTCTCCAATTTCTAGGGTAGACTTTTTCGTCCAATTGTTATCATAGCGAACAATGTTTCCTGGAGATGAGGGAGGAGCTACATGCCATGTACCTTCGCTAAGTACATACGCATACGTCCAGTCATTACTCGCTGTAGCACGTGTCTGCGGAAGTGAACTGTCTACTTGCTGGACATTGTCCAACACATCATTAGTACAACTGCCCATTGCAAACATAATTGCACTGGCTGCTAAGAAAAAAATGCTCTTTTTCATAATTGTAATTTATTAAGTGATTAATTATCCGGTGTAAAATCACCGGTTGCTGATTCTTGCATCTGTTGTAATGTTACTGTTCCGGGACCACAAGTACGTACGTACCATTGGGCGTCTTCTGTCATTGCATCTGCTATATCTTTGAATAGACTAAAATCGTATAGAGCTGTGAATAGTCTAATACTTATACGATTTGACGATTTTAATTTGGGCAAAAGGTCTTCAAGTGATGTTATGTTGGTATTTCTGCTGCCATACATTTCTAAAAACTCTACAGACTCTAAACTCTTAAAATTTAAATAAGAGAGGTCAGTTACAGTTTTTTCTATATTTATATATAACCTTTCAGTCACTCTTGTAAGTTTAGGAAAGTTGCATCTTTTATTGTCATTTCCAGTAGCGAATTTACCTACAGTTTCTAAATCGGGCATACTCACTGACTCCAATGTCACATTTGCTGTAGCTTGGAAACTTAATTCCCCTGTAACTTGTTTAATACCGGAAAGTTCTACATTAGTAAGCGGAGTGGTAACCGTGAGACTGGCAAAAGTAGAGATTCCTTCTGTTTTGGGTAGTTGATATCCTGTGAATGCATAGCTTCCCATTTCTTCTTTTCCTTTTAGAACGAAATTATTGTCAACATAAGTGATAGAAATACTGTTGATGTCTTTTTGACTTGCATCCAATTCCGTTACGCTTGGACAATGTGATACACTTAGCTTTTCCAAATTGGACGGTGCAATGGTTTCGTTCAACTTCGAAAATTTGGCACAAGAAGTAATGCTAAAAGAAGAAAGAGTGGATAATTTGGGAAGACTGATTGTTTCTAACTTATCTGCATAACCAATAGATACTTCTTTACAGGAGATAAGTTCCGGTAGATTAATTTGGGTGAGTTCCGGATGTTTTGTTCCCAACGATAGAGTGAACTTTTTTCCTACCTGCTTTAAGACCGGCAAATCTAATGAAACAAGCTGGCTGCCATAAAGAGAGAATGTACCATCTCCATCACTGTTATCTCCTTTTCCCGGAATGCTTTCGAGCGAATTGAGATTTAAGCTTTTCAGGTTGGGAGCTTGGATATAGCATTGTTTTAGAATTGTAGTTAGTTGCGGGCATTTTATAGAAGTGATGTTGTTTTCTGCCGGGTTTGCTATGAATAGTTCTCCACGGATAGAAAGCAAGTTTGGGAGTGCAAACTCGGTCAGTGAGCTATTGTTTCTCATGCTGATACTTCCCACCTTTTCCAGTTTAGCCAGTCCGGCAAGGTTTTCACCTTTATAGTATTGCCCGATAGTGATGTCGTCCATTACTTCGGTAATCTTTGCCAATCCGTTCAGATTAATCACGGGGTCTTCTGTATTTTCTACTGTAGCTATGCTCAGACTGCCTTCGATAACCGTGACATGGTGGTCGGCTAAAGCGTCTACATCAGCTTGCGAATTAAGTATGAATGTGCCGATTTCACTTACAGCGGAGTAGCGTACTGTATATTTATAGGTACGCGTAGTTCCGTTGTAGGAAGTTACTGTGAATTGTTGCTCTTCGCCCCAGGCGGTAACGGAAGAAGGATTGGGGTTAACAGTTGCCTGCTCGCTAAGGGTATAGCTGGCTTGCGCGCCATCGAGCGAAGTTCCTTCGGGAACCGTTACGGTGATCTCATTGTCTATAATCGTCGCTTTCCATACGTTTTCATTGCTTTCCAGTGAAAAACTAAGGAAGTTGTTGTCTACTCCGGTGAACGGGTTTTCATCGTCGTCGTCGCCACATGCTGCAAAGATGCATCCGGTACATAAAACCACTAACAGGGTTTTCCAGTAATTTACTTTTCTCATTGTCTAAAAAATTAAGTGAATTTATAATGAATGATTATTAATCTATCTTTGAAGGAGCTTCGCTCATCTTATAATCGACGAAGCCGAATACTTCGGTGGACAACTCTCCGATGGCTCCCGCTACGGATTGTATGCCGGTCTGCACCTTGATGAAGTCGATGTATTGCAACTTGACCGGAGTGCCGTCGGGATACATGGCGTTTTCTATCTTGAAGGCGTTGCCTACGGGTGCGGCATCGTGATTGTCGCCCTCGGCGAGAATGTCTTCTCCCCAGTTGTCCGCATATCCCCACGGATAGGATTCATTGCGCCAGATTCCGCCCGGTGTCCGGGTTGTATTTCGCTTCAGGCGGGTACCGTATAAAGTATAGTTGTTTTCCTTTATCCATAGCGGGAAGTTAGGATTGAGGTCGATGGAGCCGGAGTTTCCCCGGTTGTCGATCCATTGCAGGGGCATATTGTGTGTAGGCGGGCGGTAGTAAGTGACGGCATAGTGTTGATAGGTTTCCGCCTTTCCGGTTTCGCTGCCACGTAGTTCGTACCAAGTGTCATTGGGCAGTCCGTCTCCGTTTTCGTCCTGCATGACGTAGACGATACCCGGTTCGGAACTACCGTCGAAGGGATTGCCTATGATAGCGAAGTCATATCCTCCGTTGCTGCTAACATCGGGTTTGTTGTATACGCTGTGGTCGAATCCCACGATGATATATCCTCCCCATGCACCCAGAGACACATAATTGTTTTGTACATTCATGCGAGTCTCAGCGTAACGACAGGCTTCTTCTTCGGTCTGTCCGGAAATCTGTGCTATGAATTGTCCCGGAGCAGGGCGTAGGTGGTATACTTTCACTTTACTGTCCGAACTACCAGCTGACGGTGCGCGGTAGTATTTGGCTTCATCAGACGGCAGGCAGACTACGGTCTGGATAGCACTTTTTATTATGTCGCCATCTGTTCCGGTTACTTTTACCACATAGCTTCCGGTTGTTGGTGGAGTGAAGGTAAAAGTGGGGCCAGTTTCTCCCTGTTGCATTACTTCGTCTACTTCCCACACGTAGGTTGCATGGGTTGTTGTATCCGTAATGACGGGAGCTATACAGGCAGCACGACCTTTGGGGACGGTTAGTTGATTACTGCTGAAGGTTATATTCATCACTGGCTCAGGTGATACCAGTACGGAAGTCGACGCATTCCCGCTACCGTCTTCGTTGGTAACCGTAAGTTTGAAACTGAATTGTCCTTCTTCGGTGGGGGTAAACGTATAGGTAGCTTCGGTTCCGACCGTTTCTTTGGTTTTACCGCTTTCGTCAATGGACACCCATTCGTACTTTGCTCCTTCAGTGAAATTTACGGAAGATTCGAGGGTTACGCTCTTTCCCATATAGGTAGAGTAGGCGGGAATCAATGATACGGAAGGTATCATTTTTTCCACTACATCTACCCGCAGTTCTTCTTCGGCATAACCATTCTTGGCGTCCACGCGGAATTTGAAATAGACTTCTCCTTCCGCTTTAGGTGAATAGGTGTATGAGAGGTCTGTACATACTATTTTACCTTTCTCGTCTTTCCATGTATATACAGGATCGGTGGCATCGTTCACTAGGGGAGTGATTGTGATGCTTTTCATAATCTTTACTGTGTAGATTCCCGTACCGTTGTCGAAGGTAATTACCGGTGGTTGACCTGTTGTCCCGCCACCCAATTCTTCATCATCACCGTCGTTCCGGCAGGAGGCGAAAGACACGACAGTACATAGCATTAATAAGCTAGCGATTGTTTTTAAAAATCCATTTATCATAAGCATACTTTTAGTTAGTTTGCAAACAGGAATGATAATGGATTTTACGCTGGGCAGTCAGTATCCCGGTAAGTATAAATATAGAAGAAGCCTCTTCCGTCCGCACATGGTAAGCGCCTGTGGAAAAAGACAACGAACTACCTCCCGTATGCCGCAGGAGTAAAATCCAACCGAAAGGAGGTAGGTCTTCTGACTTATTCCCTTATTTGCAGCGCCTTCCCAGAGAAAACATCCAGTGACAAATTGCTACAAACTGTACTGTCCTTCAAGGGCAGTACGGGAAAATACAGCAGCGGATACTGTTGCCGATTCACACGGCATTCCCTTTTAATCTTCGATAGCTTTTGTTATATCTTAATCGAATGAAATACAACTTATTATAGCGACGAAGAACCAACTTCTTGACCGCAAAGATAGTTATCTTTTTATATAATATGTCTATTTTAACTAATTAATTTTTATTACGTTGTCGGGGGCGGGAAAGGAGGAATTGGATATGGTGACACTATCTCTCTCTGATAGTGTCACCATACTTGCAGGATAGTGTCACTATGCCGATGGTATAGTGACACCATCTCCAAATGTTCTGTTTTTAAGATTTTCTATTGGGAAAATAGAAGCTAAATACTTGAAATAGGAGAAAAATGGATTACTTATATGCAAGAATATGCGGAAAGCGGAGGCCGTTATGCAGGAAAAATGGTTATATATGCAGCTTTTGCCGACCAAGTAGGTTGATTTTCTTTTAAAGGAAGGCGGGCTTGGTTTTAAAGGAAGGTCAGTTTGGTTTAAAACCAATCTTAGTTTGCTTATAAAGCAATGTTAATTCGGTTAAGAAGCAATCTTATTTTGTACGTTATTATGCTTTTTTGTGCTGTTTGCTCTTTTGATATGGATGCTTAGTTTATGATAAAATATCGTAGATATAGTTTCTTTTGTTTGCTGTTGCTTGCATATTCTTGTAATCTAGGCTAAAATGATTGAAAATTGATGGTTTTGATATTAAGCCGCTTTTGTGAAAATAGACATTCTTCCTCTTTTTGATGAGTCATCCGGTTTTTATCCGAAAGATAGGAAGGAACAGAGGGCAAACTTTTCTCTTTTTCATCTGCTTGCTCATAATGTGCTAATTTGAAGAAGTCTTTAATCTTTTGTTCTTGATAAAAAAGACAGGGGAGAAGTGAGGCGTGAAATATAATTATAGTATCTTTGCACCCGCAAGGTTCGTATTTGGAATTGTCTAACCTTCCAAAACGATGAAAAGGGAATCCGGTGTAAATCCGGGACAGTACCTGCTGCTGTAAGTCCTCTCTTTCGGGAGATGAGTTTATCACATTCTTTGCCACTGGTGACATCACTGGGAAGGCGTGATAAACGGGGACGAGTCAGAAGACCTGCCTTGCCGCTGCAGATTTATACCCGCGGGTTTCGGGTAGAAATCAACTGGTATAGTTCATTCCTATATTCAATTGATTCCTCATTCAACCGGTCGGTACAAATGCTATGTTTGATGTTTGTCGCAAATTATAATTTGCTGGCAGATGTCTAATGAGTGATGCGACAAGTTAGTTAATAACCTTTTCTCACTTTTAATTATGAAACGTATTTTACTATCTGTTTTATTTATTGTCTTCTGTCTGACGGCTTTTGTCGGGTGTATGAAATGGGATTATGGTGAGATGGAGGATTTCTCAGCTACGGGAGACGGTCTTTTCATTACCAATGAAGGGAACTTTCAGTATGGTAATGCTACCTTATCTTATTATGACCCGGAAACGAAAACGGTAGAAAATGAAGTATTCTATCGGGCTAATGCGATGAAGTTGGGAGATGTAGCACAGTCAATGACTATTCGTAATGATGTCGGTTGGGTGGTAGTAAACAACTCTCACGTCATTTTTGCCATTGATATTAATACATTTAAGGAAGTGGGACGCATTACGGGACTTACTTCTCCACGCTACATTCATTTTATTTCGGATGAAAAAGCCTATGTCACACAGATTTGGGATTATCGTATTTTCATTGTCAATCCCAAAACTTATCAGATAACCGGATATATCGAATGTCCGGATATGACGATGGAAACAGGATCGACAGAGCAGATGGTACAATATGGCAAATATGTGTATGTGAATTGCTGGTCTTATCAGAATCGTATATTAAAGATAGATACTACAACGGACAAGGTGGTAGATCAGCTTACTGTAGGTATACAACCTACTTCTCTCGTTATGGATAAGAACTTCAAGATGTGGACGATTACTGACGGAGGGTATAAAGGAAGTCCATACGGGTATGAGGAGCCATCGCTTTATTGCATTGATGCCGAGATATTTAAAATAGAGAAACAATTTAAGTTTCAGTTGGGAGATGCTCCTTCGGAAGTACAGCTTAATGGTGCGGGTGATGAACTTTACTGGATTAACAAAGATATTTGGCGTATGTCTGTTGATGCGGAGCGTGTCCCCGTACGTCCTTTCCTCAAGTATCGTGATACGAAGTATTATGGTCTGACGGTTAGTCCGAAGAATGGAGATGTCTATGTGGCTGATGCCATTGACTATCAGCAACAGGGGATGATTTATCGCTATACGAAAGATGGGGAACTTGTGGATGAGTTTTATGTAGGGATTATTCCCGGAGCATTTTGTTGGAAGTAATCGGTAGAGAAGAATATGAGGAGAAATATATTATTAGTGCAGTTTGTAGGAGTTCTTTTATTACTTCCATCTATAATGAGTGGACAACAACACAGCAGCGACAATAAGAATTGGGCGGAAAAGGGAGTTGTCATTCGTGAAGTGGAAATTTTAGGAAAGCGCCCGATGAAAGATATAGGCGTACAGCAGACCAGATTTGATTCACTTGTGCTTAAGGAGAATATAGCCTTGTCAATGGCGGATATACTCACTTTCAATTCTTCTATTTTTGTAAAAAGCTACGGACGTGCCACGCTTTCTACTGTATCATTTCGGGGAACGTCTGCTTCGCATACACAGGTAACATGGAACGGTATGCGTATCAACAATCCAATGTTGGGGATGACTGACTTTTCGATGATTCCATCTTATTTTATAGATGACGCTTCTTTGCTGCATGGCACTTCATCGGTGAATATGGCTGGTGGTGGTTTGGGAGGATTGGTGAAATTATCTACAGTGCCTGCTCATCAAGAAGGCTTCGGAATGCAATATGTTCAAGGTATCGGTTCATTTAGTACCTTCGATGAGTTTCTGCAATTGAAGTATGGAGATAAACATTGGCAGATCTCGACGCGGGCGGTCTATCAGTCGTCGCCCAATGATTATAAATATCGTAATCATGATAAGAAAGAGAATATTTATGATGATAAATATAATATAATCGAACAGTATTATCCCATAGAACGTAATCGTAGTGGTGCATACAAAGATCTGCACATTTTACAGGAGGTATATTACAATACGGGTAAAGGTGATCGCTTCGGACTGAATGCGTGGTATACTGATTCTAACCGTGAACTGGCATTACTGACGACCGATCAGGGTGATCTTATGGATTTCGAGAACCGACAACGGGAACATACACTGCGAAGTGTTTTATCATGGGATCATACGCGTGAAAACTGGAAAGTATCGGCAAGGGGAGGTTATGTGCATACATGGTTGGCGTACGACTATAAGCGGGATTTGGGAAATGGTATAATGGCTACAATGACCCGTTCACGTAGTAAAGTCAATACTTTCTACGGGCAGTTGGATGGAGAGTATTTTTTCTCAGATAAACTCCTTTTGACGGCGGGTGTGTCGGCTCATCAGCATTTGGTGAATAGTTTGGATAAAGATCTGAATAAAGATGATAATAAGAACGATAAGTATGGTCAGGGAAGGAAGAATGATTCTATTGTTTATTTTGATAAAGGACGTATTGAGTTGTCGGGTAATGTCTCATTGAAATGGCAGCCGGTCAATCGGTTGGGTATGTCATTGGTCCTGCGGGGAGAGATGTTCGGGACTAAATGGGCACCGGTTATTCCTGCCTTTTTTGTAGATTATGTTCTTTCTAAAAGAGGCAATATAATGGCAAAGGCTTCTATTACCCGTAATTATCGTTTTCCGACATTGAATGACCTTTATTTTTTGCCGGGTGGCAATCCGGCATTGAATAATGAAAGTGGATTTACTTACGAAACGGGGCTGTCCTTTTCTGTGGGTAAGGATAATGTTTATACATTATCCGGTTCGGCTTCCTGGTTCGATCAACATATAAACGACTGGATTATTTGGCTACCTACGTCGAAGGGATTTTATTCCCCCGTTAATCTTAAAAAAGTACACGCCTATGGCGTGGAAGTACAGGCTGATTATGCAGTTGCAATTGATAAAGCATGGAAGCTTGGATTAAATGGAACATTTGCGTGGACTCCTTCTATTAATGAAGGTGAACCTACGAGCAAGGCTGACCAGTCAGTAGGGAAGCAGTTACCATACATACCCGAATATTCAGCTACGTTATCAGGCAGGCTGACATATCGCAGTTGGGGGCTTCTTTATAAATGGTGTTACTATAGCGAACGTTATACAATGACGAGTAATGCTGTATCCTATACGGGACACCTCCCACCCTATCTCATGAGCAACGTGACCCTTGAAAAAGGATTCTCACTCCGTTGGGCAGATTTATCCTTAAAAGGGACAGTCAATAATCTCTTTGACGAAGAGTATCTTTCGGTATTATCCCGTCCGATGCCGGGAATTAGCTTCGAGTTCTTTATCGGTATAACTCCCAAGTGGGGCAAGAAGAAAAAATAGGTGGGTGATAGCCGGACTCCTGTGCCATGTAGATGTATTATTGGCAGAGTATATATGAAAAAAGGATGCTTTCCGATTGCTTCTTTTAAATATAACTTTTGTATAATGGTGCATCTTTTAGAAAAAAGTCGTATGTTTGCTATCAAACCATAAAACAAAATGTACTATGAGCGGTAATTATGTTATCAATATCGGTCGCCAGTTAGGTAGCGGCGGAAAAGAAATAGGAGAGAAGTTGGCTGCCCGTTTGGGAATCGACTTTTATGATAAGGAACTGATCAATCTGGCTTCCGAAGAGAGCGGCTTATGTAAGGAGTTCTTCGAAAAAGCTGATGAAAAAGCCTCGCAAGGCATTATCGGCGGACTGTTCGGTATGCGTTTTCCTTTCATCAGTGAAGGGGCAATGCCATGTACCAACTGTCTGAGCAATGATGCTTTATTTAAGGTGCAGAGTGATGTTATCCGTCGTCTGGCGGCAGAGAAATCCTGTGTGTTCGTCGGACGTTGTGCCGACTATATTTTACGGGAACATCCCCGTTGTGCAAATGTCTTTATCTCGGCTACTAAAGAAGATCGTATCGCACGGTTATGTCAGATGCATCGTATTGATGAGGAGGCGGCAGAAGAGATGATAGAAAAAGCGGATAAGAGACGTTCGGAGTATTATAATTACTACAGTTATAAGACATGGGGAGCAGCGGCTACTTATCATTTGTGTGTTGATTCCTCTTCTTTGGGAATTGAAGAGACGGTGCGGTTTGTGGAAGAGTTTGTGGCTAAAAAACTACAGATTGGAATGTAATTGAAGAAGAAAACAAAATCCTGATAATAATAAAGCCGGCTAAATTCTTTCTGAATTTGGTCGGCTTTATTTATTAATTAAATTAGTTCGCTTTACATCATCGCCAGTAATATCATCTGTCCCGTCAAGATACGAAGGAACATAGATAATGGATAAACAGTAGAATATCCTACTGCCGGTGCATCACTGGATGTCACCTGATTGGCATAAGCCAATGCGGGAGGGTCCGTATTACTACCGGCTATCAATCCCATCAGAGTGAAGTAGTTTACCTTATAATATAGTCTTGCAATTGCACCGATGATAAGCAACGGGATGACAGTGATCAGGAAACCACAGCCTACATACAGTAAGCCGTCGCCTTCTACAACTGTTTGCACAAAGTTGGCACCCGCATCTATACCTACACTGGCAAGGAATAGCACAATACCGATTTCGCGCAGCATCAGGTTGGCACTCATCGTGGTGTAAGTCACCAAATGAAGTTTGTGTCCGAAACGTCCGATCAGGATAGCTACCACCAGCGGACCGCCGGCCAAACCTAATTTCAGAGGAGTCGGCATACCGGGGAATGCAATCGGGAGACTTCCTAAAAGAATACCTAAGAAGATACCTACGAAGATAGTAACGATATTCGGTGTGTCCAGACGTTTCAGTTGGTTACCCAAAACACCAGCTACACGCTCTACCGCATCTTGCTGACCTACTACCATTACGCGGTCACCTACCTGTAATATCAGGTTCGGATCAGCGAACAGGTCCATACCGGAACGGTTGACACGGGTCACGTTGACACCATACATACTACGGAAGTGCATGGAACCGAGCGTTTTTCCGTTAATTTCCGGTTTAGTAACCAGAATACGGCGGGAAACCATCGGAAGATCTTGCTTCTCCCAGTCCAGTTCCACTTCTTTTCCGATAAATACGGTGATGGCGGGAGCATCTTCTTCCGAACAAACAATAAACAACTGGTCGCCCATATTGAATATCGTCTCATGATTCGGAATACTTACGTGTCCTTCGTGACGGATACGGGAGCAAACAAACTTACGTCCCAGAAATTCTTTGATTTCAATCAGTGTTTTTCCGCTGATAGACTCATTGCGTACCTCAAGGCTCATCATATGCGGCTTGTGGTGCGCGTCTCCGCTCTGAGTTTTCAGGCTCTCTTCCTCTTTGGGCATATTGACGCGGAAGATGTAACGGATAGCGATGATAGAACCGATAATACCTACCACACCCAGCGGATACGCACAGGCATAACCCAGTGCAATCTGCGGTCCGTTGTAGCTCAACTGGTTCAGGGCCTCATTGGCGGCACCAAGTCCCGGAGTGTTCGTCACAGCTCCATAGAGGATACCCACCATCATCGGCAATTCCACACGGCCGTTCCAGAGGTAATAAAGCCCCAATGCAACAGCAATATTTAACACTACGATGCCTACAGCCAACAGGTTCAATGTCATTCCCCCCTTTTTGAAAGAAGAGAAGAACGATGGCCCCACCTGAAGACCGATACAGAATACGAACAAGATCAATCCGAATTCACGGATGAAATGTAGGATGTGTGTATCGGCTGTGAAGCCGAAATGTCCCATTAGGATGCCGGCAAACAAAACAAAAGTGACTCCCAAAGATACTCCGAATATCTTTATTTTTCCGAGATACACACCGGCGGCCACTACAAAAGCGTAGAGGAATACAATGTGTGCCACAGAGCTAGGGTCCCACAATAAACTTTGTAACCAATCCATAAATATTAGTAGTTTTTATAATGTTCTTCTAAAAACGGGTGCAAAATTACTCATTACATCGGAGCTAATCAAATAAAAGGAGAACTAAAAATGAAGAATGAAGAATTTGCTTCGTTTAGCCTTAAGTTGCACGGAGATTCTTCATTCTTAGTTTATCATTCTTCATTTTCTCTCTGTAACCTGTAGTGCGAATTTTTTCTAAAAAGAAGAATCGTTCGAACTTATTAATTATATTTGCAAGTCGAACGACTGACATTTAGAAAGAGACAAATAAAAATAAAGACAATATTAATTCTTGTTTTAATTTTAAATAAACTATGGCAGACAAAAAAGAAAAACTCTTCTCAGACTTTTCTCCTGTCTCCACCGAACAATGGATGGAGAAGGTTACAGCCGATTTGAAAGGTGCTGATTTTGAGAAGAAGCTCGTTTGGAAGACAAACGAAGGATTTAAGGTGAAACCTTTCTACC
>ERZ825137.3794-NODE-3794-length-15791-cov-2.885930_pt1 | contig 15791 bp, 12 predicted proteins | sample MGYA00519873_ERZ825137 | MGnify/ENA primary metagenome ERZ825137 (study PRJEB31778, sample SAMEA3449190) | human gut metagenome | biome: human gut; feature: human-associated habitat; material: faeces | place: United Kingdom | collected 2010/2012 ...
TGTTATTTTAGGACAAGATCCTTATCATGGGCCCGGACAGGCACACGGGCTTTGTTTTTCCGTACCCGAGGGAATCGAGCAACCACCCTCTTTGCAAAATATCTTCAAAGAGATACAAAACGACTTGGGTACCCCTATTCCTACCTCGGGAAATCTGGAACGCTGGGCAGAACAAGGAGTACTCCTGCTCAACGCCACGTTGACCGTGAGGGCACATCAAGCCGGCTCGCATCAGAACAAAGGTTGGGAAACATTCACGGACGCCGTTATCAGAGTCATCGCGGAGCGTAAAGACAATCTGGTATTTTTCCTCTGGGGATCATACGCGCAACGTAAAGGTGCTTTCATCGACACGAACCGTCATCTGGTATTAAAATCCGTCCACCCTTCCCCCTTATCGGCAAACCGGGGCGGTTGGTTCGGTAACTACCAATTCAGCCGGGCGAATGATTATTTGAAGTCACACGGGCTGCAAGAAATAGAGTGGTAAACCACTCTATTTTTTTCACCCGAACAATTTTAAGTTACTAGCGACAGGTTAATAAATTACAAATTCAGACAAAATATGACCTTAGTACTTTAAACTTGTAACCTGTAAACTTGCCACTTGAAAATTCGGGGAATTTTTAATCTCCGCAAACGTTTGAAATTTTTCTCTCGTTTCCTTGCAAATCTCTGTTTTTAATGCTTAACTTTGATGCACGAATATAAAATATAGCAGCTATGGTTAATTACAAAGACTTAGGACTGGTTAATTCCAGAGAAATGTTCAAGAAAGCAATGGAAGGTAAATACGCTATTCCAGCTTTCAATTTCAATAACATGGAGCAAATGCAAGCTATTGTTGCAGCTTGCGTGGAAACAAAATCTCCTGTTATCTTACAAGTATCCAGTGGTGCCCGTAAATATGCAAATCAAACCATATTACGTTACATGGCACAAGGTGCGGTTGAATATGCCAAAGAACTTGGATGCAATATTCCAATTTGTCTTCACCTCGACCATGGCGACACGTACGAATTGTGCGTATCTTGTATCGAAATGGGATTCTCTTCTGTTATGATTGATGGATCGGCCCTTCCTTATGACGAGAACGTGGCATTAACCAAAAAAGTGGTTGACTATGCTCATAAATATGATGTTACCGTAGAAGGTGAACTTGGAGTACTGGCCGGAATCGAAGACGACGTGGTTGCCGCAGCCAGCGTTTACACCAGCCCGGACTTGGTGGAAGACTTCGTAAAGAAAACTGGAGTGGATTCATTGGCTATCTCCATCGGAACTTCCCACGGGGCAAACAAATTCAAACCGGAGCAATGTACCCGTAATGCAGACGGAATCCTCGTTCCTCCCCCATTACGTTTCGACATCCTGGAAGAAATCGAAAGACGTATCCCCGGATTCCCGATCGTTCTCCACGGATCATCTTCCGTACCACAAGACAAAGTGGCTATTATCAATAAATATGGCGGTGCATTAAAAGACGCCGTGGGTATCCCGGAAGAACAATTACGCAAAGCCGCTACTTCTGCTGTATGCAAAATCAACATCGACTCCGATGGCCGTTTGGCAATGACCGCTGCCGTTCGTGAAGTCTTCGCAAACAAGCCGGCAGAATTCGACCCGCGCAAGTACCTAGGCCCCGCCAGAGATGCATTAAAAGAATTATACAAGCACAAAACCGTACACGTTTTAGGAAGTGCCAACAGGGTAGAATAAAAAAAGGGGCTCATTGAGCCCCTTTTCTTTAAAAAAAATGCTAACTTTGCGCCCTATTTGGATTTAATACCATAGGAGCAAAATGCAGAAGATTAGAAACATCGCGATTATCGCGCACGTTGACCACGGGAAAACCACATTGGTCGACAAAATGATTTTTCAAGGAAACTTATTCAGAGAAACAGAAAATACGGGTGATCTATTGCTGGATAACAACGACCTGGAGAGAGAACGAGGGATCACCATTCTAGCCAAGAACGTATCCGTTCATTATAAAGATTACAAGATTAATATTATTGATACCCCGGGCCACGCCGACTTCGGTGGAGAGGTAGAACGCGTGTTGAACATGGCTGATGGAGTATTATTATTGGTTGACGCTTTTGAAGGTACTATGCCCCAAACACGTTTCGTACTTCAAAAAGCGCTTGCCCTCGGCAAGAAACCAATCGTTGTCGTGAACAAGGTAGACAAACCGAACTGCCGTCCGGACTTCGTGTACGAGCAAGTATTCGACTTGATGTTCTCTTTGGATGCCACGGAAGAACAATTGGACTTCACCGTGGTTTACGGTAGCGCTAAACAAGGATGGATGTCCACCGACTGGCATAAACCCACGACAGACATTACCCCGTTATTAGATGCAATCATCAAAGATATTCCCGCCCCGAAAGTACAGGAAGGAACTCCGCAGATGTTAATCACGTCTCTGGAATACTCCTCTTACGTCGGACGTATTGCTATCGGGAAACTAACCCGCGGAACATTAAAATCCGGAATGCCTGTCACCCTCTGTAAAAGAGATGGCGTGACACTGGTTAAAACCCGTATCAAAGATTTAATGACCTTCGAGGGCATGGGAAAACAGAAAGTTGACGAGGTGCAATGTGGAGAAATTTGCGCACTTGTCGGGATCGAAGGATTCGAGATCGGTGACACTATCGCGGACTTCGAAAACCCGGAAGCCCTGGCTCCCATCGCTATCGACGAACCAACCATGAGTATGTTGTTCACCATCAACGACTCCCCATTCTTTGGCCGGGACGGTAAATACGTGACCTCCCGTCACATCAAGGAACGTCTGGACCGGGAGCTGGAAAAGAATCTGGCCTTACGGGTAGAACCGGGCTTGACGGCCGATTCATTCGTCGTGTTCGGGCGCGGTGTACTTCACTTGAGCGTGCTGATCGAAACCATGCGTCGTGAAGGCTACGAATTACAGGTAGGTCAACCGAAAGTGATCATCAAAGAAGTAAACGGAGTGAAATGCGAACCTGTCGAGGAACTGACCATTGACCTCCCGGAAGAAGTATCGGGAAAAGCCATCGAGATGGTGAACCGTCGTAAAGGAGTCATGACCAATATGGAACATCGTGACGAACGGGTACATCTGACCTTTAATATTCCTTCACGAGGAATCATCGGTTTGAGAAGTAATCTACTTACCGCCACCGCCGGCGAAGCCGTCATGTCCCATCGTCTGAAAGGTTTCGAACCCTACGCCGGAGAAATTGAAATGCGTACGAACGGTTCCCTAATCGCCATGGAAACCGGAGATTCATTCGCTTATGCCATCAACAAACTGCAAGATAGAGGTAGATTCTTCATCAACCCGGGAGACGAGGTTTACGCCGGACAGGTGATCGGTGAAAGTACCCGGCAGGATGACATCGTGATTAACGTGTGCAAGTCCAAAAAACTGACCAACATGCGTGCCAGTGGTTCCGACGAGAAGACAAACATCGCTCCTCCCATTCTTTTCAGCTTGGAAGAGGCTCTCGAATACATCAAAGAGGACGAATACGTGGAGGTTACCCCGAAATCCATGAGACTTCGCAAGATCTACCTCGATGAAAACGAAAGAAAGAGAAGAAGTAAAACCATAGAATAAACAAAAAACCACCTTCAGGTGGTTTTTTTTATTTATTCTCCTCCTCAAACAAATTTGAATATTATTTCCTATCTTTACGAGACAGTACGTGTCATTAAAATATCAAGCCATGGAAACCCCAAAGAATGCAACTGAAAAAACTACGGAACTCACCACTGAAAAGAAGTTGCGAAACGTGCGTACGTGCCTGTACATACTGATACTTGCTGCTATCACCAAACTAGCCATGACTGATTTCACCGAATTATCATACCAATCTTGGATCAGCGTGATTATCATCGTGCTGGTCATCATCCTCGTCTTGGCTATTGAACGAGGCATCCGCAAAAAACTGAAAGAAGAAAAATAATCCCTATATCGTCATTTTCATTAGGGAACCGTAATCCACATCATCCGTGAATGCTTGATTAAAATTATATTTCCCAGCATAAATCAACGCTGCCCGAATCGTCCCTCCGTGAGCGAACACACATACTTTCCCGTATTCCGTCTCCTTCAAATCATCCAAGAAAGCCGACACCCGGTTATACTGTTCCAGAAAACTTTCCGCCCCTCCGGCAGGCATACTCAACCAATCATCATACCATTCCTGCAAACGAGGATCTTGAATCTCATCCCAACGTTGCCCCTCCCAACTCCCAAAATTCAATTCCTTCAATCGGTCATCCAGAATCGGATTTTCATAACCGCAGTAAACGGCCAACTTCCTGCAACGCTGTAACGGGCTAGAATACACTGCATCAAATCTCTCCCCTTTCAGTCTCCCCCTCACCTTCTCTGCTTCTTCCGGAAAAGAGTCGGCCACGTCAACATCCGAATTCCCGTAACACGTTCCCGGAATAACCGCCGTTTTTGTATGTCTAATCAAAAATACTTCCATATAAAAACCTTTTATCTCGTAAAATTCGCCATTTTTTCGATACGCCATGAAAATTTAGCTATAAATTTTAGTATTCACCAGCTATTTAAACTTAACTTTCACCAACCGAGTAGACGTCTCTTCTCCCAACGAAAGGGCAAACTGTTTAAATATCTGACGCAATAACGGGTCTTGCGTCTCCCGGATCATCTCTTCCGGAACGGATTCTAAAAGCGCGTAAAAATAGTTCTCATCTGCCGAGAGAAAATGAATTTCCAAATCGGGATCCGCTTTCCAATAAATCCCCGAATCCTTACCCCGGGCATAAAGAAAATTGTACGCCACGGCCTGGGGGCCACAGCAAGTGAAATAAAAGAATTTTCCACCCTCACACAAATAAATCGGCATCTTGTAATAATCTGCCCTCATGTAATCCTGTAACATCAAATCACCTTTTAACATCCCGTAAGTATCCGGTATCCCCCGTTTGCCAAAATCAAAGGTGTAGGCCTTCTCCAACTCTCCTTTCGTATTCACCCGGTAACATGCGTTATCACCTCCTTGCGTGCGGATCAGATAAGTATTACCTACGGCCTGCGATACGAGAAAAATATTCACTGTGAACCCTACCTGCGGAATTGAACTCTCCAACTTTTTCCCGTTTTTGTCAAACCGGGTCACTAAGAGGTGTCCCCGTTCAAAATTATTGGTACAAGGAGCCGAGATCGAATAATAATAAAAACCTCCATCCGGAGCCGGAGCAATCTCTTCAAACAATTGTAGAGGCTTCTTCATCGGGAGACGCTCAATCTCACGCCCATCATTCAAATCAAAAAACACGACTTCACTATCTCCATACGCGAACAACAATTTTTTCTGATCCACGCTGATACAGGCATCCTGATGATAAGGACATTCTTTCCCTTGATCATATTTCATTGAAAATTGATATTTCCCGGCAGCATCAAAACACATTACCTCCCGCCCATACACGAGCAACAAATCTCCCCCGGGGCCAATTAACAATTTCTTACGCATCCATTCCAGTGATTCGGCATCAAAACACTGCTTAATCGGGATCACTTGTATTTCCTCAATCCGATCCGCCAGATCGGTAACCAAAATACATTGTTCCAACGGACATAACGCCCGCACCTGTTCCTGGGCTGAAAGCATATGCCCCCAAGATCCCAAACAACAAAAGCAAAAACAGATGATAATTGATTTCATTTTCATAAGTCGTTTTGGCATTTTACAAATTTACTGAAAATAGTCGAAAATACGACACTTTTATCAACCCAAAGTACAACTAAAATAAATATTCAACTTCAGATATTTACCTGTTAAGATAGAGATTATATCCGAATTCATTCTTAATAGATGATGAGATCCGGCCTACTACCTAATAAAATACTTTCATAAATTTATATTAATACTTTATAAACCTTATATAGGATAAGGTTCATATAAGGTTTCTATAAGGTATCTATAAGGTTCATAGTGGTAATACTCCGAATCTCATCAAGTAGAAAAAATAAAGTTGTTATAGAACTCCTTATTACTTATTAGCTATTAACCAAACACTTATAACACAAAAAGCACCATTCTCCCGCACGAACCGCGTTCAAATGGTGCTTCACTCACACATCAGACAAATACTCTAATTTTTCTTGAAATCAATGCTCTTAATTTTACACAATCCGGACCAGCTAAAGCCGGGTACTTTTTCCACGATAATGTTATTAGGATCATTGACAACTCGATACTTTGTCAATGTCCCTCCCGTCTCCTTCGGCAGTGAAGGGTCGTAGGTTCCCACGTAGAAGAAATCATCACCGGCTCCCGTCTCAACCAACAGGTCACAATGCAGCAATGTTATTTCCTGATCACCGAAATCCTGGAGTAATTGCACTTTTTCCGCCACGTAATCATACGCATATAGTTTCGAACCCGTAGCGTAAATCAGATATGTTCGCTGCGCACTAGCCCCGAAAAATTTGGCTTTATCAAAGTCCGTGGCTTTATCCAGTAAATATTTCTTCTTTTTCACGACACTCTCCCATCCCCACTGGTACATGATCACGTAGGAATACAAATACCTGTGCCCCTCGTCATCCTTCAATATCGTGTAAGAATACCCATCCAGAAAACGGCTGTTAATACTCGTGACATAATCCAATCCTGTTTTCCAGGAAAAAATCTCCACATCCTCCCGTGTATCCTTTAACGTATCGCAACGCCCGGCAGGCGACCCGTAAGCCCTTCCCCCGGCATAAACAAAACGCTGCTCGGTCTTATTATACAAAATATAAATGAACGCCATCGCTTGAGGATTATACGCGATTTTATCCCCGACATCAAAAAGATCATAGGAACCCTTGTAATGATTCGCCGGATTCTGAAAGATAGAACTTTGAATCATGGAACTATTGTGAAACAACACATCATCAATAATAGCCACCCGGTTATAATTACGTATCTGTGCCACATCCTGAAGCGTGAAATGTTCCAGACTCCCCGGGTCAAAGAAATTATATTTCAAATGCGTGTGGTCTCCCCCTTTGAAATCCTCTCGATTCAGACGATATGTTCCATCTCCCGTTGACACGTGAATCATGTTATCCACATAATTATCAACCACCCACACTTTCACCGGATCTTTTAAGACAGGAAGTCCACTTTCTTGCAGGATATTCTTTAGTACCATCGTGTCGACGGAATACGTGATCATATCCATCTGTGCCTCCCCGTTACTATTTTCACCAAGGATAACCCAGCCTTTGGTTAATAAATCTTGTACTTGAAAAGCGGTAGCATTCGAATACTCCATCGTGTTCAACGTGTCTTTCACTTTAAAAAACAAGGTATATTCCCCAGCCGATAAACTCATCGGATACACCAAATTACGGTCGTTACTAATGGGATATTCCACAAAACCCACAGCATTAGACCGGGCTACCCACTCATAGGTTAGATGCTTATTCTCTTCCAATTTGAATTCCAACTCCGGAGAGATCCGAAGTGTATCCACGTATGACGTGAGAAGATAAGCCGTATCGAATCCCCGGTTACCAATCGTTACTTCATTAAAATCATGGTAATCGTAATTTCCTTTATCATCATAACATCCCAGACATAGACTTAGCGTCAGCAGGATGGATAAACCTATTACATTTTTCATAGTCTTTATTATTCAATATTACTAAATTAAAGGTCCCACAGCCATTTTCACCGGATTCCCATCCTTGTCCAGATAATCCTCGTAAACCGTCTCCCCTTTTGCCTCCATCTCCTGCAAGTACCTATCTAGTCCTTGGGCGTAAGTACGCTGCCTTTCCATGTCCATATCTCTCACGTTATCGAAATCGGCCATTTGCAAGCCAAACATTTCACACAATAACTTCATCTTTTTCTTGGAATAGGGACCAAAATAATTTAACGTCCATGCCTTCGGCTGGAAAACCTCATCCGTGAGTCCCACCACGTGACGGATTGCATTTTGGTTCTCCTTCGTGTAATCCTCATACTCCAAAGGGCGCCAAATATCCATCGGTAACGAGAAATATTCGTTCTCGACCAGCTGTAAGGTCACGTAATAAGTAGAATCCAACATCTTTTCCTGCCGGAATCCCGTGAACTCCACGAAACCATCCCGCTCGCCGGAGGGGATTACATATTGCTTTTCCAAGGGAGCATAATCTTCCCCCTCGGTCGCCGTAGTCGATGTATCAACAACCGATAAGGTAAAATAACGGTCATAATTCACCACCTTCCCCATCACCCGAACTTTCAGCCTTACCGTACTATCATTTTCCAACAACAACGAGAAAGGTATCAACGTCGTATCTACATGCGCCCATATCTCCGGATTTCCATACTGACTGGGCGGTACTTCCTGAACTGAAAAATAAATCCCGTCTTTCCATCATCTCTTTCTCGCACCCAAGAAACGACAGGACTACTGACAATAAAAATATATACTTTTTCATATGGCGAAATTTTAACTAATTATCTACACCGTTTTCTTTTCTATAATCCTGTTCCGTTTGCGGCAGATCGAACAGGTAAAAGCGTTCTTCCATGGAAATCACCTCTGCCAATTTCTCTCCGGATGCAATCTCGCTTTTCCCTTTCCGTTTATAAAGCCAGAATAATTGTCCCTCTCCCACAAATTCACGTTTGTATTCCTGCTCGACACACGTTGTCAAGTCAGCATCATCTTGAATATTTTTCACGTTACGTGCCGTACGGACGGCATTCAGGTAATTCCGTCCCTCCTTCGGGTCCGGACAACATTCAGCCGCGATAAGATACACCTCGGACACCCGGAGTATAGGCATGATATAACTATACCCCTTACTAATTTTAGTTACCGGATCAACATCATCTACCTCCTTGTATTTGATCACGTGGAGATAGGAATTATTATCCGGATCGACCATTTCCGCAAACCAGTATGAAAGCCTGTAATCATTATCGTCACCCTCGTACATATCCCGCATAATATCTTTATCAATACGCAACACACTTCCCTGTTTCAAACCGGAACCAAAACCCACCTCGTAAACGCTTTCCTTTCTTTTCAAATTATAGAGACCGAATAGGATCTCGCTTTGAAAAATACGGTCTTCCCTGTTTGTTGTCACGATCTCTTCCCGGGTTGCAAAAGGGAACCACTCATGCTCTTCACGAATTCCACGAATCATTTTATCAGCATACTCCCAAGCCACGTCCTTTTCCCCGCAATAGAGAGCCACACGGGCCATCAAAGCTTGAACGGCATAATAATTCAAACGCATGGAACGATAGCGAATGTCATTCACGCCACCTTCCGGGTCATCTCCCCACTCGGCCCCGGTTTCAATCACGGGATCATACCCGGCCAACGATTCCTCCGCGCTTTTCAGATCTTCCATAATCAACCGGGCGATTTCTTTTGCCGGCAGTAAAGGATTTACTTTTGTCTCAGAATTCAAGGCATAAGGGATACACTCTTTTTCCTTGTCTTTGCTATAACTGGGTCCGAATATCCGGAATAGCTCGAAATGTAACAACGCTCGTAATGCCAGAGCTTCTCCCTTGATCACGTGATAATAGGTATCATCCAGCACTCCCCGATCCGACTCACAATGTTCCAATACCGTGTTGATATTATTCAACAGGGCATACGACCGACTCCAGCAACCACTCACGGCATTATTTCGGGCCACATTATCAAAATCGGCCAAAGACTTGGAAGCGTGATCTTTCTCTCGACAGGTATAGTATTGTGCCAAAATATCCGACATTCCCCATGTCAAAGTTTTCCCGTACAGACTGGAATTCAACAAGTCTATATAAATACCGTTCAATGCAGTCATGAATCCCCGGGTTGTACGGAAAAGATCGTTCTCCATAATCCGGTCCTCCGAACTGACTTTCAACCAATCGGAACAAGACAACGTGAGGGCTCCTAGCACCACGTATACTAAAAATTTCAATTTTCGTATCATATCCACACTTGTTTTAAAATCTTACACCTAAGGAAAAACTCAATGAGCGGGCAAAAGGATAATCCAAGCCTCGTTCCTCTTTGAAAGAAGAGATCCGGAAAATATCATTCATGTAAACCCGGAAATTCATCCCCTGAATTCCCGCTACCCGTAGCCATGCCGCATCCATATCATAACCGATGGAAATGGACTCTCCGGAAAAGGTGTTTTCCGTCACCACGAAACGGGAAGACATCGGCGTGGAAGCATAATTATCAATCGCCTTGAATTTCGACTTGTCCCCCGGTTTCTTCCAACGATCATACAAAGCCCGCTTGTCCTGATTCCTACCGATATTGTCTTGGGTGATATTTTCCACTTTATCATACAATGCCGAAGCCATTGTTTCGCCTCCTAATTGATAACGGAAACTAAAGGAAGCCGACAATTTTTTATAATAAAAGGACATCCCGACAATACCTTCCACATCCGGTACCGATGAGCCCACGATGACCTCGTCTGAAGCGGAATACAAGAATGTTTGCGTACCATCTTTCTTCAAAAAGAGCTCCCGCCCGGTCGCCGGATCGATACCCAAGGAAGGAACGGCCCACAAGTCATCGGGACTGCCACCCTCGTAATAACGGTTCAGCACGGTAGAACTACCAATCTTGTTCAAGTAATCCAATTTATCCCCGATGTCACGATATTCCGAATGGTTCGCCCGGGCGTTCATGTTTATACTGCAAGACAAATCCTTTTTCCGCAGAAAAACATAATTCAATGTCCCCGTCCATCCCCTGGAAATTTGCCTCCCCATGTTCGTGTATAGGCTCGTCGCCGCGGCAGAAGGGGGCATCCCGATAGAAACCAGCAAGGGGTCCGTGTCTTTAAAGTAGTAATCAAACGTGACCCGGATCCGGTTATTCAGGATAGACAGATCGACCCCGATATTTTTATCTACCGTTCGTTGCCATTCCAAATCCTTATTCCCGTATTTCTGAATCAACGCACTCGCCCCAAACATATTTTGCAATTCCACGTTGTACACGTAAGTCTTTTGCGATATGTAAGCATCGAAATTCTCGTTCCCGGGATTACCGATCGACCCCCGGATTTTCAAATTGTTGATCCATCCCAATTTCTTTATAAATTCCTCGTTATGAACATTCCATGCCAAACCGACAGCCCACGTCGTGGAGAAAAGTTTGTTACTACCGAAAACGGAAGTACCATCTGCCCGTAGGTTGAAGTCCATCAGATAACGATTATCATAGGAGTAGTTCAAATTCATGAAAAAACTGGTAGAACGCCGACGGTCGTTCGAGTAGGTCGGTTTCTGATTTTCCCGAAAACCCGTGGAATAGGCCGGATTCTTGTGGAAATCATCGTTAAACCCGACTACACTATAACCGGAAGCCTCAGAACGAGATTCACTAAACGACCACCCTCCCACGAAGTTCACTTGATGAATATTCTTAAATATTTTACCGAAAATAATGTTCAGGTCTCCATTATACGAAAAACTTTCATTCTGATTAAAAGAAAAAGATCCCTTCTTCAATTTCTCGGTCTGCAAGAAATCCGTGTGATTCGGTGACTTGAAAGCCTCAGTTTTCGAGATACTCTTGGATATTCCCAAGCGAGCCCGTAGTCTCAGTGCATCGAAGGTTGTCCATTCCATCGTGAAGTTGTCCCTCAACGCGAGATCCTTGGAGGTATTCGTGTTTTCAATGTTCCACACGTACAAGGGGTTCAACATATCTTCCCCGTAAAGTCCTGTCTTTCTCTCCAAGTACATGGGAATTACACCGTTTTCCTGTTTTTTCCGGTAATAGGGATTTGCCCTTGAAAACTGGGAAAAAGCCACCGGTTCACGTTCCGAATTGGAAAGATCCACACTCGCCTTGTTCGAGAACAGAAGACCTTTTCTACGGTAAATCAAATCAATGTTCACGCCCAAACCGTCACGATCGGACTTTTTCATCACACCGTCCCGGTTATTATAGCTGATACCTAAGCCGTAGCGCATGGCCTGGTCGCCACCGTCAATATACAAGTTGTGAGAATGGTTGAAGACGGTTCGCAACGGTTCGTTTAACCAATACGTGTCCACACCCCTCAATACTTCTTTCAAACGAGTATAATAATCCTGCATCTTTTGAAGTTTGTCGACAAACCCGTCGTAACCTTCCAATGGCGAATAGCGTCCAGCCAATAGTTCGTATTCTAATTTCTCGGAAGCGTTCATCAAATTATAATCAGACAAATCCGCAAACGAAATCCCATAATTTCCACTATACGATAAACGTAACTGCCCCGATTCCGGCGATTTTGTCTCCACGACAATCACTCCGTTAGCCGCCTTCGACCCGTAGATCGCCGTGGAAGCCGCATCTTTCAAAATAGTCACGCTTGCCACCCGATCCATATTCAAGTTGATAATGGTTTCCAACGTGGTTTCCACTCCATCCAAAATGAACAAAGGCTGATTAGGATCATTCTCGAATTCCGTTTGCAATCCCACGACACTCGTCTTTCCCCGAATCTCAATCTTGGGCATACGATTTGGATCCGATCCCCACTGTTTGCTTTCCACCACTAGCATGGCCGGATCCAGTGTTTTCAAACTCTGGATGATATTCTGTGCACCAACCATTTTCAATTCCTTGGCCGAATAAGTCGAAGCCGATCCCGTGTAGCTATTCTTATCCCGGGAGTAGATACCCGTGATGATCACTTCTTCAAGGTCTTCCACCTCATCCGCCATCGTGACAATAATTTTCTTCCCCGGTGTCACGTCCTTTTCCACCGGTTTCATCCCGATAAACGAGAAGACCAGTACAGATTTTCCTGTTTTTGTTGCCGGGAAACGAAATTTCCCATGCGTGTCCGTGGAAGTACCCGTTTGAGTACCTTTTAACAAGACAGTTACTCCGGGCAACGGATTCCCTTCCGTATCCATAACTTCTCCCTCATAAAATCCTAGTTTTTGGGATCCTGGCTTCTCTGCCGAAACGACCGAATCCTGACGAACGGAATTTCCCGACAAGGGAACGGAAATACTTTCTATCCGGGTTGTACCACTCATCTCGGCCCGTGTAAACAACGGAAACCCAAGTAATAAAACGATAAGTAATTGAGTAACCGCAGTGACTGTCTTTCTTTCCGATAGTAATTTTTGCCATAAAAATTTCCTCTCATAAGTTTTTTTCATAACTTTGATTATTAATTGGTTTATAAAACTAATGATGCAAGGGGGTGATATTCAACGTGCAAAGTTTAAGATTCACCCTCTTTTTTCATCTTTCCCTTAAAAATATCTCTTTAATTTTCCATGATTTATAAATTTTGGGTCTTTATTCATTCCATTCATTTTAGTTAAGTTGCAACCTTAATATCCTTTATCTCCGAAAATTTCTTTTATAAGCCGATCCCCAAAAATGATACAATAAAAAAAGCGAGGATCGTCAATAGCTCTATCTAAACTGAGGCATCGCCAAACGCCCGGAAGTAAATAGACAACGATCCACGCCTAACCAGCGTGAACTCACCGTCTAATCTTACTACTTCAAATTGGCGATTTTCAGTCTAAGATTAGCATAAACTCACAATATTTTCAAGACAGGCTCTCCTGCCTTTTCGTATCATACCCGCAAATATATAAATACTTTTTTATTTTTCAATATCTTTTTCAACTTTACATCCAACAGAAATTACACTATATTGTTAAATTTAAAGAGATGAACGACATTGAATTAATTACACTAAAATCAAATTCTCATAACAATTGATAGCGACACCAAATAACCAACACGCTCAAATAGAAGACCTGTTCAATAATCAACACGGATGCACCGCAACAATCTCCCGTGTAGCCCCCGATCTTGATTTTCAAGAAGAAACGTAACCCGATAGCTGTCAGTATGGCAGGGATCATCGCAAAACAGAAACTCGCATCCTTCAAAAAGAAAAAGGGAATCAACGTGATTAATCCCACGATCACGAATATGAACGTGCGTACCTTGCTGTAAACAAGTTTTGTTTTACTTTCTTCCTCTTTCCGGACATAAGGTAACGTATTTACCATCACGGCCGCGCAGAGTTTGGAAAAACAATCTGCCGCAATCACGATCGGGAAGATCATGGCCGGATCGAAACTGGACAACAATGAATAATAAAGAATGAAGTAGAGCACTAAACCGATGGTCCCGTAACACCCGATATGCGAATCCTTCATGATGGCTAGAATCTTCTCTTTAGAAGTTCCCCCACCAAACCCGTCAAAAAAGTCTGCCAACCCGTCCTCATGTAATGCCCCGGTCAACAGGATTCGGGCAATAATCGCCAAAATACACGCCACCTCCAAAGGTACAATCTGTGCCGACAGCCATAAAACGCCCCCTGTCGTGGCTCCCGTCATAAACCCCACCAAAGGCCAATATTTAATAACATCCATGAAATAACGCTTGTCCACGTTGACAATCCGCCACAAGGGTAGTCGGGTAAACATCATAATCGCCGCCAAAAGAGAACGCATACTAATTTTAGATTTAATGATTTTAGATTTTAAATTCCAACCGCACAAGACTGACACATAACTACCCCCTCTAATTGAAACGCATTCTTGTGATCGTTTCCGCTCCCGCACAAGGGAAGCTAGAGAAGTAGTCTTCTCATTTTTCAATTATTTAAAATATTTCGTTACCGCCGCGGCCTTGAAAGAGGCCATTTCGTTAATCATATTCACGGCTGAAACGAGCAAGGGGTAAGCGCAAATAGCTCCCGTCCCTTCACCTAAGCGTAAACCGAGATTTAACAAAGGTTCGGCCCCCAAATAATCCAACACCAATTTATGCCCACACTCGTCACCTTGATGACCGTAAACGCAATAATCCGTCAAGGCCGGGTACAACATCTTTCCGGCAAGCACACAATTCGTCATGATAAAACCATCCACGATAATTACCATACCCAACTCGGCAGCACGTAACATACCTCCCACGGCAGCCACCATTTCGAAACCTCCAAAATAACGGATAATATCTTTCGGAGTTCCATCCCCCTTGTAATTTTCCATACAACGCTTCAACACGTTATATTTGTGCTCAACGCCTTCCCAAGACAATCCACTCCCCGCCCCCACGCAATCACTCAACGGAATACCCGTCAGGTAAGTCATCCACATGGAAGAAGAAGAAGTATTGGCTATTCCCATTTCCCCGAAACTCACCACGTTCGAACCCTCAGCATGTACCATATCCACGATCTCCACTCCGATCTCGATTGCCCGGTCAAATTCTTCCGGGGTCATGGCAGCCTCGTACAAATAATTTGAAGTCCCCTTACGGATTTTACGATCAATCAGCCCCTCCATAGGTCCGAAATCCGCATTTACCCCGCAATCCACCAATTTAATCCCGAAATGATGCTGCCGGGCAAACATATTCACCCCGGCACCTCCCTTGATAAAATTAAAAATCATCTGGGCCGTCACTTCCGGAGCAGAAAAACTAACTCCTTCCCTCACAATCCCATGATCTGCCGCAAAAATGATATTTTGAGGTTTTCGCAACTCCGGGGAAAGCGTTTGCTGTATCAACCCGATCTGGTGTGCTGTTTTTTCGAGTAATCCCAAAGACCCTTTGGGCTTGGTCAAATTATTAATCTTATCTATCAAAGCCTCCGACAAAGCCTTGTCAGTCTCTTTTATTGCAAAACTTCTCATATAATTGAAAATTAAATTACCATTTTATTTTACTCGCATAGCTATTCCGGAAATCATCAAGACAACTTCGTCCGCTCGACTTCCTATATATTGATTCACCCATCCCTGCAAATCTGTGAATCG
>ERZ825137.3799-NODE-3799-length-15769-cov-4.799160_pt1 | contig 15769 bp, 10 predicted proteins | sample MGYA00519873_ERZ825137 | MGnify/ENA primary metagenome ERZ825137 (study PRJEB31778, sample SAMEA3449190) | human gut metagenome | biome: human gut; feature: human-associated habitat; material: faeces | place: United Kingdom | collected 2010/2012 ...
TGAGCGGCAGCATGATGTAGTCGCCCGCCGCCGCGAGGTTGCCGCCGACGATGACCGTCTCGGGGTTGAACGTGTTGATCAGGAAAGCCACGGCCTTGCCGACCTTCTCGCCCGCCTCCTCGATCAGCTCGATCGAGAGGTTGTCGTCGTTCTTCGCCGCGGTGATGATGTCGTCGATGTGGATCGTCTTCTGCTTGTCGTACTTCTCCTTGAGGATGGTGTTCACCCCCTTTTCGATCATGTGACACATCTTCTCCTCGAGGGCGATGCCCGAGACCTCGGTCTCGAGACACCCCTTCTTGCCGCACGAGCAGATGATCTCGTTGTCGAAGAAGGGGATGTGGCCGAACTCCCCGGCGAAGCCGCTCTTGCCGTAGTAGAGCTGTCCGTCGATGACGATGCCGATGGCCACGCCGCGCCCCATGTGCAGGTAGATGACGTTGCTCTCGTCCTTCGACTTGCCGCACGTGTACTCGGCGTAGCAGCGGGCGCGCGTGTCGTTCTCGAGCAGCACGCGGATGCCGACGCGCTCCTCGAGAATGTCGCGCAGGGACTGTTCGGAGGAGGTGAAGTACTTGTAGCTGCGCCCCGTATCGGGATTCACGCGGCCGGTCATGCAGACGCCCAGGCCGAGAATCTTGCTGCGGTCGATGCCGCACGTTGCGATGAACTGCTCGATGCTCGAGCAGATGCGCTCCATGCACTGCGGGCGGTCCTGCAGCTCGAACGTGAAGTCGTTCTCCTCCTTGATGATGTTGTTCTGCAGGTCGGTAATCAGAAAGCGCATGTTGTCGCGCCCGACGTTCACGCCGGCAAAGTAGATGGCCGAATTGGCCAGTCCGAAGATATTGGGACGCCGTCCGCCCGGGGTCTCGACCTTGCCCAGGTCGGTCACGATGTTCTCGTCGACGAGCTCCTGCACCAGCTTGGTGATCGTCGGCACGCTGATATGCAGCTCCTTCGTGAGTTCCGAGAGCGTGCATTCGCCGTTGACGGCCATGTGTGCGATGATGTTGCGCTTGATGATGCTGTTCTTGTGCGATATGCCCTTCAGCGAGTCGTCTTCGTGCTTGTTAAAGAATTCGGTAAGTGAGGTCATTCTTCTTGGCTCGTTATGCTAACAGCACAAATATAATAAGTATCTTTAATAAATGCAACAAGATATTAATAAAATTTAATATATTTTTTTCTCCGCCGCATTTTTTCACCAAAAAGGACGCACCGAAAGCCGGTGCGTCCTTTGCTTCTGTATATGTCGCTGATCTACAGTGTGGATTTCGACTCTACGTTGGCCGAGGCATCCACCTTCTTGATAAGACCCTGCAGCACGGTGCCGGGGCCGAGTTCGGTGAACTCCGTCACGCCGTCGGCCAGCATGTTCTTGACGATGTAGGTCCAGCGCACGGGAGCCGTCAGCTGGGCGATCAGGTTGGCCTTGATCGTGGCGGGATCGGTATGCGGTTTGGCATCCACGTTCTGGTAGATCGGGCAGGTCGGCGTCTGGAACGGGGCCTCGTTGATGGCCTTCTCGAGCTCCTGCTTGGCGGGCTCCATGAGCGGCGAGTGGAAGGCTCCGCCGACCGGAAGACGCAGCGCACGGCGTGCACCGGCAGCCTTGGCCTTTTCGCAGGCGGCATCCACGGCGGCGTCGGCACCCGAGATGACGAGCTGTCCCGGGCAGTTGTAGTTGGCGGCGACGACCACGCCCTCGACCGAGGCGCAGATCTCCTCGACGACCTTGTCCTCGAGACCGAGGATGGCGGCCATGCCGCCCGGTTGTGCCTCACAGGCCGACTGCATGGCCATGGCACGCTTCGAGACGAGTTTCAGACCGTCCTCGAACGAGAGGGCTCCGGCGACGACCAGTGCGGAGAACTCGCCGAGCGAGTGTCCGGCAACGGCATCGGGCTTCACGCCGAGCGCCTTGGCCATGATGACCGAGTGGAGGAAGACGGCGGGCTGCGTCACCTTGGTCTGCTTGAGCTCTTCGGGCGTACCGGCGAACATGATGTCCGTGATGCGGAAGCCGAGGATTTCATTGGCCTGCTCGAAGAGGGCCTTGGCTTCGGGAACATTGTCGTAGAGGTCCTTGCCCATGCCGACGGCCTGGGCACCCTGACCCGGAAAAACGTATGCGTGTTTCATAAGCTGTGCAATTTTTTGTTTGCGGGGGCAAAGATACGAATTTATTTCGTAACTTTGCAACGCAATGGTTCGCAACGACACCTCCGTGTCGGTACGCGATCAAAAGGGAATGCCGTGAAAATCGGCAGCAGTTCCCGCTGCTGTAAGTTCCGTAATGTGTCGCAACACTCTGTCAGCCACTGGATTCACCTCCGGGAAGGCCGTGCGGCAAGGAACGAGCCAGAAGACCTGCCTTGCATCTTCCCCCGGGGAAGAATCTTTTGTCGAGCGCCTCTGCGGAGAACGGAGCATCGGAACGAGCGGCCCTTCCGGCCGGAAGTATCGGGTGTCCTGCGTGTAGCGATGAGCAAGGGAATTCCTCTTCGGGGTGTACGGAGACGGACTTTTATTGTTTTATTGTTTAATTTAATATCTGTATGAAGATGAAAAAAATTTTCGCCACCTCCCTGCTGCTGCTTTCGGCCGCGGCTTTCGTTGCCTGCTCGAATGACGACGACGACACCCCGGGTCCGTCGGTCAAGTACGACGTCATCTCGTTTGAACCCTCCACGGGCATGGTCGATCCGAGCGGAGAGACCATCGCGCTGGGCAACGTGACCATGTCGCTCTACATGAACGGCGCGTATGTCGACCACACCTACTCGAATGTCTTCTGCGGCAAGCCCTATGCCCAGGGGCATAATTTCGACGACATGCTCTTCTCGACGGCCGACGGCATGGCCGCCTTCCTCTCCTACTATTCGGGTGACTACGATGCCTGGGGCGGCATTGCCCTGGCGGCCTGCCCCGACAAGGGGAGTGATGCGGCTTCGCTCACACAGCAGTTCTCCGTGTGGGCCGACGGCGGTGCGAACGGCACGTCGACCTATGCCGTCTGCTACGACTCGAACACCCCGACCGAGGCCTATCCCGAATACATGACCGCATCGGGTTACCCGACGATCCTCTTCGCCGAGCCCCGCACGGTGGATCACTTCTACATCGCCAATTCGACCTATGTCTACAAGTGGTTCAGCGGTGCCGAAACGGATCATTTCGAGGTGAAGATCACCGGTTTCAAGAACGATGTCGAGGTCGGCAGCACGACCGAGACGCTCGTAACGCCCGATTCCAAGCTCGACGGCTGGCGCAAGGTGAGCCTCGCGTCGTTTGGCGAGGTCGACAAGCTCGTCTTCAAGGTGCAGGGGATCAACGTCTACGCCGATCCCTCCTATTTCTGCATCGACGAGATCACGCTCGTGAAGAAGTAATACGGTTCGGAGCGGACGTTTGCGAGAGAGATTAGTATATGGTCGTCCGCTCCGGTGAAGGACCCGCAGGCACAGCACCTGCGGGCCCTTTCCAGCCGGTGTTTTGGGTTTTCACCGGCACGCAAAACGCCCCTGCAAGGAATGCAGGGGCGTTTCCATTGCGTGTGGCCGTCGGGCAACTCCGGGCCCGGAGTGCGGCCGGCCGTGCGGAATCAGATCAGGTTGTCGCGTTCGATGTCCTTGAAGTAGCGGTAGGTCGAGACGCGCAGCTCCTCGGCGGCCGGGTCGTCGCAGACCAGAATGCCGTTCGGGTGCACCTGCAGGGCCGAGATCGTCCACTGGTGGTTGTAAGCCCCCTCGACGCCGTGACGCACGGCGCGGGCCTTCTTGTGTCCCGTGGCGAGGATCATCACCTTCTTCGACGAGAGCACCGTGCCGACGCCAACGGTCAGCGCCGTCTTCGGCACGAGCGACACGTCGCCGCCGAAGAAGCGGGCGTTCACCTGGATCGTGTCGAGCGTCAGGGTCTTCTGCCGCGTGCGGGAGTTGAGCGACGAGAAGGGCTCGTTGAAGGCGATGTGGCCGTCCTCGCCGACACCGCCCATGAAGAGGTCGATGCCTCCTGCCTCGACGATGCGCGCCTCGTAGTCGGCGCACTCCTTGACCAGGTCCTCGGCGTTGCCGTCCAGGATGTTGACGTTCTCGGGTTTGATGTCGATGTGGCTGAAGAAGTTGTTCCACATGAACGAGTGGTAGCTCTCGGGATGCTCCTCGGGAAGGCCGACGTATTCGTCCATGTTGAAGGTGATGACGTTGCGGAACGATACCTCGCCGGCCTTGTGGCGGCGGATCAGCTCCTTGTAGGTCTCCAGCGGCGTGGAGCCCGTCGGCAGACCCAGCACGAAGGGCGAGGAGGTGTACTGCTCCTTGTTCTTGATCTGCTCGATGATGTAGTTCGCGGCCCACTGGGCGACCTCTTTCGGGGTATTCTCGATGATGAGTCTCATGATGAAAGTGTTTTTGTGGTTGTCTGGCGTGTCAGAACATTTTTACAAAGACCTCGATGGCCTGGTACTCCGCCATGCCGAGGTGGTCGTAGAGCTTGGCCGTATTCTGCGTGCGCTCCTCGGCCCGCTGCCAGAACTCGCGCGGGTCGCTGCCCGGGAAGGGCATGATGTCCTTCTGCGAGAGGTGGCGGTAGATGGCGTGGCGTTTCATAATCAGCTCGTCGGGCGACAGGGGCACGGCCATGTCCACCATGCCGAGGTCCCACTCCATCCAGGCGCCGCGGTAGAGCCACAGGTGGCACTCCTTGAACCAGTCGTCCTGCTTGACCACCTCCAGGGCGTTGAGCACGGCCTCCATGCAGGTGCGGTGCGTGCCGTGGGGGTCGGCCAGGTCGCCGGCGGCATAGATCTGGTGCGGTTTGATCTGGCGCAGTAGGTCGACGATGATCTGCGTGTCCTTCTCCGTGAGCTGCCCCTTCTTGATGCCGCCCGTCTCGTAGAAGGGCAGGTTGAGGAAGTGGGCGTTCGTGTCGGGGTTGAGCCCGAACGACCGCACGGCGGCACGTGCCTCGGCGCGGCGGATCGCCCCCTTCAGGTCGAGCAGCGCCCGCGGTTCGGGCTCGCCCTTCTTCTTGCCGGCGATGATCTTCTCGGCCTCGGCGAAGTGGTCGCCGTAGCCCAGTTCGCGCGCCGTGTCGATGTTCTGGAGCACCACGTCGTCGTGTACGGCGACGTTGCCCGACGTCTCGTAGGCGACATGCACGTCGTGGCCCTGCTGCACGAGGCGGATGAACGTGCCGCCCATCGAGATGACGTCGTCATCGGGGTGGGGCGAGAAGATCACCACGCGCTTAGGGAAGGGCTTCGACGAGACGGGGCGCGTCGAGTCGTCGGCATTGGGCTTGCCGCCCGGCCAGCCCGAGATCGTGTGCTGCAGGTCGTTGAAGACGTCGATGTTGATCTGGTCGAACGTGCGGCCCTGTTCGAGCAGTTCGCCGAGCGAATTTTCGATGTAGTCCTTGTAGGTGAGCTTCAGGATGGGCTTCTTCACCACGCCGCAGAGCCAGACGACGGCCTTGCGGACGAACTTCGGCGTCCAGTTGCAGGGGCCGACCAGCCACGGCGTCTGCTCACGCGTGAGCAGCTGGGCGGCATTTTCGTCGATGACGACCTCGATGTGGGGGTGCTCCTGCAGGTAGGAGGCGGGTACCTGGCCGGTGATGTCGCCCTCGACGACCTTCTGCACGATGCGGGCCTTCTCCTCGCCCCAGGCCATCAGGATGATGCGGTCGGCACGCATGATCGTGTCGATACCCATCGTGATGGCCATCTTCGGGGTGTTCTCCAGCCCGAAGAAGGCACTCGACTGCACCTTGCGCGTGTTGTGCGTGAGCTGCACCAGACGCGTGCGCGACTTGGCGTAGGAGCCCGGTTCGTTGAAGCCGATCTGTCCGTCCTCGCCCACGCCGATAATCATCAGGTCGATGTGGCGCACGGCGTGGTCATACGAGGCGCAGTACTCCGAAATCCGCTCCTCGGGGACCGTACCGTCGGGAATGTGCACGTTCTCGGGCAGGATGTCGATGTGGTTGAGGAACTCCTCGTGGATGCGGAAGTTGCGGCTCTGCTGCTCGGTCGACTTGATCGGGTAGAACTCGTCGAGACTGAAGACGGCTACGTTGCGGAAGCTGACGAGCCCGGCCTCGTGACGCCGTACCAGTTCCCGGTAGAGACCCAGCGGCGTGCGGCCCGTGGTCAGACCCAACACGAAGGGCTGTGCCTCTTCGTAGACCTCGTTCGAGCAGTGGATCTCGTTGTAGGTGCGGATCGCCTTGACGATCGTGTCGGCGACGTACTGCACGCCGTCGTACTCGTTTTCATAGACCAGCGTGCGGATCTTCTCGTAGCGGTGGATGATGTCGCGCGGGGCCGATTCGGCAATCAGCCCGCCGTCCTTGGGAAGTGAATACTTGTTGTTCATAGTATGTCTTGAAATTTGACTCGTTCAAAAAATTCGGGGCGGTGAAAGTCGGGCTTCTCAGTCGCGATCGGACGCCACGAGAGGAAGTGGGGGTGCGAAAGGTTGTCGCCGCACTTGTAGAGGTTCATGCGCGCCTCGAGGCCGTTCCACGTCTTCAAGTCGTGGCGGAAGAGCGCCTGCGGCGGGATGGCCAGGGTCACCGACCAGCGGTTGTCGCCCTCGCGCTCGGCGAAGGGCTCGGCGGGCAGCGTCGTGATGCGCCGCACCGAAGCCATCACCCGGGCGTCGGCGTGCACGGCGTCGGCATGCGTCTTGCGGAACCCGAGCAGCATGCGGCCGATGCAGGTGGTCTCGAAGTTGTAGTAGCCGCGGTCGTCCAGCTCGAGGAAGAACTCGACGCACGAGTCGGTCCACACCTGGCCGTTGTCCTCGGTGACGCGGGCCGCCGTGTAGCGCTCCTCCACGTCGAAGCGCAGCCAGAGCAGGTCGCCCGTATGGAAGATGCGGAACGAAACCTTCGGCGTGTAGGGGTACTGTTCCGGCCAGTTGCAGCAGCCGATCGGCTGCGCCTCGATGCCGTCGAAGGCCTGGTCCACGGCCTGCATGTCGTCGGGGTTGATTCCCGGGATTCTGCGTATCTCCATGCTCGTGTCGTTTTATCGGTACTTGTCGGCCGTCTCGCGGACGATGCGGCACATTTCGGGGTACTGCTCCTCCATGCTGCACAGCAGCTTGTACTGGGCATGCGTGCGCACGAGGTTGTGCTCCGGGTACTTGATCTTGTAATAGGTGTCACCGTCCAGGTAGTCCATCAGGAAGCGCAGCACCTGCTCGTAGGTGATGTAGCGGGCCGAGAAGGCCAGGTGGTCGATCTCCGCGGGGCAGAGCTGTGCGGCGCGCTGCGAAAGGTAGCCGTCCGTGTAGGCGGCGAACATCTCGAGCGAGAGACCCACGCGCGACAGGTCGCGGTCGTCCTCGTCTCCCGTGTTGGCATAGGAGCGGATGGCGTCGCCGAAGTCGTTGAGCGACGTGGAGTTCATCACCGTGTCGAGGTCGATGGCGCAGAGCACGCGGCCCTGCTTGTCGAAGAGGATGTTGTTGATCTTCGTATCGTTGTGCGTCACGTGCGTGGGGATCGTCCCGTCCTCGACCTTCGACCAGAAGGCGAGCATCTCCGCGCGGCGCGATTCGATCCAGCCGATCTCCTCCGCAAGGTCCTTCTTGCGGCCCGCGGCATCGCGTGCCAGCGCCTCGTCCCACTGCGCGAAGCGGTGGCGGATGTTGTGGAATCCCTTGATCGTCTCGGCCAGCGGTTCGTTGAAGTCCGCAAGCTGGGCCTGGAACTTGCCGATGCCCTCGCCGCCCTTGCGGGCCAGTTCGGCCGTGTCGGCCTTGTTGTAGGCGATCGTGTCGGCGATGTAGACCGTGACGGCCCAGAAGTCGCCCTTTTCGTCCTCGTAGCAGAGCGCTCCGTCGCGGGTCGGCACGACGGTCATCACCTCGCGCAGGGGATCGCCTCCGGCCGCGATGACGCGGCGGCGGATGTGCTCCGTCACCTTGCGGATGTTCTCCATCATGGCGGGTACGTCGGGGAAGACGCTGCGGTTCTTGCGCTGGAGAATGTAGTCCGGTGTGTCGCCCGCGGTGCGGACGATGAATGTGTCGTTGATGAATCCGTCGCCGAGCGAATCGATGGAGGCGATGGCGCCTTCGAGCGCGAATTGCGAGGCTATTCTCTGAAGATCAGGTTTCATGGGTTGTTATTTTGCGGTTTCGGTCAAAAAGGGGCACAAATGCCTATTCAAAGGTACGGAAAAGAACGCAGAACTGCAATCGTATCTTGTGAAAAAACCCGCTTTTCGCGCAGAAAAGCGGGTTTTTTCACAGGCTTGATCGATTCGTATGCGGCGGATCAGTAGAGCAGCGACGATCCGTATCCGTCATAGGCCGGACTTACCTTGAAGATGCCGTTTGCGGGGTCGTACTCCGACAGCGGGCTGTCCTGTTTCTGCGGATATGTATTGGTAAAGTTGTTGTCTTTCGGATAATATGAGGTTGGGGCGTTTGTTCCATCAAAGTAAAGTTTCCAACCCGAGGTGCCGAAAATAGCGTTTTCTGTTCTGCCAAGATTGATGTGGTTCCACGTCGTGCCGTAGTCATGGATTACTCGCATGACCGAGGCATATTTTTTTATCGTTTCTTCTGGATCGTTAGTATAATAGAGCATGTTCCCCGTAAATTCGACAGAGCCGATCTGATCGACCATAAAGTATGCTGAACCCATGCCGGCCGGATTACTGCCGCCGCTTCCAGTGGCGATGAGGTCAAGGAACGTATTATTCCTGCAGGTGATCTTCAGATTGGAGAGCGAACCCGTTGCTCCGGTCTGTGCCGGTTGCTGGTAGAAGAGTGAAACACCCGTCGTGTTCCCCTTCACGTTTGAGTAAATCACGTTGTTTTCAAATACCAGCGTCTTGAAATTCTCAAGACCGCTCTTGAGGTGATTCGTAAATTTGAAGAGAGCATAGTAGTTCTCCGTTCCCGGTTCGTAGCGCAGACGGCAGTTTCGGAAAATGATGTTTTCGATGTATGTATCCTCTGCTACAGAACTGTATGTTGCAAGCAAATTCTTGTTATTGCCGAAGGTGATGTCGCAATCCTCGAAAATCAGCGTCCCGGCACCACCCGTAGCAGCTGTCATAGTGAACAATTGGTCGTAGTCCATACTGGATGCATCAATATCGAGATTCTTAAACGCAAACACAGCGGTTCTGTTGCGTAGGATAAAACGGTTCTGCAATCTTACTTTAGTCTTGCGATCTGCATATCGTCCAATGAAGACCGTGTTGGATTGGAGTACTTTATCTCCTTTCGGTGTGACAAAATTGTAGTCACCTCCGTCTAAAAAATATGCAGAGAAGTTAGAGCTAATGGTGATTTCTTTATCAGCTTCATCGGCGGTTTGCAGGGTCTTACCTGGTGAATCCTGATCGTATATAACCCCTTCGATTTCTACGCCACCAGTGTAATAGTCGTTTGTAATCGAGGTTGCTACAGTCTTGATATTGGCGGTGTTGGCCGGCTGGAAGGTGAGCGTATTGATACCGCTTGCCTTGAAATCAAGTGCGATCAGCTCGCTGAATGTCTGCGTGATCGTCTGTGCCGAAGTCTGTACCTCGATGGTCAGCCCGTTGAATGCGACGGGGTTGACGACAAACCATACGTCGAAGGTGCCGTCGGCGTTGAGTGCTTCGCCGTCGGTGCCATAATCAGCCGTTACCGAGTTGGACGGCTCCGTGAAGTTGAAAGTCGTCGCATCGTATGCCTTCTCGATCGTTACTTTGGCGGTTCCGGCGAGCTGGGTGCCTTCCGGTGCCGTGATCGTTACCGAGCGGATCTTTTCTCCTTCGGCCAGCGTGATATCACCGGTGAATTTCGAGCGGTCGATCTTCAGCCGGAAGAAGGTGAAGAGACGCTTGAATACCACCTCGTTCAGAACGGGCGACGTGTTGCCACCGGCGGGACCAGTGACCGGTTGGCTGACCAGAATGTCCTGTGACGGATCGAACGTCGTCGATGTCGGGTGCTGGACGGGGTTCAGCGTGACGGTCGGAGCTGCCCGGTAGAGCGAATGGTTGTACTTGTAGGGGGATACGAATACATAAGTATATGCGGAGGCACCGGAGATCGCGTTGTGCGATACGGTGATCGTGGCGGGCGATCCAGGGGTGCGGGTCGCCAGACCCACGCCGCCGGCATTTTTATCCAATTCTTCCGACCATACATAGGCTCCCAGATGCTCGTTGTCCGTAAAGCCGATTTGGCCGTTCTCGTAGGCCGTGCGGGTGTCGTGCGCCGAGCCGATCGTCTCGTTGACGGGGAAGGTGCGGGTGATGGTGCGCACTGCGGGTGCGGACGGCTCGGTCGAGTCCGTGGAGCAGGATGCCAGCAGCATCAGAACGGCAGCCGTACTGCCGTAAAGCAGAATCTTTTTCATGGTTGCCGTGTTTTAGTAAGATCCGTAAATATCGTCCATGTTGTATTCGTCGTCGACGATCGGGTCATAGTCCCAACTCTCGCCTTTGGTTGTGGCAAATCCCTTCTCGACGGCGATGTCGAGCGCTTCGATGTCTGGCGCCTGATAGGGGAGGACGGACATTTCCCCCCCCCTTGCATGCGGGGTTAAATTCTTTTTCATGTTGTTTGTTTTTTGAGGTTCAGTAGTTGTGTAAATTGTTGGACCGAAACCGGCAAATCCGTCCGACAGGGGTTGCAGACGGACTTGCCGACGGAAAAAAGTGCCTATTCGAGCCGGTCGACGATCGTGAAGGTCACTTCGTAGGCCTGGATGCCCGATTCGCCCTGGTAGTTGCCCGTGCCTGCGAGGAACGTCGCCGTGTAGGTGCCCGGCGTGTCGTAGGTGTATGAATAGCTCGGTACGTCGTCCGGCACGCCCTTGATGCTCTGTCCCGTATCGGGCGAGATGCTGTTCAGGGCGATCGGCTGCATGAAGGCCCACTGTTCGATCTGCTCCATCACGCCCGCGCTGAAGCCCTGGAAGACGATGTTGGCCGCGCTGTTCGAGCCCGGTTCGCCCTGGAGCTTCAGGTTGCCGTTGCCCGAGACGTTGTGGATGTAGGGGTCGTCGGCGTGCTGCGGCGCCAGCGAGAAGGTGATGAACTTCATCGACGAGTAGGGGTACTCCTGCGTGTCGTAGCCCTTGAGCTTGACCGTGATGGACGGGTTGATGCGGTAGGTGCGCATCGCCGTGCCGGGCTCCTGGTAGAGGTGCAGGCCGAACGAGAAGTTGTCGGCATAGGGGGTGATGTCGTAGGTGTAGGTCTCGAAGGTGTTGGACTTGTTGGGCGTGTATTCCAGCACCTGCCAGTCGGCGTAGTTGCTCTGGGCGATGGCCTCGACGATCGGCCGGTCGGCCGCCGCGTCGTTGCCCGCGAGTCCCGGGAACTTGTTGCCGGCGATCATGTCGAGGTTGCTCACCTCGGGGTTGCCGCCGTACTGCTGGCTGATCTCGATCGTCAGCTGGCACGATTCGATATCCTCGAGAGCCACCTGCGTGCGGTTGCGGTATTTGTATTCGTGGCCCGTGTCGCCGTTCCACACGGTGATGTAGTCGGCGTTGCCCTGGAAGTTGAAGACCACGGGATCGCCCGCCCGGTAGGTGTTCGTCGGCGACAGCCGTACCGAGAACTCCAGCGGCTCGTAGATCTCGTCGTGCTCGCAGGAGACGGCGCCCAGGGTCAGGGCCAGTGCCGCCGCGAGGTATGTGATGCGTCTTGTTTTCATGGGATGTGCTGCTCTTGTGCGTTTTACCATAAGGGATTCTGTTGGAGTGCGTGGTTTACGGCCAGCTCCTTGGTCGGGATCGGCAGGTAGATGTGCCGAGAGGAGACGTTGGCGTAGTTGCCGGCCGCATAGTCCGTGATGGTCTTGTTCAGGTACATCGACTCGGTCGGGACGTTGGTGCCGGCCAGGTGCATGCGCTCGACGAAGATGCCCCAGCGGATCAGATCCCACTTGCGGAGCCCCTCGAAGGCCAGCTCGCGGGCCCGTTCGTTGCGGACCAGGTTGCGGAACGACGCCTGACCGCCCAACTGGCTCTCGTCGGTTGCGATGCCCGCGCGGCGGCGCACCTCGCGCACGGCCTCCTTGGCCTGCTCGTCCGGCGCCCCGGCGTATTCGTTGATCGCCTCGGCGTACATCAGCAGCACGTCCGAGTAACGCAGGATCGGGAAGTTGATCGTCGTGTAGAGGCTCTTGGCCGACATCTGGTTCTCGTAGATCGTCTCGCGGCGCCACTTGCCGGCGTTGCGCACGGCGCACATGATCGTCGGATCGTAGATGATGTCCGCCGGGTCGAAGGCGTTCTCGACGCTCGTGTCGAGCCCCTCGATCTCGGGCATGGCGAAGTTGTTCTTGTAGAGCCACGGGGTCTTGTACATGCTCTGGTCCTGCTTGAGCACGGCCGTGACCGTCGCGCCGTCCTTCTGGTAGGTGATCTGCTGGTTGTTCAGGCCGCGGTAGTTGTAGCCCGGCAGGTTCCATGTGAGGCGCTTGTCGATGACCGTCCGGCTCGAGGCCTCGTCGGCCGTGCGGTCGTCCGTCCAGTAGAGCTGCCAGAGGGTGTACGAACCGTTGTAGTAGCCGTAGGAGTAGTTGCAGGCCCACTCCGAGTAGTTCGTCGTGCCCGACTGCGACTTCAGTCCGATCAGGTCGCCGATGCGGCCGTTGGTCCAGTAGGTCGAGCTGGTGCGGTCACCGAGGAACTCGGCCTCCCACATCGACTCGCGGAACTCCGTGTCGTACTGGTCCTGGATCATGTTGATGAAGACCTGCTCGTAGCTCTCGTTCAGGTGGTGTTTCTGCGAGGCGATCACCTCGTTGGCCCAGTAGGCGGCCTTGCCGTACATCTCCTGCTTCGAGAGCCCCTCGACCTCGTCGACCGTTTCGCCGGCCATGAAGAGGTAGATGCGGGCCAGAATGCCCTCGGCCACGGTTTGGTTGACGCGCGAGGGGGTCTGCTCGACACCCTCGTCGAGGTCGTAGACGATGGCCTCGATCTCGTCGACGCACCACTTGAGCACCTTCTCCTGCGGCGTGGCGGCAATCTGCACGTTCACCGGATTGGGCGATGTGGCGGCCTCCGAGCGCAGGGGCACGTCGCCCCACGCCTGGGCCAGCAGGAAGTGGTAGAAGGCCCTCAGGAAGCGGGCTTCGGCCAGGTAGGTCTTCAGGTCGGTCGACAGCTCTTCGGGGTCGATCTCCGCCTTGCCGGCCTCGTCGAGGTATTCGTTGGCGTTCTTGATCCCCTCGTAGAGCTTGAGCCATGTTTCGTAGATGACCGACGTGCCGGCGCTGTGGTTGTAGCGGTCGGGGCGCGTCTCGCCGTTGTTGTAGTTGTTGAAGTAGCAGAGGTCGTCCGCATTGGCGATCTGCAGCGAGTAGTAGCTGCCGTAGAGCTCCTCGCTGTTCAGCGCGCCGTAGACGCCGGCCAGACCGTATTTCAGCCGGGTCTCATTCGTGTAATAGCCTTTGCTGGGGATGATCTGCGGCTCGGTGTCGAGGAAGGTGCATGCCGAGCATGCGGCCCCGAGCAGAATCAGGGTTCCCAGTTTGTATATGTTTTTCATTTTCATGGCGTAATGAACGGTTAATCGTTAGAATGAGATGTTCAGACCGGCCGTGAATCCGTAGGCGCGGGGATAGGCCGACCAGTCGAAGCCGGGGGTCAGCACCGAGTTGCGGGTCGAAACCTCGGGATCGGGGCCGCTGTAGTTGGTCAGCGTCCAGATGTTGTCGGCCGAGACGTAGAGGCGCAGCGAGCTGATGCCGGCCTTGCGGATGCCGCGGCCGCTGAAGGTGTAGCCCAGCGAGACGTTCTTCAGCCGCAGGAACGAACCGTCCTCGATGATGCGCGAGGAGTACTCCTCGTTGCCCGTGGCGTTCGTGCGCGGGATGTTCGAGGTGGGGTTCTCGGGCGTCCAGCGGTCGGCGAACGAGGCGAACTGGTTGGTCTGGCTCTTGTAGCCCGACTCGAAGATCAGGCGGTTGGCGTTCAGGATGTCGTTTCCGTAGCTCCACGTGAAGAAGATGTTCAGGTCGAAGTTCTTCCAGGTGAAGGTGTTGCTGAAGCCACCCGTGTGCAGGGGCTGTCCGCAGCCGATGATCGTGCGGTCGTAGTCGTCGATCTTGCCGTCGCCGTTCATGTCGCGGTAGCGCAGGTCGCCCGGCTGGGCCTTGTTGCCCTTGTAGCTCGGGATGCCGTCGCGCAGGTTGCCGCTGGCGTCGAAATCCTCGGGCTTGTAGGTCCCCTCGTAGATGAAGCCGTACATCATGCCCGTCGGGCGGCCCACCTGCGAGATATAGGGGAACTGCGAGTTGAAGCGCGTGTCCCACGTCACGGCGGTCTGCAACGAGTTCTGACCGTCGACAAGCGCGAGGATGCGGTTGCGGTTGAAGGCGATGTTGAACGAGGTCGACCACTGGAACTGCCGCGTCTTGATGTTGACCGTCTCGAGCGTGAACTCGAAACCGCGGTTGCGGATCTTGCCGATGTTGAGCATGCCCTGTTCGTAGCCCGACGAACCCGGCAGCAGGGCGTAGAGCAGCAGGTCGCGCGTCACCTTGTCGTACCAGTCGGCCGTCACCTTGATGCGGTCCTCGAAGAACCCGAGGTCGAGACCCGCGTTCCACTGCTCGGTGGTCTCCCACTTGAGCCGCTCGTTGGCCATGTTCGAGACGTAGTAGCCCGGTACGCGCTCGCCGTCGAAGACGTAGTCGAACGAGCCGTTCGAGCCGGGGTTGACGGTGATCTGCTGGTAGAAGTCGTAGGGCGTCTGCGTGCGGTTGTTACCCGTCAGACCCCACGAGAAGCGCAGCTTGCCGTTGTTGAGCCAGTCGGAGTCCTTGAACAGGTTCTCGCGGTTGAAGTTCCACGACGCACCCACCGAGGGGAAGTAGCCCCAGCGGTTGTCGGTCGGGAATTTCGACGAGCCGTCGGCGCGGAACGAGAAGGTGAGGTAATACTTGTAGCGGAAGTTGTAGTTCGCGCGCAGGAACATCGACATCATGCGCCAGTCGTAGTAGTTGCTCTGCACCTTCTGGTAGTTGCCCGTGTGGATGCCGGCGATGCCGAGCTCCTCGGAGGTGATCTGCGTGGCCGACACGCCGTCGTAGGTGTAGTTCTGGCCCTGGAGCGAGAGACCCGCCATCAGGTCGACGTTGTGGCTGCGGCCGAAGCGGCGCTTGTAGGTGAGCGTGTTTTCGTTGCTCCAGCTCGTCTGGTCGGTCCAATAGATCGAGGCGTTGACCCCCTTGCCGCTCGGCGAGCCGGGATAGCCCGTGTAGGTCTCGCTGCCGTTGAACTCCTCGCGGCGGCGCTTGTTGAGCACGTAGCCGCCCGTGGTCTTGAAGGTCAGCTGCGGGGTGATCTTCCACGTCAGCGCGATGTTCGAGTTGAGGTAGTCGACCAGCGTCTTGCGGTACTCGTTCTTGGCCGTCTTCACGGGGTTGAAGCGGTAGTCGTTCGAGCCGTCGATCGCCTCGTCAAGCATCGAGTCGAGGATGTCCTGTCCGGGAGGCGTCACGGGACGGTAGCCCCAGACCGAATACATCAGCCAGCCCGACGACGAGGAGGTCGTTTCGGCCGTGGTGGGGTTCACGCCGTTGGTCGCCGTGCGCGAATAGTTGGCGTTGACGTTGAGCGTCAGTTTCTTCGAGATGGGCAGCGTGAAGTTGGCCTTGCCCTGGTAGCGCTGGAAATTCGAGCGGATGATGATGCCGTCCTGGTCGAGTGCCGAGAAGCCGACGTTGTAGCGCAGCCCCTCCTTGTTTCCGCCCGAGAGCGAGACGTTGTAGTTCTGCTGGAA
>ERZ825137.3802-NODE-3802-length-15753-cov-3.341126_pt1 | contig 15753 bp, 16 predicted proteins | sample MGYA00519873_ERZ825137 | MGnify/ENA primary metagenome ERZ825137 (study PRJEB31778, sample SAMEA3449190) | human gut metagenome | biome: human gut; feature: human-associated habitat; material: faeces | place: United Kingdom | collected 2010/2012 ...
GGTGAAGGACATAAAAGCCATGCTGGCCTATGTGGGCGAGAATGCCAGCCGGTATACGCTGCATTACGGTAATGTTTCCAAGGCCAGCATCGGAGCCATCCAGCGCGCCGTGGCCGTTTTGGAGGATCAAGGCGGCGATTGCTTCTTCGGTGAACCGTCCCTGCAGATTTCCGATTGGATGAGGACGGACGAAAACGGCAAGGGCTACATCAACATTTTAGCTTGCGATAAGCTGTTCTTGAGCCCGTTGATGTATTCCACCTTTCTGCTGTGGATGCTGAGCCGCCTTTATGAGCTGCTGCCGGAACGAGGCGATCTGGAAAAACCGTTGATGGTCTTTTTCTTCGATGAGGCGCACCTGCTTTTTAACGACTGTTCCAAGCAGTTGATGGAAAAAGTGGAGCAGGTTGTCCGCCTGATTCGTTCCAAGGGCGTTGGCGTGTATTTTATTACGCAGAATCCCTCCGACGTTCCCATGAGTATTCTGGGACAGCTGGGAAACCGCGTGCAGCACGCCTTACGTGCTTTTACGCCGCTGGATCAGAAAGCGGTCAAGGTGGCGGCGCAAGCCTTCCGGGTCAACCCGGAATTTGATACGGAAAGTGCCATTTCCGAACTGAAAACCGGCGAGGCCTTGATTTCCTTTCTGGATGAATACGGCGCGCCCGGCGTTGTGCAGCGGGCGACGGTTCTGCCGCCTCAAAGCAGCATGGGAGCTATTTCAGCCGAGAAGCGCGCCGAGGTGATCGAAAGCAGTCCCATGGCAGGACGATATGATCTGCCGATCGTCATGGAAGGCGCCTATGCGATCCTGATGAAGGAACAGGAAGAAAGCCAGAAAGAAGAACCGCAGCAGCCGAGCGGCCCCATCTTTATCGATGATATGAATGAATTTCTGGCGCAGCTGAACGCCCAGACGGCAGTTCCGGCCGGTTCCCGTACCATGGTTTATGATCCGCTCACCGGACAATATATTCAAAAGGAGCCTGAGATGATGGAAAACCAGAACAACAACCCGCAGATCCCCATGCAGGCCGATCAGACGTCCCAGCCCGTACAGTATGCACCCCAGCAATACGTACAACAGGTTCCTCAGCAGCAGCCCTACGTGCCAGTACAGCAATATGCCCAGCAGCCTTATACGCCCGTGCAGCAGGTTCCCGTGCAGTACGCAGCTCAACAGCCGGTCGTAATGCAGCAACCTGTGGCGCAGCCAGTTCAGCAGCCTGCCGCTCAGGCGCAGGTCATTACGCAGAATGTGCTGGTGCTGGATCCGACCACCGGCGGCTATGTGCAGAAGCAGATGACGCTGGCTTATAATCCCGCTACCGGCCAGTACGTGCCGGTTCAGACGGAAGCAGAAGCCAAGGCGGCTGCGAAAGCGGCCAAGGAAGCCCAAGCTGCTCAGGAAAAGGCGGAACGGGAAGCTGCCCGTAAGGCCAAAGAAGAAGAAGCTGCGGAGTGTCGCCAGCGCAACGACGAACTGCGCGAAGAACGCGCCGAACGTGCCCGTGCCAATAACAGCGTATTGGGCCGTGTGAAGAACACTGCCATCAGCAGCGCCACCCGGACAGTGACCAACAAACTGACTAACGAACTTCTCAAGGGACTTGGACTCGGTAAGAAAAAATAAGTGAGCAATCAAAAGAAGCGGAGAATGATGGATTTCATTCTCCGCTTTCTTCGTATGATCTTTTACTTTTCTAAAATCCAGCTGCACAGTTCATCCATAGAGCGAACGTGCTTTTCGGCGTGGCAGTTCGGGTAAAAGTTCTCGGGGTCAAAAAGGATTCCGTCCATTCCTGCGTTATACCCGCTTTGAACGTCGATTTCCCGGTCACCGATCATGACACATTCCGATGGGTCTAAACCGTTCCGCTTCATCAATGCAAGCAGCGCGTCAGGCGCGGGCTTCATGGGAAAGCCGTCCTCGGAGGTAACGTAGTCGGTGAACAGCGGCCAAAGTCCGTCCTGCTCCAGCTGCTTTTTGGCGGTCAGGCTTCGATGCGTATACAGATAGTGCTTTATTCCGTTGCAATGCAGCGTTTTTAGGCAGCTGGCCGTCCCTTCATAAAGGGGAAAAGAGGCGATCGCATGGTGATAGCTCTGAAAACGGGTCATCAGTTCGTCCTGCGGAATGTTGCCGCCGTAGGTCGACAGTGCACGAGAAACCAAGACTTTCGTTTCCCGAAGCAACTCATCTTTCGACGGCACCGGCAAAGAAAACGAGCGAAACGTCTGTTCTATCGCATTCAATATCTGCGGATAACTATCGTACAGAGTCCCGTCAAAGTCCCAGAAAAGATGTTTGTATTTCATTCTTCTTCCTGTTCCTCTTCCTGCACCGGTTTCGGTTCCAGCTTGCTGACCAGCGCGGATTCCACACGATGATCGCAGATTTTTTCCACCTGAATTTTCAGCCCGTTGATCTCCACCAACGGCGTACTTCCGTCCTCCGGGATGCTGGAGAAGGTGCTGAATACCATACCGCCCAGCGTGTCGTATTCTTCTTCCAACGGCAGTTCCACATGGAGCGCGTCGGAAAGCGTGTCCAGATCAACGGAACCGTCCACCCGCCAGAGATTTTCGCCCAGCTGCTCAATTTCGTTTTCTTCGGAAGGATCAAATTCGTCGTAGATGTTGCCAACGATTTCTTCCAGAAGATCCTCCATAGTCACGATACCGCTCATGCCGCCGTATTCGTCCACTACAACGGCCAGATGAATCTTCTGCTTCTGCATATTGCTGAACAACGTGTCCGCCGGAACGGTCTCCGGTACCAGATAGGCGGAGCGCAGCAGCTCCCGCACCGTTTTGGGGTGGCTGGACTGAGCGTTGAGCAGAAAATCACGGGTGTTGAGAATGCCGATCACGTCGTCGATGTCGCTGTCGTAAACCGGGAAACGGCTCAGGCCGCTCTCTTTGATGACTTTGAGAATTTCCTCCCGGGTGTCGTCCACGTGGATGGAGATTACATCGATGCGGTGAACCATCACATCGGCGGCGGTCATGTTGTTAAATTCGAAAATATTTTCAATCATGTTCCGCTCGTCCTGCTCGATCGCGCCGCTCTCGCTGCCGATATCGACCATCATGCGGATCTCTTCCTCCGTGACTTCCTCGCCGGAATCGTGCGGATTGATGCCGAACAGGCGCAGCATTCCATTGGTACTGACGGACAGCAGCCAAACGATCGGTGTAAAGAGCACGGAAACCACACGAATCACGCCGCAGGAAAAGGAAGCGACCTTTTCAGGATTCTGCAGGGCAATCCGCTTAGGCGTCAGTTCACCCAGAACGATCATGAAGTAGCTGAGAATGAGCGTGATCAGAATCACGCAGATATTGTTCAGCACATTCAGAGAGACGAACGTCCAGCCAGCATTATGCAGCGCCTGCGCCATCATGGACGCAAAGCGGTCGGCTGCAAAGGCGCTGGCCAGAAAACCGCTCAGGGTAATACAAACCTGAATGGTAGAAAGAAATTTTGTGGGGGACTCTACCATTTTCAGCAGTTGTACGGCCTTTGCGTCTCCGCTTTCGGCCTGCTTTTTGATTTTGTTTTCATTGAGAGAAACGACAGCCGTTTCCGTTGCGGCAAAGAATGCATTGATCAGAATCAGAATCAGCTGCAACAACAATTGACTGCCTATGGGGTCGCCGTCCAAAAAAACTCCTCCTTAACGTGTGCGGCAAAAGCCGCATGATGGTAGATTATATCATAGCTTTTTCAAATTGAAAACGGCATTTTGTAAAATTTAGTTTTTGGCAGGGCTTTTTAAAAAAAGCCTCTGCGCCGGGTCGCACAGAGGCAAAGAGGTCAAGCTGTTTATTCTGTTACCGCAGGGAAAACGGCGTTTTTTGGCTGAACCATTTTTTCAAAGCCGATTTTATGGTCGCCGTTCACATAGAGCCGTACATCGTCGCCCAAAGCGATATGCCCGGCGATGATCTCCTCGCTCAAAGCGTCCTCTACAGCCCGCTGAATGGTGCGGCGCAGGGGACGAGCGCCATAGGCGGGGTCGTAGCCATCGTGAGCCAGCAGGTCAATGACCTCCCCATCGTAGTGGAGATGAATGCCGCGCTCGCTCAGCCGCTTGCTGACGGTTTTGAGCATCAGTTCGGTGATCTTGTGGATGTCATCCGGCTCCAGCGCGTGGAACACGATCAGGTCGTCGATACGGTTGATAAATTCCGGGCGGAACAGGTCTTTGACCTCGTGCATGACCCGTTCCTTCATGGCTTCGTAGTCCCGGGCGGTTTCCACCGTTCCGCCGAAGCCCAGCGTGCGGCTGTTGTTGATGCTGCTGGCCCCGGCGTTGGAGGTCATGACGATGATGGTGTTTTTGAAATTCACCACACGGCCATTGCTGTCGGTGAGACGGCCATCGTCCAGAATTTGCAAAAGGATGTTGAACACATCAGGATGGGCCTTTTCTACCTCGTCGAAAAGCACGACGCTGTATGGCTTGTTGCGGACTTTTTGGGTCAGCTGGCCGCCTTCTTCATAGCCCACGTATCCGGGAGGAGAACCCACCAGTCGGGATACGCTGTGCTTCTCCATGTATTCGCTCATATCAATGCGGATAACAGCGTTTTCATCGTCAAACATGGCTTCGCCCAGCGCCCGGCACAGCTCGGTCTTGCCAACGCCGGTGGGCCCCAGAAAAATGAAGGAACCGATAGGGCGTTTCGGATCCTGCAGACCTGCTCTGGCCCGGCGAAGGGCCCGGCTGACGGCGCTGATGGCTTCGTCTTGGCCGACCACCCGCTGGTGGAGCAGTTCTTCCATGTGGAGCAGCCGCTGACCCTCGTCTTCCGTCATTTTTTTGACCGGGATGCCCGTCCAGCTGGCGACGATCTGAGCGATGTCTTCTTCGGTGACTACATCGTGGGTCGCACTCTTGCGCTGCTCCCACGCAGCCCGCTTCTGCGCCACTTCTTCTTTCAAGGCCCGTTCTTCGTCCCGCAGACCGGCTGCTTTTTCAAAGTCCTGATGGGCAATGGCTTCTTTCTTCTCGTTTTGTAACGCTTTCAGCCGTTCCTCCTGCTCCTTCACATCGGGCGGCGCGGTGAAGCTGTGCAGACGGACGCGGGAGGCGGCCTCGTCCATCAAGTCGATGGCCTTATCCGGCAGAAAACGGTCGGCAATATAGCGATCGGACAGGCTGACGGCGGCCTCCAGCGCTTCATCGGTAATCTTGACCTTGTGGTGCGCCTCATAGCGATCCCGAAGCCCTTTCAGAATAGCCAGCGCTTCCTCAGCAGTAGGTTCGCCTACCATGACCGGCTGGAAACGGCGTTCCAGCGCCGCATCTTTTTCGATGTTCTTCCGATATTCGTCGATGGTGGTAGCGCCGATGCACTGCAGCTCACCGCGGGCCAGCGCAGGCTTGAGGATGTTGGCCGCATCCATGCTGCCTTCTGCCTTGCCTGCTCCGATGATGGTATGGAATTCATCGATAAACAGGATCACGTTGCCCTGTTTGTGGACTTCCTGAATGGTATCCTTCAGGCGTTCCTCGAATTCGCCGCGATATTTGCTTCCGGCGATCATGCTGCCCAGATCCAGAGAAAGGATCCGTTTGCCTGTCAGGGTCTCCGGCACTTTCCCGGCCACGATCAGCTGCGCCAGGCCCTCGATGACGGCGCTTTTGCCAACGCCCGGTTCGCCGATCAGCACCGGGTTATTTTTGGTGCGGCGGCTCATGATTTGCATGATACGCTCGATCTCGGTCGTGCGCCCCACCACAGGATCCAGTTCGCCATTCTGCGCCGCTTTAGTCAGGTCGCGGCTATATTTTTCAAGGGGATTGTCGCTTTCGCTTCGCGCTTCGCCATCTTGTCCCGGCTGTGAGTTTTCGCCGTCAGGCTGATTGTTTTTCAGGCTTTCGAGAATTTGCTTCTGCAATTCCTGCGGGTTCACGCCCATGTCCCGGAGCAGGGTAATCGCAACTCCTTCGCCCTCACGCAGCAAGGCCAGCCAGAAATGCTCGGTGCCCACATAACTGTGGCCCAGACGGCGGCTTTCCAGAATGCTGCTTTCCAGAATTTTTTTACTCCTAGGAGTCAGTTCCAGCATCCCGCCGCCCTGACGGGTCCCTTCACCCAAAATGGCATGGATACGCTCATAAACGGTAGTGTAATTAACATTCTCCGGCAAAAGCTGGGTAATGAGATCGCCGGGTTCCTTCAGCAGACCCAGCAGCAGATGTTCGGTGCCCACGTAGGGTTGATGCAGCGAAACGGCGGCCTGCTGCGCCGCGGCTACGGCCCGTTGAGCACGCTGGGTGAATCTTCCAAAAATAGGCATAAGGTTCCTCCTGTTATGAATGGATTTCAGATGGTTTCAGCTTCTCCTGCAGCAGCAGACAGCGCGCCTGCTCCACGGGGAGTTCTAGCTGGTTCCGCTGCGCGTATTGCTTTACGTGTGCGTCCTGCGCGGTGGACAAAAGATCGTCGGAAACAGAAAGCGGCGCAGGCAGAATGCCCATGGCGCTGCCAAGACGCAGGTTGCTCCAATGCTGCATGAACTCTTTCTCGCTCATGAGGACAGCGTAGCGCAGCGCACCGTAGCTGCGCCAGAGCGTGTCTTCGACTTTCGCCTTCTGCTGGGTGCGGCAACGCTCCCGCAGCTTGCTTTCCATGTCGATCAGCTGCTTGCCCACAGCGGTCACAGCGTCGATGATGTCTTCTTCCCGGCGGCCCAGCGTGATCTGGTTGCTGACCTGATAAAGGTCGCCCAGCGCTTCGCTGCCCTCGCCGTAGATACCGCGCATGGTCAGTCCCAGCTTAGCTACGCTCTGGTTGACGTTGCCCATCTGCTTGAAGCGAGTAAGCATAGGCAGATGGAGCATCAGCGACGCGCGCAGTCCCGTCCCGGTGTTGGTGGGGCAGGAGGTCAGATAGCCAAGCTGAGGGTCAAAGCTGAATCCGCCGCTTCCTTCCAAAATTTCCTCTGCACGGAACGCTTCCTCCGCCGCTTCACTTAAATGATTCCCGGGAGACAGCGATTGAATCCGCAGGTGGTCTTCTTCATTCATCATGATGCTGACTTTTTCGTCCTGTCGGATCAGCGCCGCGCCAATGGCGCTGTGCTTGAGCAGATCCCGGCTGATCAGATGGGCATCCACCAGGGCCATTCGGTCGGTCGGTGTCATAGTACGGAGCAAATGCAAGGTATAGATTTCATCCGTGCCGGTATGCATGGCCTGACTGGCCCGCTGGATGCAGCTTTCCGCGTCCTCGGGCCGTTCCATGCTGGAAAAGGGGAGATCGGGATAATTCCGCGCCAGACGGATGCGCCCCGAAACGGCGATCGCATTCGGACATTCGCTCACAGACGAATCTCTCCCTTCTCGTCATTTTCGGTCGCCTTTTCGGAGGCTTCGGAAGCTTCCTGTGCCTCCAACGTCCGAAGCTCGTCTCGATATTTTGCCGCGTCCTCGAAGTTCTCATCAGCCACGGCTTCTTCCATTTTCTGCCGAAGTTCTTCCCGCTTTTGCTCCATGGGCGACAGTACCGGTTGCTCGGGCGTATTTTCCCAGTGAACGGGTTTGCGGCCCTCGTGCTGAATATTGCCGTGGATTCGCTGCAGAACCGGGCGAAGCTGCTCCGCAAAATCATGATAGCATTGAGCGCAGCCGAGCCGCCCCGTCCGCTCAAAAGCCGAATAATGCATCCCGCATCCGCTGCAAACCGGGCTGTCGTCGGTTTCCTCCGCCGATTGGCTCAAAATCGACAAAAGAGAACTCAAAAAGCCAGAAATATCACCGCCGGTCAGGCTTACTTCCATTTTCTGCATACATTCACCGCACAAATGACGGGTGGTCGTTTCGCCGCCAGAAGTGATCGTCACGGAGAAAGCCGCTTCATTCTTTTGGCATTCTTCACAAAGCATGGTTGTTCCCTCCTTTTGGGCTGGCCGCCTCAGGGCTGTGCGGTCGCTCCTTTATGAGCGACCTCCATCAGCATACTTTTCAGAATTTTAGCCCGCAGAGCATCTTTCATCTGCGCCGTTACCGGCAGACTGAGCGCCTGCGGCGAGATCGCCGCCCGCATGATGGCGGCTTCCCCTGCGGTAATGGCCTTGCGCTCGCTGAGCTGCTGAATCAGATGATTGGCAGAGACCGCATCGATGGAATCGCCGATCCGTTCATGGATTAGATACAAAAGCTGTTCGCCGGTACTCTGCTTCATCCGAAAAATGCGGATGCATCCGCCGCCGCCTCTCCGACTTTCGATGATGTAGCCGTGATCCGGGGTAAAGCGGGTAGAAAGCACATAGTTGATCTGAGAGGGAGCACAGTTGAAATATTCGGCCAATTCATTTCGTTTCAGCTCGATTTCCTGTGTTTCCTCCACTAACATTGTTTTGATAAATTGCTCGATCGTATCACTGAGCCGCATACGCGACCCTCCTTTCCCAGAGAACGTCAAAGACAATTTGACCGTCTTTGACCATTGAATTATAGCATGAAACCTGTAAAAACACAATGATTGGATCGTAACATTTTCTGTAAGCTTCATAAAATGTCGTTTACGGCTGCTTTTATCATAAATCAGAAAAATATTGAAAACTAAAATCGGCTGTGCTATGATAACAATAACCATCGGTCAGGGCAAAAGAAAAGCTCCTATGAAGCAGTAAGCGGGCTTTTCCTGTGTTTGCCCGCCATAGCATCCTGTGAAAAGCAAGAGAGGATATGCAAATGACGAAGCTTTATGAAGCGTTGAAGATTCCCCGGGGCATCACGTCTGTTGTGGGCGGCGGGGGAAAGACACGGCTGCTGGACGAACTGTCGCTTCAGCTGCCGGGAAAGGTGCTGCGCTTGACGACCACCCGCATCCATCCGCCGCAGTGCCCGTGTCTGATCAATCCGCGCGTTTCTGAAATGCGGCAGGCTTTTGAAGAGGACCGGGTGCTGTGCATCGCCAGCTATGCGGAGCGCGACAAGCTGGCAATGCCAGAAGTGCCTTTGGAGCCGCTATTGGATATGGCAGACTATGTGCTGGTGGAAGCGGACGGCTCTCATGGGCTTCCGCTGAAAGCGCCTAACGAAAAAGAACCCTATCTGCTGGGCGGGGAAAGTCTGGTCATTGCCATGGCGGGAATGAGCGGACTGCAGCGGCCTATCGCGGAAGCGGCCCATCGGGCGGAACGTTATGCCGCTCTGGTGCATAAAACGCCCTTGGACACGGCGACCCCGGAGGATGTGGCGAAGGTTCTGGAAAGCAACGACGGTCTGCATAAACGGGTAGACAGCCGCTTTGTGGTGGTGCTGAACCAATGTGATACGCCGGAGCGCACCCGACTGGCACAGGAGTGTGCGGCGGCGCTGCAGGCTCCCTGTATTCTAACGAGGTTGGAAGCCGATCCCAGCTGGTGGCTTGACGGACGGGAGGATTGAAACATTTTCGTTGCGTTTCCGCCCATTCTGTGTTAAACTTCCTCCAATAAGGGAGGGATACCCATGGATCGCTGGGATCATCGGTTTATGAAAATGGCTTGGCTGATCTCCGAATGGTCTAGCTGTTACCGACAGGGGCGAAAGATTGGCGCAGTCATCGTGAAGGATAAGCGGATCATGACGACCGGCTACAACGGCGCGCCCGCCGGACTTTTGACCTGTAAGGAACGGGGCGAATGCCTGCGGGACAAGCTGAACATTCCCTCCGGCACTCGCACAGAAATCTGCTATGCCATTCATGCCGAACAGAACGCCATTTTGCAGGCGGCCAAGCTGGGACTGGCGATCGACGGTGCGACGCTTTACTGTACCCATCAGCCCTGCTCCATCTGCGCTAAAATGATCATCAATACCGGCATCCGACGCGTCGTGTATCAGGAAGGCTATCCTGACGATTTTTCCCGAAAGTTTTTTGAAGAAAGCGGCGTTCTGCTGGAACGTTATCAGCCGGAAGAAAACACCGAAGCATAACAACAACCGTCCTTCCGAAGATGGAAGGACGGTTGCTTATTCTCGAAAAAGACTTCTTATTTGGTTGTATCTTTCTCGCACGTGACAATGCAGCGCCCCCGCAGGCGGTTCGCCGTGCGTTCCAGCGCGTTGCGGCTGTTGCCCCAGGGTTTGGACTGGTTACGGTAGTCGAATTTCAGGGTGAACCATTCCAAATCCTTCTCGTCGGTTTCCAGCGCGCGGCGCAGCCCCGAAAGTACGGAGAAGGAAAACTGACGGTACTTTTCCCCACTCAGGCTTTGACGGGCCATTTCCAGAAGGTCGGCGGCGTGGGGGAGACATAGCCCATTGGAGGCTTCCCATTTTTTGACAAAGGCTGCGTCTGTTTTCCAGAGATGCACGAAGGTATAGAGATAGCGCTTCATGTGGCTGTCGATCCCTTCACAGATGACACAACCGCTGCTCAGCGCCCGCAGTGCCGCTGCAAGCTCGTCCTCTTCGGTACGTTTGCTGAAAAGACCGCGCTTCGGCAGATTCTCCGCCTGTTTTTCCAATTTTTCCAGTTTTTTCAGCAGCTCCTTGGAATGGGAATCCGCTAGCAACGCGTGCCCAAGCCGGTTCTGCATCCCGAAAAGCTGCTGGTGGTGCCGGGCGCAAATGCCCGTTTCGTTGACCCGAATGCGGGTATCGGGTTCCATCACGCTGCCGCCCAGACTGCGCTCTACCTCCTGCTGTTCCATGCGTTCGTACAGGGCGCAGAACGGGCAGGGCGTTTCTTTTTCCATCGCTTCCCATACCGGGATCGTGTCGAGATGGTAGATCATTTTTCTATCTCCTTGCGGTTTTTCAGCCAAAAAAGAGGGCTGAAAACAGTATAACATGGGCGTGAGCAAATGCAAAGAAGTTAGCAAAATCTTTCTTTTGCATACGGTACTTGCATCTTTCTTCGGTATTCGATATAATACTTATCAGAACGAAGAATGCGAACCAGATAAGGAAGTCTGGTATAAATGTTTTTTCCCATGCATAACTTGCCGTGCAGACGCGCGGGAGGGATGAAAATGCAGGGGAAAAGACGGGTTTATCCCAGCGAAAGAAAACCGGCCAAATGGGTCAGCTATTCTCTTTTGTTTTTATCGGCGGTGATTTTGTTTTCCGGCGTAGCCGCCCGCAGTGGAGACGACGCGGTGATTCAAACGGTTGCCACGCCCAGCCCCATCCCGCTGGACGCCGCCTTTGACGAAACACGGGAAACACAGGAGATCACGGTGAATGGTTCCGTGTGGTACTCCTTGCAGTTGGGCGCGTTCGAAACGGAAGAAGCTGCCTGTCAGCTGGCCGAGCAATTTCAGCGTCGGGGAGCCGCCGGGTATGTATGGCAGGACGAGCGCTACCGTGTGCTGGCTGCCGTCTACCCTGAAAAAGAAGATGCCCAGGCGGTGCGGCAGCAACTCAGGGAGCAGCACGATGTGGACAGCTATCTGTATGAGATCAGCGTACCGGCTCTTTCTCTGCGAATGACAGGCATGAAGGGGCAGATCGAGATTTTGGAAGCGGCGTTTCTTCACGCAGACGAGCTGATTCGCCAGATGGAGCGCATCAGTGAAACGCTGGATCGGCAGGAGATCACCCCGGCGGAAGCCGTGACGGAACTGAACACGCTGCGGGAGCAGGTGGAGCTGGTCGCCCTGCGGATGGAGCAGCGCTTCGCCGCTCCGAGAAACACGGCGGTCGAACGGTTGATCGCATTGTTTCAGGACTATGCCGCCTTTGCCCGAGAAAAGACCGGACAGGAAAGCAATGCGACTCTCAGCCGGCAGATCAAGTACCAGACGCTTCGGTCCATTCGCCTTTTATTGGTGCTTACTGGCGAAATGAGAAACACTTAGGAGGGAAAATATGATTACGATCCGGGACCTGTTGACGATTCTGGATGCGAAAGTCCTTTGCGGAGAGGAACAGCTGGACGAGGAGGTTCGCACGGCCTGCGGCAGCGACCTGATGAGCGACGTCCTCGCCTTCGTCAAGGACAAGTCCATTCTGATCACCGGCCTGACCAACGTTCATGTGATGCGCACTGCGGAAATGCTGGATATTCACTGCGTGGTATTTGCCCGCGGGAAAATTCCGCCAGACGCAGTGCTGGAAGAGGCCAGAGAGCTGGGCATTGTGGTTTTGTGCACCCAGCACACCAATTTTACGACCTGCGGCCTTTTGTATCAGGCCGGCATCCGCGGCACCGACGTGCGCACCGGCGCAAAATGATTGACGAAAGAGAGAAAGATCATGGCAGAGCGTTTATACAGAGACAGCTACGATGTGCAGGCCTCAGCCTATGAATCCGCCGGCGACGCGTCCGCCAGCATTAAGCGCAAGCTGAAGCAGATGGGCGTGGACAGCACCATCCTGCGCCGAATCGCCGTGGCCAGTTATGAAGCCGAGCTGAACCTGATTATACACAGCCAGGGCGGTCAGCTGGTCATGGAAATGACGCCGGAGGAAATTCGGCTGATCTCCCGCGACGTAGGGCCGGGGATTGCCGATATCGATCAGGCCCTGCAGGAAGGCTTCTCCACCGCCAGCGAGGAAGCGCGTGATCTGGGCTTTGGCGCGGGCATGGGTTTGCCGAATATGAAGCGAAACGCCGACAGCTTTGAAATCACCAGCAGGTTGGGCGAAGGTACGACCATTCATATGGGCTTTCGAATCGCCTGATTGCTGCGGACGAAATGGAAGAGGACACGGCCATGAACGAGAGTAAGTTTCATTCGGTTCGCCTGGATCGGGAAAAATGCATGGGATGCACCAACTGCTTGAAGCGCTGTCCCACCGAGGCCATCCGGGTGCGCGGCGGTCGGGCGCATATCATCGACGAACGCTGCATCGACTGCGGCGAATGCATCCGCGTATGCGACCATCACGCCAAATACGCCCAGACCGACCCACTTTCCGTCATTGAACAGTTCAAATATAAGATTGCCCTTCCCGCGCCGTCGCTGTACGGTCAGTTCAAGCGGCAGATCAGCCGGGAACAGATTTTGGAGGGGCTTTTGCGCATTGGCTTTGACGACGTGTACGAGGTGGCTGCGGGAGCGGACATCGTGACACGTGCCCTTCGGGAAAATATGCGCAGCCTGACGCCGGATCGGTACCCAGTGATTTCTTCGGCCTGCCCGGTAATCGTTCGGCTGATCCGGGTACGTTTCCCGGAGCTGATCTCCCATATTGCGGACATCCGGCAGCCCATGGAAGTGGCTGCTATGGTGGCGCGGAGCGAATTTTGCAAGAAAAACCGGGTGGATCCCAAAGAAGTCGGTTGTTTCTTCATCACCCCCTGCGCCGCCAAGGTGACGGCCATCCGAAATCCGATGACCATTTCCCATTCGGCGCTGGATGGGGCGATTTCCATGATCGAAATTTACGGCCTTCTGGCCAGCCGGATGAAAAATCTGAACTTCCATGTGGGACGTTCCGCCTCCACGGCCTACGGCGTGGGCTGGGCCAACAGCGGCGGAGAAGCGTCCGCCGTCTGCCCGGAGAACAGCATGGCGGTGGACGGTATTGAAAACGTGATTCGAGTGCTGGAGGAGATCGAGAACAACAAGCTGCGCAATCTGATGTTCTTCGAGGGTGCGGCCTGTACCGGCGGCTGCGTGGGCGGCCCGCTGACATTTGAGAACAACTACGTCGCCCGCAACGCCATCCGCGCCCTGATGGGGGGATGCGACCAGACCCACCCGGATGCGGCGGTAGAATCGTCCTATCTGAATAAATTTAACCTCTACACCGACCGCAGCGTTACGCCCAACAGCGTCATGAAGCTGGACGACGATCTGGTGGAGGCCATGCGGAAGATGGAAGAAATGGAAGCCATCGTCCGCAAGCTGCCAGGGTACGACTGCGGAAGCTGCGGAAGCCCCACCTGCCGCACCTTTGCGGAGGATATTGTCCGCGGGTACTGTACGCAAATGGACTGTATCCATATTTTGAAGGATCAGCTGAAAATCATGGCCCAGAAGATGGTGGAGCTGGCCAAAACCACACGAGAATAGGGGAGAAACACAATGAAAGTCAGAGAATTGGCGGAAAAACTCGGCGCGAAGGTGCTGAGCGGAGAAGAAAATTTGGAAACAGAGATCAGCTGCGGCTACAGCTGCGACCTGCTCAGCTGGGTACTGGCTCACGGAAAGCAGGGAATGGGCTGGTGCACGGTACAGTCTCATGTGAATGTGATCGCCGTGGCTGTTTTGATGGAAATGGCCTGCGTCATTCTGGTGGAGGACGTTCAGCCCGAGGAAGCAACGCTGGCAAAGGCAAAGGAAGAAGGTCTGCCGGTGCTCTCCACAGATAAGACCGCCTATGAGGTCTGCGGCATGATGAATCAGGCGGGGATTGCTCCCCCGGTGAACTGAAATGGAGATTTCCTACGACCTGCACATTCACAGCTGCCTGTCGCCCTGCGGGGATGATGAAATGACCCCATGGAATCTGGTAGGGATGGCGAAAGTGCTGGGCTTGGACGCGATTGCGCTGACCGATCACAACGCCGCATTGAATTTGCCGCAAGCAATCGCCGCCGGGAAGGAATACGGGGTCGCCGTGCTGCCCGGAATGGAAATTTCCAGCAAAGAGGACGTACATATTCTGGGGTATTTTCCTTCTCTGGAGGCGGCGCTCGGCGCAGGGGAAGAAGTTTACGCTCACCTGCCGAACATACGGAACGAGCCGTCCCTGTTTGGAAATCAGTGGATCGTAGGGGAAGAAGATCAGACGGTCGGTACGCTGGAAAAGCTGCTCATCAATGCGACTGACCTGACGGTAGAAGCAGTGTGCGCACTGGTGCTTCGTTATGGCGGAGTGCCGGTTCCGGCGCATATCAACCGCGGAAGCAACGGCATGATCGGCGCGCTTGGCCTGATGCCGTTTTTGCCCGAGCACCCGGTGATCGAGGTCTACCCGGATGTGGAATGCCCGGCTTATGCAACGAAGGGGCGTTTTCAGCTTCATTCTTCGGACGCTCATCGGCTGGACGCTTTGAAAGAGCCGCGATTTTATCTGGACGTGGAAGAAAAAAGCGCGCAGGGTGTATTTCAGTCAATATTGCACAAATTTCAGGGCCTTTCATGGGAAAAAAGTCGGGATTCATAAAAAATTGTCGTTCTCGGAGAAAAATACGTGCAATTTGAAGGGGTATGTGCTAAAATATATAAGCCTTGTACATTCATGGAGTGTACGTTGTTTGCAGAAAAAAATGAGGAGGTCTCGGTTGCCATGTCCAATCATAACGAAAAGTATGAAAAGCTGGCAAGTGTCATCGAGGAGCACAAAAGCCAGAAGGGCGGTTTGATGCCTGTATTGCAGGAAGCCCAAGCCATCTTCGGCTGCGTTCCGGTGGACGTGCAGGAAATCATTGCTGACGGACTGGGAAAGACGTTGAGCGAAGTTTACGGTGTCGCCACGTTCTATTCTCAGTTCTCTCTGGAACCCAAGGGCCAGTATGTGTGCGGCGTTTGCCTTGGCACTGCCTGCTACGTCAAGGGTTCTCAGAAAGTGCTGGACAAGCTGGTGGAAGAACTTCAGATCGACGTGGGCCGCACCACGGCGGACGGCAAGTTCACCATTCAGGCGACCCGTTGCCTTGGCGCGTGTGGTCTGGCCCCGGTCATGATGATCAACGACGAAGTGTACGGCCGTCTGACGCCGGATGAAATCCCCGGTATTCTGGCTACCTACAAGGCCTGACGGGGAAAAGGCGATGCGCGATTTATCCATGCATGTTCTGGACATCGTCCAGAACAGCATTAAGGCAGGAGCAAAGCTGATTGCCGTTTCC
>ERZ825137.3807-NODE-3807-length-15743-cov-3.359829_pt1 | contig 15743 bp, 9 predicted proteins | sample MGYA00519873_ERZ825137 | MGnify/ENA primary metagenome ERZ825137 (study PRJEB31778, sample SAMEA3449190) | human gut metagenome | biome: human gut; feature: human-associated habitat; material: faeces | place: United Kingdom | collected 2010/2012 ...
ACCAAATCTTGCAGACAATATATACTGACCAACATTACTTGGTGTAACTGTTACGCTAATATCATTTACTTTAACATTAGCTCCATTACTTATAGACCAGTCAATACATGAATTATCAACAATTCCAACAAATGAATAATCCTGTCGAGTTATATAAAGTGAATAATCTTTAGTACTGCCATAACATTTTTGTCCGTCAGCTATCATATTTCCTTCAGAAGTAGAATTAGAAACTTCAAAACTGACACCACTATCATTTAAGAATGTTTTATTGTATGACACACTTGTTAAAGTATCAAAAGTGTTTTGTGGTTGAAAAACAATTGTTGGTTCATCATAAGAAAAACATTGTACCCAATAATAAATACCATTCACATATGCACATCCGACACCAATTGAACAATAACTTGAATTTAAAATATTCCCTTTGTGTCCACTTGAATTCATCCAACTATCCATCACAAAACTAGGTGTATTTTGCCATACAGCAATATTTTCTCCTGACATTTTTGAACATGCACTAAAACATGATTTACCTGTAGGACGAGTATGCCCATAATACACAGATATTTCTGCAGCTCTTTGCATGGCTGCATCTAATAAATCCTTGTCCATTGTTAATGCAGGTAATCCAACATTATTTCTTTCTTGATTTACTAATTTTAGCACTTCATACGCATACTCATAATTCTTACTAACTTTAATAGTTAATGAACCATAATTTTCTTCTGTTTCATTAACATCATTGATTTCATATTCTTCTTGAGCATACACATTCATTTGTCCAAAACAAGATAACCCTAATACAAAACAAATTAAATACTTCAATACATTATTCCAATTACTTTTCACTTTTAATTCCCTCCTAATTTAATGCATACCAAGCCTTACCTTCATCTTTCCAACCCAAGCTAATCAACCAATTATGTTCCGGTTTGCTTGTTGTATAGTTGTGATTATTCGCAAAAGCATTTGGGTTATATTCTCTTAATAACGGAATACTATTACTATCCTTTGGATCTGCTGAATACCAGCCAATACCCTCATACTTCCATCCGGCTCTTACTAACATATCCTTTTCAGTTTTATTCATTGTATAGTGGTGTTCTCCACCATTACCATTGTATAAACGATATACAGGATAATCACTTGTTTTAGGAGCATTCCATCCAATACCTTCATAAATCCAGCCAATATTCGCTAAATGATTCTTTTCACCTGCATTTGCCGTATAGAAATGTTCTCCACTATTTGGATTATACAAACGATACATAGATTGAGTTTCAACCTTAAGTTTTGCGATACTTCTCTCTTCTTTTGCATTACAAGTTCTACAAGTACGTCTTTCTTTTCCCTCTTTCTTAGTTGTGGCCTGTTCCACAACACTCCAACTTGACCAATTATGAGCAACTTTTGAAACTACAGTAACATCCTTCTTAGCACCACATCTCAAACAATGATGAGACTTACTACCTTCTTGAGTACAAGTAGCCGCTTTATCTATTGTCCAATCACTTGAATAATTATGACCTAAAGCATTAATTATTTCCGTCTTTGTTGTCTTACAATCCTTACAAGTATATGTTTTTACTCCAGACTGAGTACAAGTTGCTTTTGTTGTTTCAACTCCAGAATCCCAATTATGATCTGTCTTTGGAATGACTGTAACATCCTTCTTAGCCCTACAACGCGTACAATGGTAAGACTTGCTTCCTTCTTCAGTACAAGTAGCTGCTTTATCAATTGTCCAATTATTTGAATAATCATGTCCTAAAGCTTTGATTGTTTCTGTCTTAATTTTATTACACGTTAAACATGTATACTCTTTTAAGCCTTGCTTAGTACATGTTGCTTGTTGCAATATTATACCATCATTCCATTTATGTACATCTACATTATTTCTCATCACTATAAATGAATACTCATTTTGTTGAAATGTTTCTATTCCTAAATTATCAGCTTTGTCCCTTGCTTGTATACTACTAATATACCAATGTCCATTTGGAATATCATCGTTAATATCTAATGAATATTCATATTTTTTTGTATTTTCGTTATAAATACCTTTTTGAAGATGTATTTTCTTACCTGTTTCATAGTTTTCCAGAATAATCGCAGATTCGTTTATTACAACGTTATCTGTTATTTTAACAGATATCTTTACAGTATCTCCCACTGTTGCTGAATCTTTACTAAACTTAATACTACCAACATCTATTACAGGAGCTTCTGAATCAACTGTATCATTATTTTTTATAACAGGAATTATCTCTGATTTAGTTGTTTTACAATCTTGGCAAGTATATGTTTTTAAACCAGTTTCTGTAGTTGCTGCTTGTTTAGTAATTACTCCATTATCAAAATGATGATCTGTCTTAGGAATTGTTGTTACATCTTTCTTATCATCACATCTTGTACAATGATGAGATTTGCTTCCTTCTTGTGTGCAAGTAGCCTCTTTATCAACTGTCCATTCATTTGAATAATCATGACCTAATGATTTAATAGTTTCTATCTTTGTAGTTGCACAATTCTTACAAGTATACGTTTTAATACCTTCTTTAGTACATGTTGGTTCAGTTGTAACTTTACCTTGATCCCAATCGTGTTTGGTGCAGTCTATTGGATAGGTTACATTAAAATCAAATTGCTTGTCATTTACTGTGGCAACTAAACTAACCTTTTTACCATCTACAAACCATTCATTTTGATTCATAACATACGCAATAATTCCATTTTGAATCTTATATATACTAGGTGGATAAGTAGAATTATCTGCTTGAATAGAGAACTGAGTTTGTTTAGAATTTAAACTATTTTGAATTCTATCTCTATAGGATTCAGCCCATTGTTTTGCTTCACCACTCTTTACAAAATAATTATTTTTCAAACTAGTTGAAGGTGTTCTATAATCACTTTTTGAATAAACCTCTGAAAATTTTGGATGGGCAACAGCCATTAATTCATCTGTTAACCCAAAATATAAACGTCTCTGATCAAAATCATACCAATGGTCACTAGAATCATCCCACGTGCAATCAACCTGGTACCATTCTCCATCTAGTTTTGTCGCATTCCAAGTATGAGCATCTCCAGTATCCCTAGTTTCTGCATTTTCAATTCCAGCAGTACTTAATAACATTGAATATGCACTTTCATAAGCCTGGCATGTACCTAAACCTCTAGTTAATGCACTTTCAGCACTTGACCATTTTAATGTATTATCATACTTAAGCTGGTTTAATAACCAATCATGAAGCCATAATGCTTTCTGATAATCTGAACCATCCGTTTCATTATTACATTGTGCTACTGCTGACTGAACAATTGAACGTACACTAGGATGATTAGAATCAAAAACTGGAATGTATGTGCTAACACGTAAATAATAAACACCTGCAGCTTTATCCATTAAATAAAACCGCAAATTATAGGTTCCCGAAGCAGTCATAGTGAATGAGTAATCAGTACTATTACATTCATTAGTATAATTCATCCATTCACCACGACTAGGATCAGCAACGGATTCATATGCCATCTCATTCGGATTTGTATAACTTGGAGCATCCATCCTAAATTTGTAAGCACCACTACCTCCTGTTGCAGACACATGAAATGTTGTTGGCTGTCCTAATACAGGATCATTCCATTCCACTTTCATTGTAACTGATCCTGATGTTGCTGTGTCGCTATGTTGATATTGCTCTTCTGCATGAATATGTGTAACTTGTATGTTACAAATAACCATAACACAACTCAAAACAAGCGACAATGTTTTAATAAATCTCCTATACATATAATGCTTTCCCTCTCTTTTATGCTTTTAGATTAACATAAAAAAAGCCAAACAAAAAGTTTGACTTGTTATAAATTAATCTACAGCATACCAAGCTTTTCCTTCATCCTTCCAACCAAGGGAAACTAACCAATCATGTTCTGCCTTATTTACAGTATAGTTATGATTATTCGCAAAGGCATTTGGATTATATTCTCTTAATAATGGAACACTTGATTTATCATCAGGATTTGCTGAATACCAGCCTATACCTTCGTACTTCCATCCAGCTTTTACCAGCATATCTTTTTCTGCTTTGTTCATTGTGTAATGGTGTTCTCCACCATTCGCATTATACAAACGATATACAGGATAATCTGATCTGTTCGGAGCAATCCAACCAATGCCTTCTGAAATCCATCCTAGACTAACTAACCAATTTTTTTCATTTGTATCGTTTGTATAGAAATGTTCACCACTATTTGGATTATACAATCTATGCATACCACCAGGAATTGAATCCACATAGAAAGTGGTTCCAGTAATAGAATTTGCTCCACTATATACATGCATTATGAAAGTTCCTGTCTTTTTAAAAGAATCTAAATTCACTTCTGTATAAAAAGATCCATTTGATTCTTTTTTCGTATCGAACCATTTTAAATCTGTTTGATTACTATCCTCCGACCATATTGCAAAACGAATACTTGAATACGATTTTGTTGGATAATAACGAATCGTCATTTTATCCTTCTTCTTATTCAACACAAAATCAAAGCCATCTAGTTTAGGAATATAGAAACTCTTTGATCTTTGTTGAAGCCACGTAACCGTAGTATTTACAGCACCCTGCCAGGTTGAATGATTCACATAGCCACCCTTACCATTTGGTTTGCCTAAAGTATCCCAACGAATATAATTCATATCTACAGATGATTGTATTTCATTTGCCTTATTACTAGCTAAAGTACTCGCATTATCAAAAAAAGATTTATTTGAATTGTAGTAATTACTTATATATTCAGAAAATGCAGGAATTGATAATAATGTACTAAATAAATTTCTTTGATAAATATACAACTCATTACTAGAACCATAATAGTTCATACAACTATCAAAGTCCCAAACTGGACCTAAATGGATGACATCATTAGCTCCATCTTTATACCAGAAAAAGCTTGTAGTAACTGACTCCTCATTCAGCATATATTCATTGATTAAATAATATTGGACAAAAGAATCCACATCTATATATTGTTTCAACAGATCTATTGTTATATCCTTCTTTTTTGTATTTAATAGAGTACTATAGAAATCTGTTAAAGAATCATTAAAAATTGATATTGCCTTTTGAACATGTTCCTCATCCTCGTTTACTGTTTCTTTAACCGCAAACTTAGCTCTTAATATAGAATTCTCAAACCAATGATCCTCTTGTTTATAGAAAGCATCATCCCATTCAGCCAATATTCCATACTCATCTTGTAAATTCACTCGACTCGAATTGATTTCCGCTTTTTCTGTAACTAAATAATTTCCCTGGTATTCTCCACCAATCCATAAATCTACATATTGACAATGAATTGAATATTGTGAGTTAAGATTTTGAGCTAAACTAAACGCAATATAATTTTTTAGTAAAGAATCATCACTACTATTCGCTAATAAAACCCATTTTTTTGCTTTTCCCATTCCAAACAAAGACGTTTTCTTGTCAAACTTAATCTGATATCCCTTTTTATCATAACTCGTCCAAGAAGTATTACCGCGGCCCTTGATTTCTACATTTGTAAAGGAACTTGTACCACTCGAATCACCTAGTATCACAGTATTGCCAGGATACTTAATATTCTTGTCCGCTTTAATTGTATCTAGAGTCGTATCCTTTAAATCAATATATAAGCTTGGTAAACTCGATTTTTTATATACCACTGTAATAGGTCCATTTAAAGCATCCTCTAATACACAAGTATCATTCGAATCAAAAGATACATCTTTCGTCACCTGATGTTTATTATTATCTACATATGTTAGAGTTACATTTTTTGAATCCGAAGCCATCATAAAAAAATAATATTGATTTGTCTTTGCATCATAATAAGCTTGAATCGTTTGTCCATCCGCATTTTTCGCATATAAGAAGAAATTTTCTTCGATAGCCTGTTCTTCCGTTTCTGATTCACCAACATCTGAATTTGCCACTTCATTACTTTCTACTGTGTCATTTTCTTTTCCACCTGAAACTGTTTCTCCAGTAGTTTCATTTTCACCTACACCTGAATTTGCTGCTCCATTAGTTTCTGTGGCTTCATTTGTCTCTGTTGTTTCTTCTGCACTCACGTATGTGACATTACATACACATGTTAAAGCACATAACGTTAAAGCTATTATTCTTTTGTACGCTTTCATAAATACGCTCCTTTTCTCTGTTCATTATAACAAAAAAAGCCATATGGGATAAACCATACGGCAATTAATTTATTTAGTAGCGTACCAAGCTTTTCCTTCATCTTTCCAACCAAGACCAACTAACCAACTGTGTTCTTTTGAATTCGTTGTATAGTTATGATTGTTTGAGAAAGCATTTGGATTGTATTCTCTTAATAATGGAACACTGTTACTGTCGTTAGGATCAGCTGAGAACCAACCGATTCCCTCATACTTCCATCCTAGTTTTACTAAACTGTTTTTTTCAGCTACATTCATTGTATAATGGTGCTCACCACCATTTGCGTTATACAAACGATATACTGGATAATTTGAAACAGTTGGAGCTTTCCAACCAATTCCTTCATACTTCCAACCAAGATTTACTAAATGATCTTTTTCAGCCTTATTTGAAGTATAGAAGTGTTCTCCACTATTTGGATTGTATACACGATACATTTCACCAGAACCCAATAAAACATATTGTGTGTTTAATAATGCTTTCATTCTGGCTACAATATCAGTACCATAGTTTGCTCCAGTAGCCCAACCATCACCAGTCGGATTTTCTCTTTTACCCAACCATTCAACGTATGGAGCACTACCACGTTTTACATAGCCAAAACGATTATCTACACAAGCGTTAATTAAATTATCTGTTGTTGCATAAGCTTTTAAGTGTTGAATTTGAGCACGAATTCCTTCACGAACACTCGCAAAAGAATTTCCTGCAACACCATTACCCGTTGCCCCTAAACCTGCAAAATTACATTGATCAGGTTTAACATCATGACCAAACTGTAAGAAACCCGTTTCCTTCATAGCCTGACAGAATGCAACTTCAGGACGAATATTTTCCGCAATTGCTTCTTCATAGAAAATCTGACAGAATTCTTCAATATTTGCAGCACCCTTTTGAGCTAAAATACCATCATATTGAGTGCCATATTTAGAGAACTTGTCATATGTACCACCATTATTAATAAAATAATTTACCATCTGTGACACATTCGTTTTTGATGCACCTGTAATTAATGTCTTTGTATCTTTTTTAGATAAACCTAACGCTGAAACAATACCATTCGCATCTGCTACACCTAATTTTTGTAACTTAGCATCTGAATTTAGATAGTTATTGTAGTCAGATTCACTATTAATGAAACAATGCTCAATAATCAATCCTGTTAATCCATTGTATTTTGCGTTACGGATAATTCCATAATAATCGGCAACAGAACCATCATCATATCTAAATGGATCCGGGTACTGATTCGTATCAATTGTTCTAAATTTAATACCACGATCATGAATGCCAATAGACACCAATTGATTTTGAATCGCTTGTGCTACATTTTTTCCATTTTGAGAAATATCAGGACGCCAGTTCGTATTTGGATAATATACTTCCGCTCCTACAGCGTATCCACTACCTGAATTCAAATGAATACTAATCAAATATTGTGCGCCTTGCGATTTCGCATAATTAGCACGATCCCCAAGACTCGGATTTGTATCTCCTGTACGAGTCATCACAACATTACAATCATACTTTTCTAGTTCTTGTTTACAATATTGAGCAATTTTCAATGTCAAATCTTTTTCATAAGCATTGTTTACACCAACAGCTCCACTATCATTTCCTCCATGACCTGGATCCAAACAAATAGTAACACCCTCATTAGATTGTGTCGCAATATCTGAATCTTCATCAATCAAAGCCATAGCCGCCTCAGGATCTGAAGCCATAATACCATCTGCCACTTCTTCAGAAGCATCATTCAAATTTGTTACTTGAATAACAGCATTACCAAGTTCATCATCTTCAGTAACATCCTGTGTCATATCTGGTAATGTCTCATCATATCCTGCATATTCTTGATCCACACCAAACTTAACATTCATACCTAAATCACTAAAGTTTAAATAATATTTTTCACCATTATAAGAATAATGAAGTGTTGTAACACTATATTCACCTTTATCCGCAGAACTAAAATTCTTTGTGAACTTAACCAATTTATCAACTTGTTCACTAGCCTCTAAATCAAAAGTAGTACCATCTGTCTTTTGAACAGTAATACTGAAATCTGAATATCCATTCGCATCATTCATTGATAAAACAAAATTTTCAGTTGCAGGTGAATTCAACACAGGATTTTCTACTAAGAAATATTCCATCATACTTGAATCACCTAGTTTTTCATCCTCAGTCGAAGCTGCAGTTACCTCACTTTGTGTTTCCTCTTCACGCTCTTCTGTAGTTTCAGTTGAATTTTCTTCATTTGTTTGTTCATCTGTTTGTACAGTGGTTTCATCTTCTGCAAAAACAGTATATGTATTTGATAATGTAGAAACAGACATAAACAAACTCAAAACTAATGCCAATACCGGTTTAAATCTTTTACTCATTATCTATCCCCCTTTCATAAAATACATTTTAATAAAATACAAGTTCAATTTCAATAAAAGATATGTAAAATAACCAAAAAAAGAAAGAGAAACTAATCTCTTTCGTTTGCATATATCTGTAAAGCTCTAGGATAATTGTTTATATGAGCAACTAATGTTGACTCTCCTTCTTCACCATCTAATGTCCAAGCTAATCTTTCAGTGGATTCAATCGTAATAGATTTAGCCCTATATCTTTCTACATACTTCATGTTTAATTCTGGATGCAATACACCTAACGGATAATTATATAACTCTAATAAGTTAGGCGTATGTTCAACCAATATAATATCAAACACACCATCCTTAAATGTATTGTCATCTTGCTCAACCATTTCAAATCCAGCAACACGATTTCCATTAATTATTAATCCAAACATCAAATCTTTTTCAAATACCTTGCCATCCATATTCATCTTCACATGATACGGATGCAAGTTAGGAATTTCATGCAAAGCCTTGATAATATAAGCCATATTCCCAAGTTGTTTCTTTAATTCCTGCTTTGTTTCATAACTCACATTACAAAATGCACCAAAACCAGCTACATAATTAAAGTAACGCGAATTCATCTTACCTACATCAAAAGACTCTACAGTTTCTTTACAAGCAATTTCAGCACAATATTTCATATCATTCGTCAAACCAAAGTTTGTACCAAAATCATTCATTGTACCCGTAGGAAAGTAAGAAATGATTGGCTTATGTTCTAACTTCATCAATCCATTTGTAGCCTCATTCAATGTACCATCCCCACCAAATACAGCAACTACATCAAAATCTTCACCATGATCTTCTATATAGTGACATATATCCATTTGTTTCTGAGAAATATATACTTCCATTTGAAAATCATGAGATGAGAATTCATTTAACACATCTAATAATTGACCCTTTGAATTTTTCTTACCAGAATTCGGATTGATTAATAGCAACACTTTCTTTCTATCCATTATTCTTTCCTCTTTCCATATAAAATATATTTATCATAATAATTCGAATGACGAGTCAATTCCTTATCAAACTTTTTGAAACCTAAATTTTCTACCAACGTAGAAGTATCTGTATATAAATTTGTACCTAACCCAAGTCTATCCGAGTTAAACGTTACACCAAGACTTGCCAACGTAGTTGGAAATAAATCATATGTTGAAATCTTACGGGATTTTTGAGTTACCGGTGTTGTAGCTGAATTGATAATTGTATAAAAACATTTACGATTATATCCAGACTCTTCAATATCCTTAAACCAATCTGGATCCATGCTCTTATGATCTCCAGTCAATACGATTGTTGTATTCTCATACCAAGGTTGTTCCTGAATCCATTGAACTAATGCCGCTACATGTCTACTTGAGCAACGAATAACGTTCGAATATTGATCTCCATTATAGAAATCTTCACACCCAGGACATAACAACCCACCTACAAAATGTGTATCTGCTGTCAACATATTGAAATTAAATGGTTTACCAGCTGAAGCCAATTTTGTCAGCTCAATTTTTGCATAATCCAAAAGTCTTAAATCCTCAAAACCCCACCAGACTTTATAATCCTTCTCAATCCAACCATTCTTAATTGCAGTATAATAGTCCACTATATTGAAATTTCCATGTTGTTGAAAATAAAACTTGCGACCACCAAATTCGGAATCAGAGCCTAAAAGCAACTCATTCGTATAGCCGTTATTTTCAAGAATTTGACCGATTGAATAACTACCAGGTAAGAAGCTATCTTTACTCACATAGCTATTTCCATCAATTGGAATATTTAACGGAATACCACTCGTTTGACCTATCATTGCTGCCGCTGTCCATCCAGACATTGAAGGCACTAAAAAACCATTGTTGTCATTGTTTCCATATGCGAATGTTAAGTTATTGTCAGCAAGTTCTGTAAGCTCTGGCATTCTAGACTCTTCAAACGCTCCACCATGTTCTGTATCTTCATATGTTGTTTCCATAGATTCCATGAAAATATAAATTAAATTACGCTTTTGTTCTGGAAACGTATATTTAACCGTAGAAGGATCCACATAATATTCTTCATATAATTTAGAAGGATGAGATACATTATACCAATATTCATCAATTCCAATCGCATGCACACAATCTGCAATACCAAAAACGTAAACAAATAAGCATGATAAAGATGTAATAATGATTAGAACATTATTACGAACATGTCTAAATTCTCCATTCTTTATATCTCTACTTACTTTCCAATCTTTTAAAATGCAGAACAATAATAGCAAGCCTGATATAATTGAAGGTATAGGCAAACAATCTTGTATAAAACTATCTACAAATGATGTATCCGTACCTTTCATTGGCACCATCACATGAAACAAAACCTGCTCAAAGGGAATATCTCCAAATGTTTCTGGAACCCATATAGCTACTTTCACTAATAACAAACCTATAAAAACTAATACTACAGTCAATACCGATATAATTCGTCTTCTCTTCATATATTTTCCTTTTTTCTTTCAAAATGCATTAGTAGTATATCATAAAATGTAAAAGGAACTTAACAAAAGTCCCTTTTTATACAAAATATTTAAAATGTTTAACAATCACAATTTAATATCAGATGACGAATCTCTTTACCATAATACAACGCATATAAACATATATGAATGACCATTGTTGCAAGGTAACCATAGGTTGCTCCATGTATACCAAATCTAGATATAAAGAAATAACAACAAAATACACCTATAAAAGCATCTATAATATATATAGCTAATTGTATGTTGTTTTTACGCATCGTTATCAATGCATTGGATAATACGCCCGCCGTTGCATAGAACAATGCGCCAACTAAAACTAAGATCAAATCCTTTTTATAGTCATTCAATTCAATGGCATATACTAAAGAAAGTACAGGTATACCTAAAAAATAAGCACATATTTCTATTAAACACCCCATACCAATCAATAATAGAATGATTTTTAAAACCACTTTATGAAAATCTCTATATAAATTATTTTTAAATAAAGAAACTAATTGATTCAACACTGGCGCTGTAATATATTGACCACACAAACTAACAACTGTTCCAGGCATTACAATAATGCTAAAAATAGTTTGTGCTTCATCTGTCAATAATATATCAATAACGTATTTAGGAATGTTCACTATATATATGGCTAAGAATGAAAAACCAAATACCGAAAATCCTAAGCCAAATAAATGAAAAACCCTTTTCCAATTTACTCTAACTTTTTCAATATATCTATAAGATTTCTTTAAATCATAAATAAACAAGAAAAATAAACTATTCAATAATAAACAAATGCAAGTTAGAATTAAATTATGGCTAACTAAATCCACAAGCAAAAAAACAATGATACCAACAAATGATCGAATGAACATTGATTTACCTGCAATATATAGTTCATCATTTTTTTGTAGGTAGGCATACAAAGTTTCATCAAATGCCTCTATACATTTATATAAACAAAGAAGTATTAGAATTACATTTTTTTCCAAACTATAATCTCTAATACCCACATATATAAATGTTAATAGTATCATTAGTCCACAAGTAAGAAATTTATGTGCTAGATATTCTCTGTTTGTTAAATTGCTTGAAATATCAGATACTTGAAAAACTCTTCCTTGATATATACCTACAACATACAATAAGCATGCGATTGAAAACCCATAACTAAATATACCTGCTAAATCCACTCCGTTAATACGATTAACAAATATCAAAAAAAACAATGAATTAAACGCATTTAAGGTCAAGCCAATGGTATACCAAAATGTATTCTTATTCACAATTTTATTTTCCATTCTCATTCCTACTCTTTCTTTTAGGATTCTTAAAAAGTTTACAAGATTAAACCTTATTACTTTTTTCAGAATTTGAATACAAATTTGTCAATAATCTTGCGATAGGAGCAATCCAAAATCTTTTAAAGATTTCATAATCTTCCTTAGAACGATTATTATCTTCAATAATTTCTGTTGTTGTTGATTCTTCATGAATACGATGTCCCATTAAAGGTTTATTCACAAACACAAATCGTCCATCCATTTTCGAAGCAATCTCCCAAGCACTCCAGTCAATATCACACTTCATATCATTCGCAAATAAAGTTTTTACATTTAAATTCTTTTGACAAAAAGTAACTGCAGGACAGCAAATAGGATCACCAAACATCAAAGGCAGTCTTTTAATAAATCGTCTATTTGACTTTTCTTTATTATGTAATGGCTTTAACATAATCCTTTTTATTTTTAAATTTGTATTCTCATATACTCTATTGTCATTTCTTAATTCAAAATAGTCTGAAAATAAGATCGTAGCATCCTTATACTTCCAATAATTATTAACAATTTCTTTTGAATAAGTAGGATCATAAATATCATCCTGATGGGCAATTGTTACTAAATCAGTATTTACACAAGTTCTCGCAAAATCAAAATCATATCCAATCCCCTTTCCAGGACTCGGATTATCGATGATTTCTAAGTTATATTTATTTGCCAATTGCTCAATAAATGCATTTCTTGTAGAAGTTGCAATCACAACATTACTTTTAAATTCCTGATTCAATACAGATTGAATACAAGTCTCTAAATATCTTGATTCTTTATAAGCTAATACTACAAAAGTATGAGTTATCATAACTCTACTCACCCTTCTTTTCTTCTAAATCATTAACTCTATTCTTTAAAATAGAAATTTCTTGTACTAATAAAGTAATTCTTTTCTTTTGTCCTGAAACAATCACAGTTAATGAAATTGTAATAAACAACAAGATAACAAATAAAACTCCAGTTACCATATTAGAAATGGTTTGAAATCCAATTAAGTTGGCAAGTGAAACTAAAATATTTGGCCAAATAGAAAGAATAATTAATAAAATAACACCAATTCCCCATAATAAAGAATATTTAACAGGGATCATATCTTTATGAAGTACTCTCAAAATAACTGCAGCCAAAATAAGGGCAATAATCAAAATCGATAATCTTAAATTAAATGGCATTATTTTGACCTCCTTGTTCCAATAATCATAATAGATAAAAGAACATTAATCATATAGTAAGCATTCTTCCAACTACGAATAGAAGAAACTCCCCCACTACGCTCATTCATCTCTACAGGCACTTCACTGATTTTCTTACCTTCTTTTAATATTTGTGTAGTCGAAATCGGTTCTGGATATTCTAAAGGATAATCCAAGGCAAATTGTTTAATCAACCCTTTATCAATAGCACGAAAACCAGATGTCACATCATATAATTTTTCATGCGTAAAACACTTAATAAAAGAAGAAATAATTTTGATTCCCATCTGTCTAGCCTTTGTAGACTTAAACTCACTTGTAGAACCCTCTACAAAACGAGATCCAATTGTCATATTAGCCTTACCCTCAATAATAGGTTTACAAATGTCTTCCACATAATTCACATCATGCTGACCATCCCCATCAAACTGAATTGCAATATCATAATCGTTTTCAAATGCATATTTATACCCTGTTTGAACGGCACCACCAATGCCTAAATTATGAACTAACTTAATATGAGGAATATCATTTTCAACAAGTATCTGTTCTGTATTATCCTTTGATCCATCATTAATTACAATGTAATCTAAAGGATGGGAATGATTTTTATTATATTCATCAATTGTCTGCGTTGTAGACAATATTGAATCTTGTTCATTATAAGCTGGAATAATTAATAAAATCTTATTCATTAGAATCTCCTATTCTATTTAATCATGCTTTTTACATAATAGCACAAGTATTATTCTACTACAAATTTCGTTTATTATTAAAAAAATTCGTTCTCTCATTAAAGAACGAATCATGTTTTTTATAGAAGATATGTAATTTTATATATTTTGACACCCGATTCATCATATACTTTATCAAATTTTACATAACCATTATTGAAATCAATATCACAATCTTCTCCATTAGTGAATACATACTTCACTTTTGCCTTTTTTATATCCTTATAAGATAAATTAAGTGTTATATAATCACTTTGAATCAATTCAAAGCTTGTTTCTTCGTGTGTCAATAATACTTTAACATGCTCATAGCGATTATAGATTTTTTCATACTTCTTATCTGGATCCAATGTATGCCATAATTTTAAATTAGGATACGTATTCACAAAATTGATTGTAGGAGCACCACACATCACTGTAAAGCTTGGTGTTTCAATACCACCAATCGTTACCCACTTTGATGTTGGATCTTTCGAAACTATTTTTTGGATTTCTTGAGCAGCCGGCTTTGCGTATACACTAGATAATCCTATTGATATTGGTCTAACACATAATCCAGAACAAATAGATACAACAATAATCAAAATTCCAAATTTTTTAAACCCTTTATCTTTATAATTTGTCATTAAATAGAAAGATAAGAAGAAAATCAAAATGAATAATAATATCATTTGATATTTATTCAAATAATCTGGAAAAGAAAATTTACATATTAAAACAGATTCACAGGCAAATGCAATAGCTACAATACCTCCTGCTATTGGTTTAATATGTTTTTCATCTTTGTAAAAAGACAATAATCTTACAATTAAAATCACTTGAACAAATCCAAGTATATCAATCATTCTAACACTAGTAGAGTGCGTAAATAGTAGTAATTTTGCGACAATTGGTGGTAAGCCTATTGTTGTATAGATAATCATTGGAATTTCTACAATCAATAAAAGAATAGATAGTAAATCTTTCTTTTTACTCTTTATAGAATAATACAAGCTTAATAAAGTAGACAATGGAAACAAACAAAAGAAAACACCAGATTCACTATTGTTGTACATATCTTTGATTGGAAAGAACAAAGATTGCGCATAACACAATAGTTTACCAATCTCATTCGATCCATATTCCACACGTTTTCCTGGATATACGGTTTGATTAATAATTTGAATATATTCCTTTGTGCTTATAAAATAACTCAATACAAGTAAAACACAAATTCCCATTGCTCCAAAAAATATAAACCGTTGTACCTTGGATTGGCCTTTAATTCTTTCAAAGTTTTCTTTTGGCTTAACTAGCAATTTGGTGACTTTGCTATAATTCTGCGTTTTATCA
>ERZ825137.3812-NODE-3812-length-15738-cov-7.100427_pt1 | contig 15738 bp, 14 predicted proteins | sample MGYA00519873_ERZ825137 | MGnify/ENA primary metagenome ERZ825137 (study PRJEB31778, sample SAMEA3449190) | human gut metagenome | biome: human gut; feature: human-associated habitat; material: faeces | place: United Kingdom | collected 2010/2012 ...
CGCAGATGCCGTGCCGCAGCCGCCGGAGCGGTGCTTAAGCCGCAAGGCGGGAATTATGCGGTATTGCCTTAGAGCATAAAACAAAAGAGAGGATATCACCGTGAAAATAGCCGAAGTTTCTGCCCGGCCCCCGCAGCTGGTCCAACAGCTGGTGGAGGTATGGCAGCGCTCTGTGCAGGCAACCCACCTGTTTTTGTCTGTGCCGGAAATTGCCGCTATCCGTACTTATGTTCCGCAGGCCCTGTGCGGGGTGGAACACCTGATTGTTGCGCAGGATGAAAGCGGCACACCGGTCGGCTTTATGGGCGTGCAGGAGAACCGGCTGGAAATGCTCTTTCTGGACCCGGAGGCGCGCGGCCAGGGCCTTGGTGCCCGCCTGCTGTGCCTTGGCATGGAGCAGTACGGCGTGAGTGAGCTGACCGTGAACGAGCAGAACCCGGCGGCAGCCGGTTTTTACCGGCACATGGGCTTTGCCGTATACCGCCGCAGTGAGCTGGATGAACAGGGAGGCCCGTACCCGATTTTGTATATGCGGCGGGGGTAAAGCACTGCTCGGCATTGCCCTACGGGGCGCGCGCCAAAATTCTTTCTATTCTTATGGCGTGCAGGCCTGTTTCGTGTTATACTGTATTATATATTTATAAATGGAAAGGCAGAGAGTTATCATGTATCAGCAAGGCGATAAAATGCTGGAAGTGCGGGAGCTGCTTGTAAAAGCGTTTGCTACCGCGTGGAAAAACAGCGACCAAAGCACCGACCGCGATACTTACATCAACAGCAGCATTACCGTGATCGATTCCATGCAGGTGCAGCCGGAAATGATTTACGCCGAAGAAGGCCAGGGCCTGACCGACGGCGAGGAACTGGACCACCTGGCAGACCTGGTGCGTGCCGATGGCACCTGGGTGTATTACGGCGTTCCGGCGGAGAACTTTTTTATTGTTACCTGGATGCCGGATGCCGAAGCAGCTGAAGCTAAGATTGCCGCCCTGCGTGAGGAAGGCGATTGTGTGGCCTGCTGCGTAGACCTTGCCGAAGAATGGAACTTTGGCTGATAAACCGCCGTGCGGCTGAAATACTTGCAGAGGGGAAGTGACCGCCTTGTCTGGCCATGAACCGCAAATCAAAATCAGCATTCCCGCGGCGGCATCCCGCCTGTTGGGGGCACTGCGCCGCGCCGGGTTTGAAGCCTATGTCGTAGGCGGCTGCGTGCGGGACAGCCTGCTGGGGCGTACCCCCGGCGATTGGGATATATGCACCTCTGCCAGACCGGAACAGGTGCGGACGGTGTTTTCCGCCTACCGCCAGATCTTAACGGGGGAAAAGCACGGCACCGTTGCCGTCATCGTGGGCGGCACCCCCTACGAAATCACCACCTACCGTGTGGATGGCCAGTACCATGACAGCCGCCACCCGGATGCCGTGCAGTTTGTGCCGCAGGTGCAGCCGGATCTTGCCCGGCGGGATTTTACCATCAACGCCATGGCTTATGCCCCCGGTGAGGGACTGATCGACCTGTACAGCGGCCACAGTGACCTGCACGCCTGCCTGATGCGCTGCGTGGGCGACCCGGAAGAACGTTTTGCCGAGGACGCCCTGCGCATCCTGCGCGCGGTGCGGCTGGCCGCCCAGCTGGATTTTGCTCTGGAGGAAGCCACCGAGCGCGCCGCGCTGGACATGCGGAAGAGCATCCAGAATATTTCCGCCGAGCGCATTTATACCGAGCTGGATAAGCTGCTGGCCGCCCCCGCTGCGGGCAAAGTGCTGAGCCGCTATGGCAGGATTCTTGCCGGGGCGGTGCCGGAGATTGAGCCATGCATCGGCTGCACCCAGCCGGGGCGCTGGCACTGCTATGATGTGTGGCAGCACACCGCCGTGGCGGTGGAACTGCTGGATGTGGCGGGCATGGACGATAAAAATGCCCGCATTCTGCGGTGGAGTGTTTTTCTGCATGATCTGGCCAAGCCGGAATGCCGCACCGTCGGCCCGGACGGCGCGGCGCATTTCCCCGGCCACAACCAGGCCGGAAGTAAAATGGCGCGCAGCATCCTGCTGCGGCTCAAGGCGCCTACTTATCTTGTGGAAAGCGCCAGCGCGCTGGTTGCTATCCACGATGGTGCCCTGCCCAGCGATGATGCCGGCATCCTGAACATGCTGAACCGCTATGGTGCCGCATTTTTGCAGCGCCTTTGCCGCCTGAAGCTCGCGGATCTTGCCGCCCATGCCCGCAATGCGGGAGTGATGCAGCGCGAACAGCAGGTGCGCGCTTTTGAGGGACGGATGCTGGAACTTTCGGCTACCGCCTGTTATACGGTAGGCCAGCTTGCCGTGAACGGGGCCAGCCTGATGGATGCAGGCATCACCCCCGGTCCCGCGGTGGGTAAGGCGCTGAACACCTTGCTGCGCGCCGTGATGGAGGGCCGCCTGCCCAACGAGAAAGCTGCCCTGCTGGCCGCGCTGGAAAAGGAGGGCCTGCTGTGATTTACGGCATTGGCACAGACCTGTGTGATGTGGGCCGGATTGAAAAGAGCATTGCCCGCCCGGCATTTTTGCAGCATGTGTATACCCCGGCGGAGCAGGAGCTCATTGTCGCCCATACGGGCAAGAAGCAGGCGGAAACCGCCGCGGCCAACTTTGCTGCAAAAGAAGCATTTTTGAAAGCCTGCGGCACCGGCCTTTCCGGGTTCTCCATGGCGGAAATCGCCGCCCTGCGCCAGCCAAGCGGTGCGCCTTACCTGGAATTTACCGGTAAAGCCGCCCGTTTCATGGCGCAGAACCATTTGCAGGCTCATTTGAGCTTGACCCATGAGGCCGGCCTTGCCGGTGCGTTTGTGGTGTTGGAACGGGTGGAGTGATACATGGTTTGCCGCAAGCAGTAAAGCACGGCAAAGCATTTGTGTGGTTTGCGGTACATTTCAAGGCCCCTCCCCGCCGCATGGAAACCTTGCTGATTGCAGCAAACGCTGCAAATCATTTGTAGGGGACGATGCTTGCTGCCCCGCATGTTGGGCATATGGCAACCACTTGCATTCCCCGCCAGATAGAATCGCAATGCTTTTTTGCCCCACCGATTCATGATTAAAATAAAGCCTCCCTGCTTATACTGTAAACAGAACGCATTGCAGTATCAGCAGGGAGGTTTTGTTATGGAAGTGCACAGAGGTGAAGTGTTTTACGCAGATCTCAGCCCGGTGGTTGGGTCGGAGCAGGGGGGAGTCAGGCCGGTACTTATCATTCAGAACGATATCGGCAACCGGCACAGCCCCACCGTGATCGCTGCCGCCATCACCAGCAGGCAGGATAAAAACCGCCTGCCCACCCATATCGGCGTGCGGGCCAACCGCTGCGGCCTGGCCAAAGACAGTATTGTGCTGACCGAACAAATTCGCACACTGGATAAACGCCGCCTGAGGGAGCGCGCCGGGCGCATTCCGGAAGATGACATGCGCCGCGTGGATGAAGCACTGGGCGTTTCGATGGGGCTGCACGACCAGCCAGTGGCCCAAAGCACCCATATGGACGGCGGATATTTTTGAAAATCAAATCAGTTCTTCCAGGATGGCATTCTGCACGATCATGCCACTCGGCGTCAGCCGCAGGGTATCGCCATCCAGCACAGCATAGCCGCTGGCGGCGCAGTGGCGCAAAAATGCCATCTGGCCGGCATCGAACCGAACGCCGTACCGGGCCGCATACTCGGTCAGATTCAGCCCGCTGCAAAGGCGCAACTGCATGATCAGGTAATCCTCGGCGTTGCAGGGGCCTTCGTACTGCTCTTGAACAGTCCCGGCAATAAAAGCAGCGGTGTCATTGGGCCAAAAGCGGCGCACACTGCCCAGGCAGCTGTGGGCCGCCGGACCAATGCCCCAGTAATCTTTACAGTTCCAATACAGCAGATTGTGCCGCCCTTCGTGGCCGGGGCAGGCAAAGTTGCTGATCTCGTATTGCCGGTAGCCCTCCTGCGCCAGACGCTGCACGGCGTACAGGTAAAACTCCGCGGCGGCGTCGGCATCCGGCAGGCCCGGCGGCGGGTTGCGGCCAAAGGCGGTGCCGGGCTCGATCTTGAGCAGGTAGGCCGAAATATGGGTGCAGCCACCCGCCTGCAGCAGGGCAAGGGTTTTATCAAACTCCGCGATGGAATAATAGGGCAGCGCCAGCATAATATCCCCGCAGATCTCCCGGAAGCCTGCCTCCCGCGCCCAGGCAAACGCCTGCGCGGCGGCAGCAGCGGTGTGGGTGCGGCCCAGGCGGCACAACTGGGCGTCGTCTGCGCTCTGTACCCCAAAGCTGATGCGGGTTACCCCGGCAGCTGCAAAACCAGCCAGATTTTCCGGCGTCACTACATCGGGGTTGGCTTCCAGCGTGATCTCCGCACCCGGCAGCGGGGCGGCGGCTTTGATCAGTCGGTGCACCTGGTCCGGCCGCAGCAGGGCGGGGGTGCCGCCGCCAAAATATAACGTGTCCGGCCTGCGGGAGCTTTTGGAAAGTTCGCGCAGCAGTGCGGTTACATATTCATCCGGCACCCCGCGCGTGCCGGGGGCAGAGTAAAAATCACAATAGCGGCATTTGCTGCGGCAGTAAGGGATGTGCAGGTAAATGCCGTAAGTATCGGGGTTGGGCAAGGCATGGCTCCTTATCTTGCAAAAATGATAGAATTCCGTTAAGGCAACACCGCACAATTCCCGCCTAACGGCTTAAGCACCGCTCCGGCGGCTGCGGCACGGCATCTGCGTTGCCAAAATGCTCGATAATACACAAAGTATTATCTGCGCTTTTGGCTTAGCAGCTGCCGCACCTCGCTCGCCGTATCGGCACTTAGAATTATGCGGTATTGCCTTAAAATAGGGCAGGAACGGAAAAGTGTAATAGAGAATTCACATATCGATAACACATTTCACTCAATACAGAGTATATAATAGAATCAGCCAAAAAGAAAGGGGTCTGTTTTATGGACCAGAAATATTATAATATCTCCTATGCCGAAAGTCCGTTCGGCACGTTAAGCCAGTATATGACCCGCACCTACGGCTGGATGGCCGCCGGTTTGCTGGTTACCTTTGCAACGGCATTGCTTACCGTTACCACCCCGCTGTTTGAGCTGATGTTCAGCACCGGCCTGGTATTTCTCCTGAGCATTGCGGAGCTGGTGCTGGTTGCGGTTCTGTCCGCTAGGGTGGAACGCCTGCAGCCCACCACCGCAACGGGGCTGTTCTTCGCCTATGCGGTGCTGAACGGCATCAACCTGAGCACCTACTTTATCATCTATGATCTTTCCACGCTGATTCTGGCGTTCCTGGTTGGCACCGTGTACTTTGGCGTTATGGCTGTTTACGGTGCCCGAACCCAGCGCGATTTGAGCGGCTGGGGTATCAACCTGATGGGTGCTTTGATTGCCATTATTTTGACCAGCCTGGTGGGCGGCCTGATCGGCATGCTGACCGGTGCGGGCTTTGGTATGATGGATATCGTGCTTTGCGCGGTTTCGGTCCTGGTGTTTATGCTGTTCACGGCTTATGACACCCAGAAGCTGAAGTACTATTACGCCTACTATGGCGGCGATGCTTCCATGTTGCACAAATCCTCCATCATCGGCGCACTCAGCCTGTACCTGGATTATATCAACATCTTCCTGTATATCGTCCGCATCGTGGGCCGTTCCCGCCGCAACGACTGATCGGTTTTGATAATTTGAAAAAAGGGCGCTGTTCCGCAAGGAGCAGCGCCCTTTTTGCTGTGCGTCCAGGGTTGACAAAAAAGGCCAAACGGCCTATAATGCTTTATGTTAAACGCATTGACGGAGAAAGTATGCCTGCAAACTTAGCACAGAGAGGGCGGCCGTCGGCTGTAAGCCGCCCCGAAAGTCTGCTGGCAGAAGTTCGCTCCTGAGCGGCCTGTGTGAACCCTGCATTGCAGCCATTAGCGCGGGACGGTCTGCCCCGTTACAAAGCATCGAGTGCCGCCAGACATGGTTTGGCGGAACACGGGTGGTACCGCGGAGTGTAAATGAATGTTACAGCTTCGTCCCTGATTTTACCGTTCAGGGACGGGGCTTTTTTATTTTGTTTTGCAGCAAAAGCGAGCAGCCTTCGCCCCGTAAATCATCAAAGAGGTGCATTATGGAAGAAAAAATCGCCGCACTGCGCGCCGAGCTGGAAGCCGACCTTGCAGCAGTGCACAACAAAGATGAACTTTCCGCCTTTTGGCAGAAGTATCTGAGCAAAAACGGCAGCGTGACCGGACTGACCAAGTCCCTGCGCGATGTTCCCAAAGAGGAACGCCCCGCCGCCGGTAAAACCATCAACGAGTTCAAGGTCTGGGTGGAGGGCCAGTATCAGGCTGCTTCCGCCGAAATCGAAAAGGCCGAGCTTGCCGCCCGCAACAAGGCCGAAGCCGTGGATATCACCCTGCCCGGCACCCACCACGCCACCGGCGCACTGCATCCTATCACCCAGATCAAGAATGAGATCATTGATGTGTTTGCCGGCATGGGCTTTGAAATTTACGAAGGCCCCGAAATTGAGGACGATGACCACAACTTTACCCGCCTGAACGTACCCAAAAACCACCCGGCCCGCGATATGCAGGATACCTTCTATGTGGCGGATGACATTGTTCTACGCACCCAGACCAGCGGCGGCCAGATCCGTGTGATGGATAAGGAAAAGCCCCCCATCAAGGTTCTGGTGCCCGGCCGCGTGTTCCGCTCTGACTCTGACGCAACCCACTCCCCGATGTTCCACCAGATGGAAGGTCTGGTTGTGGATAAGGGCATTACCCTGTGCGACCTGCAGGGCATGCTGGACCGCTTTGTGCAGGCTTTGTTTGGCCCGGAGGTCAAAACCCGCCTGCGCCCGTCCTATTTCCCGTTCACTGAGCCCAGTGTGGAGGTTGACGTAAGTTGCTTTGAATGCCACGGCAAGGGCTGCCCCCTGTGCAAGCACAGCGGCTGGATCGAAGTTCTGGGGGCTGGCGTTGTGCACCGCAGCGTGCTGGAAAACTGCGGCATTGACCCTGAGGTATACTCCGGCTTTGCTTTCGGTATCGGTATCGAGCGTATCGCCATGCTTAAGTACGGCATCAACAACATCGGCCTGATGTTCGAGAACGACCTGCGCTTCCTCGGACAGTTCAAGGGTTAAGGAGGGGAACAACAATGAAAGTACCATTCAGCTGGCTTAAACAGTATGTGGATATTGATGTTTCCGCCCAGGAGCTGGAAACCAAACTATTCGACTGTGGCTTTGAAGTAGAAGAACTCATCGACCTTGGCGCTGAGATCAGCAAGGTTGTTGTTGGCGTTGTGACCGAGTGCGTGCCCCAGGAGGGCACCCACCTGCATATCTGTAAGGTAGACTGCGGCGACTATGGCCATGATATTCAGATCTCCACCGGTGCGTCCAATGTGTACGCCGGTATGCACACCCCCGCTGCTCTGGACGGCTCCACGCTGCCCGGAGGCATCAAGATCAAGGCAAAGCCCTTGATGGGCATTGAATCCAACGGTATGCTCTGCTCCGGCGAGGAACTGGGTCTGAACGAGGACCTGTACCCCGGCGCTGAGGTATACGGCCTGCTGGACCTGCCCAAAGATACCGTGCCCGGAACCCCCATTCAGCAGGTTGTTGGGTTGGATGATTATATCTTTGATATCTCCATCACCGCCAACCGTGCCGACTGCCAGAGCGTTCTGGGCATTGCACGCGAAGTTGCCGCTGTGCTGAACAAGCCCCTGAAAATGCCTGCCACCGATTACACCGTGAGCGATTACAAGGACCCGCGCCTGAGCATTACGGTGGAAGCACCGGACCTGTGCCCGCGCTACCTGGGCCACTATGTGCGCAACATCACCACCGGTGAATCTCCGCGCTGGATGCGCCGCCAGCTGGCCTTGTGCGGCCTGCGCAGCATTTCCAACGTGGTGGATATCACCAACTATGTCATGCTGGAAATCGGCCAGCCGATGCACGCCTTTGATATGGACACGCTGGAAAGCTGCCAGATCATTGTGCGCCGTGCCAAGGACGGCGAGAAGATCACCACGCTGGACAGCAAGGAGTTTACCCTGACCCCCCAGAACCTGGTCATCTGCGATGGCGAAAAGCCGGTTGCCCTGGCCGGTGTTATGGGCGGCCTGAACAGCGAGATCAAGCCGGAAACTACCCAGCTGCTGTTTGAATCTGCCAAGTTTGCCCGCGATAACATCCGCAAGACCGCCCGCGGCCTTGGCCAGAACACGGATGCTTCCGCCCATTACGAGAAGGGCATCAGCGAATATACCACCGAGCTGGGCATGGCCCGCGCCCTGCACCTGATCCAGGAGCTGGGCTGCGGCGAAGTGACCGCCACCGAGTTTGACTGCTCTGCCGGTGCTCCGCGTAAAGGCAAGCACTTCACCGCCCGCATCAGCGCCATCAACGCCATTCTGGGCATTACCGTGCCCACCGAGGAAATTCTGGCCATCCTGAAAAAGCTCAGCTTTGAAGTGACGATGGAAGCCGACGGTGACACCATGCAGGTGGTTGCTCCGCGCTACCGCGAGGATATCGAGATCGGCGAGCCGGACCTGGCCGAGGAAGTAATCCGTGAATATGGCTATGACCATATCACCCCCACCTTCCTGAAAGCTGCCCAGGTCACCACCGGGGGCCTGACGGCTGACCAGCACCGCCGCGATAAGCTCAAGAGCGCTATGTGTGCCCAAGGCTTCTATGAGGCTATGACGCTGGCATTCTATGCGGATGCCGACCTGGATGCCCTGCACATTGCCCCCGATGCACCGGAGCGCAATGTCATCCGCATTGTCAACCCCATCTCCTCCAACCTGACCATCATGCGCTCCCTGCTGGCACCCAGCCTGTTGAACGTGGCGGTTACCAATCTGAAAAAGGGCAACGCTGCCGGCCGTCTGTTTGAGCTTTCCAACATTTATGTGCCCAAACAGCTTCCGCTGACCGAACTGCCGGAAGAGCGCCTGCACCTGGGCTTTGTGGCCTTTGGTGAGCATGAGGACTTCTTTGCCGTTAAGGGCGCACTGGAAGACCTGGCTGCTTCCTTCGGCGTAACCTTTGAGGTGGAGCGTGCCGAGGATGTGCCTTACCTGCACCCCGGCATTGCCGCTTACATCCTGTGCAACGGCGTGCGTGTGGGCAGCTTTGGCAAGCTGGCCAACGATGTGCAGGCCGGTCTGGATCTGCCGCGTGACAGCCGCGCCAACCAGAAGATCTTCCTGGGCGAGATCGATTACGAGACGCTGGTGGCACAGCTGCCTGCCGGTCTGCGTTATCATCCGCTGCCGGAGTTCGATACCGTGGCCCGTGACCTGGCTCTGGTTGCTGACGAGGAAACCCCCTGCGGCACCATCATTGCCGAAATGAAGCGCGCCTGCAAGCAGCTGGCCGATGTAGAGCTGTTTGATATCTACCGCAGCGAAGCCATTGGCGCCGGCAAAAAGAGCATGGCGTTCACCTTGCACTTTGCACCGGAAAACAAAGCCCTGGAAGCTGCCGATGTGGACCGCTTTGTCAAGAAAATCCTCGGCAACCTCAAGTTCAAGCTGGGCATCGAGATCCGCTGAACTCTTTTGCCGTGTTCGCTGCCGCCCGGCGGTAAGCTGAACGCCTGAACGGAAATAACACAAAACCACCCCTTGCCCCGACCGCACGGTAAAACCTTGTGCGGCAGGGCAGGGGGTGGTCGTTTTATATTCGGCTACTGGCCTAAATGCGCCGCGCCAAAAACAAACCCGCCGGGGCAGGCAGCTGTTGTGCTGCGCCGCCCCGGCGGGTGCTGCTATCTATGGTGTGCAGTCAATCAGGTATCGGAATCCAGCTTCAGCACGGCGGTAAAGGCTTCGCTGGGCAGGGTCACGCTGCCCAGTTTGCGCATCTTCTTTTTACCGGCTTTCTGCTTTTCCAGCAGCTTCTTTTTACGGGTAATATCGCCGCCATAGCACTTGGCCAAAACATCCTTGCGCACGGCCTTGACTGTTTCGCGGGCAATGATCTTGCCGCCCACGGCCGCCTGAATGGGAATTTCAAACAAAGCGCGCGGGATGTTTTCCTTCAGCTTTTCGCAGATGCGGCGCCCCTTGGCGTAAGCGTTATCCGCAAATACGATCATCGAAAGCGCATCCACGATCTCGCCGTTCAGCAGGAAGTCTAGCTTGACCAGCTCGGACTGGTGCCAGCCCTCCCACGCATAGTCATAGCTGGCGTAACCGCGGCTGCGGCTCTTGATGGCGTCAAAGAAGTCATAAACAATCTCGCCCAGCGGAATCTGGTAATGCAGGTCCACGCGAGTCTCATCCAGGTAATCCATCGCAATCAGGGTGCCGCGCTTTTGCTGGCACAGGTCCATCAGCGGGCCAACATAATCGTTGGGGGTGTAAATGTGGGCATCCACAAATGGTTCTTCTGCCTTGGCAATGCGGGCCGGGTCGGGATAGGCGGAGGGATTATCGATCACTTCCACCGTGCCGTCCGTCAAGGTCAGCCGGTACTGAACACCGGGGGTGGTGGTGATCAGGTCAAGGTCAAACTCGCGCTCCAACCGCTCGGTGATGATTTCCATGTGCAGCAGCCCAAGGAACCCGCAGCGGAAGCCGAAGCCCAGGGCCGCACTGGTTTCCGGCTCAAAGCTCAAGGCGGCATCGTTCAGCTGCAGCTTTTCCAGCGCATCTTTCAAATCAGGGTAGTCGGCGCCATCGGCGGGGTAAATGCCGCAGAACACCATCGGCGTTACCTGGCGGAAACCGGGCAGAGCTTCCGCCGTGGGGGCTTCGGCCAGGGTGATGGTATCGCCCACGCGGGTATCGCGCACGGTCTTGATGGAGGCCGTCAGGTAGCCGACTTCACCGGCCTCCAGCTTATCGCAGGGGGCCAGGGCAGTAGCACCCATGTGGCCCACTTCCACCAGCTGGAAAGTTGCGCCGGTGTTCATCAGCTTGATGGTATCGCCGGGGCGCACGGTGCCTTCAAACACGCGCACATAGACGATAACGCCCTTGTAGCTGTCGTAAATGGAGTCAAAGATCAGGGCTTTCAGCGGGGCATCGGGGTCGCCCTGCGGGGCGGGAACATCCTGCACCACGCGTTCCAGCACTTCGCGGATATTGATGCCCATCTTGGCGCTCACGCGCGGGGCATCCATGCAGGGCAGACCGATGACATCCTCCACCTCTTTGGCGGCGGCATCCGGGTCAGCGCTGGGCAGGTCAATCTTATTCAGGATGGGCACAACTTCCAGGTTGTGGTCAATGGCCAGGTAGCAGTTGGCCAGCGTCTGGGCTTCCACGCCCTGGCTGGCATCCACCACCAGGATGGCACCCTCACAGGCAGCCAGGCTGCGGCTGACTTCGTACTGAAAGTCAACGTGGCCCGGCGTGTCGATCAGGTTGAACTCGTATTCCTTGCCGTCATCGGCGTGGTAGTGCATGGTAACGGCGCGGGCTTTGATGGTAATGCCGCGCTCGCGTTCCAGCTCCATGTCGTCCAGAATCTGGTCCTCCATGGTGCGCTTGTCCACGCTGTCGGTCAGCTCCAGAATACGGTCCGACAGTGTGGACTTGCCGTGGTCAATGTGGGCAATGATACAAAAGTTGCGAATATTGTCGCGTGCCATCAGGTTTCCTCCAAATCGTTCCAGATACGCACCGGCGCGCCGTCCCGCAGGTAAACACGGGGAACCCGGCGGCTGATGCCGCAGATAATTTCATAGTTGATGGTGCCGGTCTTAGCTGCAATGCTGTCGGCGGTATCTGCGCCGATCGCAGCGTTTTCAGGGCCGAATACCGTTACTTCATCATTCATTTTAACATCGGGGATGTCGGTCACATCCACCAGGGTCTGATCCATGCACACCCGGCCGATTATCGGGGCGGGCTTTCCGCGGATGCTCATAACCCCCGCATTGGGGTTGCCATTGCTGCCGGAAAGCGCGCGGGGGTAGCCGTCCGCATAACCAACGCATACGGTGGCAACCTTGCGGGGTGTGTTGGCTGTGTAGGTGCGGCCATAGCTCACGCTCTCGCCGGGTAAAAGGTCCTTTACAAATTCCACAACACTTTTCAGCGTCATGGTGGGGCGCAGGCCGTCAAAATGCACTTCCGGGCTGGGGTCCAGCCCATACAGGATAATGCCTGCGCGGGTCAGGCTGTGGTGCCATTCCGGGTAGCGCATTTGTGCGGCAGAGTTGGCGCAGTGGATGGTGTGCAGGGCAACGCCGTCCGCTTGCAGCCGCTGCACGGTGCGCTCGAACAGAGCGTGCTGGGCTTGGGTGTAGGCTTCGTTTTCCGGCGTGGTGCTGTCTGCCACGGCAAAATGCTGGAAAATACCGCTGAAGTGCAGCTTGGGCAGGGCGGCGCAGCGCTCCATGGCAGCGATTGCCGCCTCAAAGTCAGAACGCACGCTGAACCCAATGCGTCCCATACCGGTATCAACCTTAAAGTGGCAGTATACCTCCACGCCGGCGTTTTGGGCGGCAGCGGAAAGCGCCTTGGCATACTCTTCGGAATAGACGGTCTGGGTAATGCAGTTGAACGCCAGCTGATCCACCTGCAGCGGGTCGGTGTAGCCCAGGATCAAGATGGGTTTACTGATCCCGTGGCGGCGCAGGTGCCGCGCTTCGGCCAGGCAGCTGACCGCAAAAGCGGCTGCACCGTTTTCTTCCAGCCAGGGCCCGGCCACAGCGGCGCCGTGGCCGTAAGCGTCCGCCTTGACAACGCAGCACACCGGCGCGCCCACCGTCTTTTGGATCAGTGCCAGGTTGCTCTGCATAGCATCCAGATCAACCAATGCCCAACAATGCTTTTCGTACAGTTCGTTCGTCATTGCAATCCACCCCATTTCGATACAAAACACAACGGGGAATCTAGCCCCGCTTGTGCCCGGTATGCAGCGGCCGCCAGCCGTCAATGCCGCTTTGCTGCAAAGCGTGCAGTGTTTTCTGACGGAAAGCCGGGTCGTCCCGGCTCATCTGCTGCACAAACAATTTGGTCTGTTCGCGCACTGTGGCGCCATCAGCCGGGCAGCGGCTTTTGATGATGGGCAGCCCGGCGTGGTATACCGCGCTTTTTACCTCGCTTTCGGTGGCAAAGATCATTGGCCGGATCAGCGTAATGTTGCGCTGGTCCAGATAGGTCACAGGCGAAAAACACCCAATACGGCCTTCCCGCCAAAGGTTCATGTAAAAAGTCTCCACGGCATCATCCAGGTGGTGCCCCAGCGCCACTTTGTTGCAGCCAAGTTCCTGCGCGGCAGCGTGCAGTGCCCCGCGCCGCATTTTGGCACACAGCGCGCAGGGGTTCGGCTCTTTGCGGTAATCAAATACCACGGGGCCGATATCCGTGCGCCGTATTTCGTAAGGAATGCCTTCCTGCGCAAACAGGTCCGCAAGTGGCTGGTAGTCGGCTTCCACCCCGCCAAAGCGCGGGTCCAGCGTGACCGCCATGACCTCAAACGGAACGCCGAGATACCGCCGCAGGTGTCCCAGCGCCACGGTCAGCGCAACGCTGTCCTTCCCGCCGGAAACACCAACGCATACCCGGTCGCCCGGTGCGATCATCTCGTAATCCTGCACTGCCTTGCGCAGCAGACCCTCCAAGCGCTGCATGCCCGTTCCACCTTACCTTTATACACTCTAAGACGATACTATAAACATCGCTATTATAGCACATCCTGCTGCCCAATGCCAACAGCCGCAGCCAAATCGGAAGAATTTTATCAAAGCACCGCACAGGAGCTGCAAAAACAAAGCCGCGCCCGCGCCGCAGTTTGGCTGGCAAAGCAGGGCAGGGGAGAAAACCGGAAACCAGCAGACTGCACAAAGCGGGCAGAACACTTTGCTGCAGGGTACACAAAAACAGGTGCAAAAGGCAAAACAGTAAAATACCGTTTACGAAAACGTTAGAAAACGAGAGAAAACACAAGAAAACAAGAGCTACACGAGAATAAAATGATTTTATTTGCAAAATCCCTTGACGAAACAGCGCGTATTTGCTAAAATCATACTTGCGCGAAATCAGCGCAGTGCCGTGCTGTGCATTGCGCATTGAATAAACCGAAATGATTCGGATGCGTCACTATAAAGTATGGAGGATTCAAATCATGAGCACTACTCTCGCTAAGCCCGCTGAGATGGTCGACCGCAAGTGGTATGTTATTGATGCTGCCGGCAAACCGCTCGGCCGCGTTGCTGCCCAGGCCGCTGTCCTGCTGCGTGGTAAGAACAAGACTACCTTTACCCCCAATGTTGACTGCGGTGACCATGTCATCGTGATTAACTGCGACGAAGCTGTTCTGACTGGCAAGAAGCTGGAAAAGAAGTATCATCGCACCCATTCTGGCTGGATCGGCGGCCTGAAGGAAACCCAGTATAAGACCTTGATGGCTGAAGCCAGCGATAAGGCTATGACCTACGCTGTTAAGGGCATGGTTCCTTCCAACACCTTGGGCGCTAAGGCTATGACCCGCCTGCACTGCTACAAGACTGCTGAGCATGCACATGCTGCCCAGAAGCCCGAAGTTGTGGAATTTTGATAAGGAGGCAATAGAAGATGTACGAAACTAAACAGTATTTCTACGGCACTGGCCGTCGTAAGCATTCCGTTGCCCGCGTCCGCGTCTACAATGGCACCGGCAAGATTACCATCAACAATCGTGATATCGACGATTACTTCGGCCTGGAAACCCTGAAGCTGATGGTCCGCAGCCCGCTGGCTCTGACCAACACCGATGGCAAGTTCGACATCGTGATTAACGTTGTCGGCGGCGGTACTTCCGGCCAGGCTGGCGCTATCCGCCACGGCCTGTCCCGCGCGCTGCTCGTTTATGACGAGAACCTGCGCGGCGAACTGAAGAAAGCCGGCTTCCTGACGCGCGATCCGCGCATGAAGGAGCGCAAGAAATACGGTCTCAAAGCTGCCCGTCGTGCGCCTCAGTTCTCCAAGAGATAACAGGCCCGACAAACCAATTCAAAAATGCTCAAAAAGCCCGGAACCATGCGGTTTTCCGGGCTTTTTCCTTTCCAAAAAGTCTGTTGTCCTTTGTCCGATTTTGGAAGGATTTGACCTTGCCTGACCCGGTTTTTCTTGATTAATAATGGGGCAACAGGCCCTTTTTGACCCCGTTATGATTAAAAAATGGGGCAACTGCGAGCCGAAATCGGGGTGTTTTAGAGGGCATTTTCCCCGTCATTTTTTCGATTCCATGACGGCCTTTGTGAACGGTTTTTCTTTTGAAGGGGATGTCCTGATTTGTCAGGATTTGACCAAACCGAATCCAGTTTATCTTGTCCTTCTGAGTTGCCGCTGCTGTGTTTCAAGTGGATGAACTCTCGCACATTTGCGGCGCAGTGTTCCTTCCATATATACTGAAAGCGTAAAGGAGGAACGCCCTATGAAAAAACGGAAATTCAAGATATACCTCACCCCCGCCGAAAACAGCATTGTGATCCAGAGCCTTAATCACCTGCGCAATACTATGCTCCGTGAAAACCGGGACACCGGCTGCCTGGATGAACTTCTGCTCAAAGCCATGTGCGCCCCGGTGAAGAAGATGTAAAATTACATATCGCTGCCAGATGAGCCGCTTATTCTTTTCAGAAAGAGTAAGCGGCTTTTTTCATGTCCATCTTTCGGATTTTCTCATACATAGCCGTCCGTCTTGCCAACGGGCGGCTAAATCTAAGAAGAAGGAGGACATGAAAATGCCGGAACAAAGAAGCCGCCCCAGGGATGGCCGC
>ERZ825137.3814-NODE-3814-length-15731-cov-3.665922_pt1 | contig 15731 bp, 17 predicted proteins | sample MGYA00519873_ERZ825137 | MGnify/ENA primary metagenome ERZ825137 (study PRJEB31778, sample SAMEA3449190) | human gut metagenome | biome: human gut; feature: human-associated habitat; material: faeces | place: United Kingdom | collected 2010/2012 ...
TACAACTTTATTGGGTCTCAACGTTGATTTTCTGAAACTTTACGCCCAATTTTACACTTACAATACCCCACGAGTGTTAAAAACATTTTCTATCTTTGTACTGTTACCGAACAGGTAGCAGACATATTATTGATGAAAGTGTTTAGCTTTTATCCTGAATCGGAAATCTGGAAAATTAAATCATCTATTTTGTATCGTATTATAAATAAATTTGTTACTGTAATATAATTTGCAAAACGTAACATATACGTAACAAAATAGAACTCTTTTGCCGATATAACAAAATTTATTTAGACTTTTGTTTCATCGTTTTCATTTACCTCTATTTCCCCTTTTCTCTTGTTTTGTCCCATGTCGTGTCTCTTGTTACAGCGACCGAAAGGAGAATGAAATTTTGCAGCCAAAAGAGAAACAGAATGCAGTCTCAAACATCGTTGCAAAAATACCTCTTTATTTCAAAACATATTCATATCCGCAGGTATATATATACCTGCATATATACTTTACATTATGTTAGCATATATATAGGCTAATAGAGTAAAGAAAAGTTTTTTCCGCTTCATTTACCATTTATATCCGAGCAGCCAAAAAAGAAATCGTATCTTTTTCTTTTGGCTGCAATCCTCTTTGACCATTGAACTGATCTCACCCTGTACGTCATCACCATTCACGGCTTGCTCAAATTGTGTCGCAAAGGTATCTGCTCTGTCTTGTCTCTGCAAGGTCGAGCCTCTTGTTCACGGCACAGCCTCCACACTCCGCATTGCGTAGGCAGTGCTTTGCCGCTGAAACCTTGCATAGTGCGACATCGCACCTTTTGTGGCGACAAAATTATAATCAAGCCCGAATGTAGTTGATGCTACTTGAGGGAAAGTAAAAGTCAAACACAAAAAATTACGATTATGCCGAATTGGTGCTGTACAGCGTACTCCATTGAGGGTGATGCGCAAGAGGTAAAGGCTCTTTACGAGTTGATGAAAGAGTTGGAGGAAAAGGAGAAGCCGACCGTAGAAAACGGCTTTGGTACATCGTGGCTGGGTTGCCTTGTCGATGCTCTGGGCGAAGACTGGCACAATGTACGATGCCGGGGTCATTGGGATGGACTGGAATTTGACGAGTGCGTTCTGACATTCTGGACTGAAACAGCGTGGGCATCCTGCAACGAAGTTTTTGACCTTGTGTGCAAGAAATTCCCGTCGCTGTGCTACTACTACCGAGCCGAAGAGCCGGGTATGGGCGACTACTACACAAACGACATCGAGGGCAGATACTATCCCGAAAGGTATATCATTGATTTAAGCACGGACAAAGGCGAGTGGCATACCGAGTATTTCGACGACTTACAAAGCCTTTACGAATGGCTCGAAGATATTGCAGGTGTACCTATCCGCTCCGAGCTGGATATTCAGGTTCTTAAGCAAAAGTGGGAAGAAATCAATCCCGATGCCTTTATCAACATAAACGAGTTTAAGGTTGTATGGGATTAGCGATGCGGGTAAAGCGAATGACAGAACAGGAGGGAGAGCGGGTCGGTTTATCCCGCTTTCCCAACTTTCACAAGACGGGCAGTATTGCGGGTATGAAGTACCGCTACTATGGTCTCGATGCCCTGCTTGTCCGGTGCGGCGACTATATCTACAATGTTTCGTCCGAGTCGCATATCTACCACCTGTTGGCATATTGACTGACCGCCGACAGCTGCCCGTTATCGGGCGGCTGTCGCTGTCGGTAGCCCTTTTCTATCCTCCGTCTGATACGCCTCTTTTTCTTTTGGCTGCTCAATATCCTTTTATATTGGAAAAGCATAGTTCAGTTGTAACGGCGATTCCCGTATCAACCATGTCGGCTCCCATGTCGGCGATATTTTCCGATGCAAAGTTACAGCGTGCGACCGACCGCCAAGTACCGCTTCGCTAATTAGCCGCAGGGCAACGACAACCTTCCGCAAATCGAAGATTTGGGTATTCCATTGCCCCGATCGGCAATTTCCTTGTCTTGTCGGTCTTCTTTCGCTGTCCTGTTCTGCTCGAAAAATTTATCCCGACAAGGAAGCCGAAAGGCTCTCTACAAGAGGGAAAGAAAAACGAAAGTCAAACCACAAACAAGTTGAGTTATGCACAGCAGGATTTTTCAAATTACAAAGGAGCAGGCAGAGCAGGAGAACTATCTGAACGAGAACACGCTGGAACAGGGCGATGTCGCTTCGATTGACTATTGCGCCGAGATTGACCTTAAAAACCGCGAGGAGAGCATCGCCTATTTAGTCGACAGCATCCTGCCCAAAGGAATGTTTACCCGATTGGGCGCGAACATCATTCGCTACAATGGCGGTATGGAGCAGTGGAAAGAGGAAACGGTCGCCCAAATCAAAGAGAAAGCCGCCGCACTGACAGCGGACAACTATTTCCGTTTTGGTGAACTCTACACCTTGAAAAAGGCTGTCGAAAACCCGCTCGATACCGCTTATCTGTTCTATACGGACAAAGAGGGGCTGCAGAGTTGGGCAGACCAATCCTATGACTTTATGTGTATGGTCAACGAATTGGAGGAGGGAGCATTGCTCTACATCGGCGGCGTTATCGACTATCATTTTTAATCCTTAAACCGACTATGACCATGAAAGGAACGGAGCAATTCAAAAAGACTATCAAGGCATATTTGGAGGATAGAGCCAAGTCGGACGCGCTGTTTGCCGTGACCTATGCCAAACCGAACAAGAACATCGACGACTGCATCACGTTCATACTTAACCAAGTGAAGAACAGCGGCTGCACCGGTTTTGCCGACGATGAAATCTATTCGCTGGCGGTTCACTACTATGACGAGGATAAAATCGACATCGGCAAGCCAATGAACTGCCATGTGGTCGTCAATCATCAAGTCGTGCTGACCGACGAAGAAAAGGCGGAGGCGAAGCAGCAGGCCATTACGCGCTACCAAGAGGACGAAATCCGCAAAATGCGGGAGCGCAGAAGCAAGCCGAAACCGACCGCTGCACCCCAGTCCGCCGAGCCGCAACCCTCACTCTTCGATATGTAGCCTATGAAACCGAAGACCCGTTTTCAGCACAAGATAGCAGCCGCCAACAAGCGGTTGCAGCCTGTCAAAGACAAGGCAATCGCGTGGGCATTCCGCCATACGCTCAAACACTTTGCATTCCGTGTACCGAGCGGACTGACGACCTGCCTTGACTGCGGCTGCCAGTGGCGCGAGAGAGGCGAAAGCGTATGCCGCTGCCCCCACTGCGCCGCCGAGTTGGAGATTCAAGATACACTATGCCGCAAGGCTGTAGCCCGAGCCTATTTTTCTGTTCTCGAACAGCAGGATGGGTTTCAAGTCCAACGTGTTTTTCTTTTGACTGCCGAATACCGCAAGAGACGGGAAGCCGCAACCGACACCCATGAAATCTTGCGATATTGGCTGGACGAGAACGGACGCAGCGCCGTAACCGCGCGGCGCAGGACTTTGGGCTTTTACCAAGACAGTTTTTTCTTGTGGTCGGATATTGAATTGCGCAATGACAACGATGTTTACCAACATATTGCCTGTTGCGATGTTTATCCAAACTATACGGCTATGCCCAAATTGCGCCGCAACGGGCTGAAAGGCGATTTTTGCGGTATCGCCCCTCAAAAACTGATGCAAGCCCTGCTGACGGACAGCCGTGCGGAGACGATGATGAAAGCGGGTCGTAAGCAGCACTTGAAATACTTTATCGCCAACCCGCAGCGGTTGGACGAGTGCTGGGCTGCGTATCGGATAGTTCTGCGCAACAATTACCACATTGACGATATAGGTATTTGGGCAGACTATATCCATATGCTTGTCGTGTGCGGCAAGGACATACGCAATGCCTACTATGTATGCCCGTCAGACCTGCAAGCCGCCCACGACTGCTATCAAGAGAAAATCCGTACAGTCCGCGAGCGGGAGCGATTGGAGGAGAACCGACGCAGGGCTTTGGCAAACGAGCAAAAGTTCAAGGAGATGAAAGGCAGGTTTTTTGGATTGGAATTTACGGATGGGACGATTGTCGTCAGCGTATTGGACAGCGTGCTTGCCCACTACCAAGAGGGCGATGCCATGCACCACTGCGTCGGGAGCGAAAGTTATTTTCTCAATCCGAAATCCTTGATATTGTCCGCTCGGATAAACGGGAAACGTATCGAGACTATCGAGTTGAGCCTTACCTCGTTCAAGATACTGCAATCGCGGGGACTGCAAAACAAGGCCACGGAGTACCACGACCGAATTATCGCTTTGGTCAACAGGAATGTGAAGCAAGTCCGCAAGCGTATGGCGGCATAGTCTCCGTTCACTCATTGCCAGTCAGCCGCTCGCCATAATTGACGGGCGGCTGGTTTTCGGCGGGCTGCTCTCTACGCTCGCAGCCGCACGCTGTTATAAAATGGATGCCGTCCGAAACTTTTGCTTCAAACGGCATCCTCTCCCTATCTTCGGAATCCGCGATGAACCTCCTCCTCTTGTTCTTCGGTCCGGGTTTCATCGGTCTGTTCCTGCTGTTCTACCTGTTCCTCCTCCTTTTGCAGCGACCGGTCGGTCTTTTCGTCAGCCTCCGTCTTTTGCTCTTCGCGCTGTCCCTGTTCCAACTCGTGGGCTATGCAGTCGACGCGCTGGGTAATCATCGCCGTCGCTTTCTTGACATCGAGGAGCGTTGTCTTGATGAACTGCGGTGACTCTTTCAGTTTGTCGAGCCACGATTTGAGGTAGGCGCAACTGTCCTCCTTGATATGGCGGCTCATGCCGTAGCGTTGGGCTGCCAGTGCCGCGCCCAACTCGGCCACCAGTTCTTCGCGGGCATATTCGTCGGAACCGAATGCGGCAGGCTTGATGCGGCCAAGCACCCCCTCGATGCCTGTCGAGTGCGTCATCTCGTGAAAGAGCGTACCGTAGAACTGCTCGCCGTGTTCGAACTGTCGCTTCTCCGGCACGACGATTTCGTTCTTCGACATCGAGAAGTAGGCGCTGTCCTGATACTTGGGATAAATCGGGCAAATCCACCGATTGTCCCGAATCATCGTATCCACCGGCTCGAACGAGTAGTTCTCACCGTCTGCAATCCTTGTCCGTCCATTCTCCGCCACCAACTTCGCCCACAGTTCCGGACGTGCTTCCCGCAAATTGGTCTGGGCGACATTGAAGACGCGAAAGACCTGCATACGCGGATAGACGTTGTAGCGCTCCTGCTCTTCGGGCGACATCCTCTTGTAGTCGTCGTACTTGACCTTCTCCTTCGTCTCCTTGTGTACGCAGGTGAAGGTCGTGAGCATGACGGGAAACGACTTTTCGCCCTTCAACACGGAGACCTTGGGCAGGTCTTTGCCCTCCTTGTCCTTGGCATCACGGTTCATGCGCTGCACGCAGTCGAAGGTGCAGAAACGAGGAATCGTGTAACCCTCCTTCTCGCAGTGGAGCATCAACATAAAGGCGTTCATCCCGTTATACTCACGCCCCGAAAGGTTGCGCGGCCACTGCATCGACCCCTCCATAAACCACGGCTTGTGCCAGTCCTCGCGGATGCTCTCGATCTTCTCGATCATCATCTCCGCGAAGAGGTCCAATGCCTTGTCCTCGCTGCTCGGGGCGCCGTTCTCTTTTCTATAGCCAGCCATAGCCGTCAGTCGTTGGCGTTATACTCCGGTTTGACTGCTTCCGCCATTTCCGTGACTTTGCAGGCGATGTTCAGATTGCCATTATACGCCGACAGGTTCAACTCGCCCTTGACCTGCACGCGGCATCCGGGCTGCAACCACGCCTCGCGTTCGGCATCGAAGCGGAAGAAGCGCACCCAGATGGACTCGAAACTTTCGCCGACCTTCTCGGTGCTGTGCGCCGAGAATTGCAGATAGGGGTTGCCTTTTCTGTCGGTGCGCTCGTCGATACGCTTGCCGACCTTGCCGCGAAACTCCATCTCGCCCGTGACGGCATCTTCGTCCGTCTCCGGCGAGAAATCAACCTCGCTTGCCGAGAGGTTGAAATAGAGCCTGTCGCCGCGCTGTTTGAGCGTCAGCACGCCCGTCACCCCGATGCGTTCACCGACGCGATAGTCGGCGACCTCCGCCTCGGTGCCCTCCTTGCGGACGCTTATCTCGATAGTCTTGCCGCTGCCGCACTTTGCCGGCACAGCGACCTTTACGGGAACTGCCAAAAAAGGCTTCCCCTCTTTGCTTGTGCGCATCGCCGCACTCCCGGCGACAATGCCGCATACCTTTACATTGCATTTAATCATAAACTTTTCTTTTTGTTGATTACAGACCTTCGGACAAGTGCGGATTTTGTTTGAATGTTGAAGCGGTGGCGTCGCCGTCAGTCGGGAGCGCGTATGCGGCAGCAGGCAATCACCGCCGCCGCGAGCAGTTGCATACCGACAACGACCGCCGCGACCACCCACCCGAAGAGCAGGCAGCACGCCGCCGTTTGCAGGATGGCAGCGCAGAGCAAGATCAAACCCTTGACAAGATGTATCATCACGCGGTATTTCATCATCGTCTGAGGTTTTCCGTTTGTCCCTGCTGCCGGTTCATCTCCTGCTCGAAATTCTGCGATGTCACCTCCGAGAGGACGATGGCATTGACCATTCCCGCCACGCGCATACGCTTGGACTCCTCCGTGAGCGTCTCGCTGCCAAGCGTCACCGAGAGGCGGCTCAACTCGGCAGAGGTCAACTCGCGCGACACCTGCACCGTGCCGTTGTCGGCGTGAAGAACCGCCTTGCCGTTCTCGGCAAGAACGAGAGCGCACGATTTCATGCCGGGCATCAGTGCCGCAAGGTCGATGCGGCGGCGGTCGGCAGCTTCGGATATGGCAGCCATCTGCTCCTCCTCGCGTCTGTTGTCGATCTGCACCGCCAGCATCATCAAGGAGGCGAAGGCGGTCATCGCCATATCCACTATGGGGTCGCTGCACCCCGAAATGCCTACGCCGCTGTCCTCGGACGAGAGCAGTTTTTTCATCCAGTCGTCGGGCGTGAGCGGCTTCCCTGTCGTGACGACCTCCGCACCCTTGTATTTTGCCAGCAGATCCGCCCCGTTGTACAGCGCTTGCACCTTGATGTTGCCTTTCCGGGCAATATCCGCCAGATACGCCGCAGGATCAATGTCGCGCCGCGTGCCGTCAGCGTAGAGATTCACAACGCCGAAGTGCAGATGCTCTCCGGTCGTGCGCGTTCCCGTGCTGCCCGATATGCCGAGCCGTTCTCCCGCACGGACCGTGTCGCCGACCCCGACGCAGATGTCGCTCAGGTGCATATAAGTACACAGCACCTTGCTGCCGTCCGTGCGACCGTATTCCACCGTCACGGACTTTCCGCCGGCGGTCGCAGCGTTCCGATTGACCGCCACGACCTTGCCGCCGTTCTCCGTCGCCAGCACTGCGTCGCCCTTGCAGCGAATATCGACGCCTTTGTGCATCTGCTGCTTGTCAGCATCTGTCGGATCCTGCCGCATACCGAAGGGCGAGGTGATAAAGAGAAATTCGTCCCGCTCCAAAGGAAATGAATACGCCTGCTCGGCGGCATCCGCACCGAACTCCCGACCCTCGGCCTGCATCTGCTGCATAACCGTTCGGTCGTACCTTTGCAAACCGTTCTGCTCGATGATGTGCTGAAGCGTGGCGGCATAGTTCCCGCCGGTTGCGTAGCCCGCCTTTTCCAGCCCCTGTGTCCAACCTTTGTAGTCGTCGGCGGCAAGCGCGAAGCAGGCGGCATAGCGGCTGTTCTCCTTCAAGAACTTGGAGTGATGCTCGTAGGAGTCGCGCACACTGTCGTAACGGCAAAACTTCTCGTTGGGTTTGTCATCGGTGTAGATGCCGTATGCGCCGCCCTGCGCTATCCATGCGGGCGTCGCCTTGATACCGAAGTGATTATTTTCGCTGCGAGCGAGCGCACTCTGCCCGTTGCTGCTCTCCAGTATGCCCTGTGCCAGTGTTACGGAGGCGGGTATGCCGTACTTGCGCATCTGCTCCATCGCATACTCGGCATATTGATTCGCGTACTGTTGATTCTTGCCCATCGCTTCACTCCTTTATCGGTGCATACCCCGGCTTGCCTGTTGCTCGGTTTCGTTTTTCATTGCCTGCTCCTCGCTGACATTTTCCTGCGGCAAGTCGTGGGCAATAGCCACCCGCTCGCCGGCGCGGACCAGTTTGGGCAGATAGGTATCCAGCTTGTCATACTCAAACTCAACCGATGCCGTAATGCCGTTTGCAGATTCGGGATGTTCATGCAGGGGCAGTTTCAAAATTTCGGATGCCTTCACCGCATCGACATTGTAAAGCCGATAATTTACGTTGTCGCCCACAAGAATGAGTGCATCGGGATGCTTCGCCTTGGTCTCCTCCCACTGCTTGGGCAGAGCCGGCTGCTCGGCATTCTTCTGCACGACGCTTTCGCCCTGCTTCTGCTCCGCCTCGCACTCCTGCTTCTCGCCGGCGGTCTGCTCCTGTGTCTGACCGCGGCGCAGGACATCGGCGAAGAGCGTCGCCGCCAGATGACGTTTGTACTCCTGACGGTCTTCGGCTACCCACATACGCTGCCACTGCTGGGGCGTGATGCTGCGGGGCTGCATCTTCTGCCCGTCGATGGTTGCGGCGCACAGCACGCCGTCCTTCTTGGTCTTGAAGACCGAGACGCGCTGGATGCGGTTCAGGTCGATGTCCCGCTCGTCACAGCGAAACAGGTCGACCTTCAGGTCCGGCTGCTTTTCCGCCAGTGCGCTGTATTTCTGCGCCAGTTCCATACGCACCTTCTCGATGTTGTCGAGCGACTGTTTGAGCGTGGCGAAGAAACGGTTGACATCCTCCTTGTCGGGATAGATGCTGTAACCCTCCTTGTTCTCCGGCTTGATGTAGAGTGCCCAGCGGTTCTTGTCGTCCTGAATCATCTGCACCTGGTCGAAGCCCAATTCGTTCGCCCGCTTGACGGCAGACGAGGCGTCAAGCGTAGCCAGTGTTTCAAGCGCCCAGTTCTTTATTCGGGCGACCGATATTTCCTTCTCGGCAAAGTAACTGTCGTCGGGACGGTAGCCCAGCGCACCGTCTGCGTTGAAGAACTGCACCTGCCCGACGCCCATTTTGTTGAGCGCCTTTTCGATACGCTCCTTGCTCATACCGGGCACCTCGTTCTTGGCTTCGAGCGACGCTCCGGCGGGAAGAATCACATCCGCCCGGTTCTTCTCCCGGTCCACGACGATGACAAAACGCTTGGACTCCCTGTCGGGATGCTGCTTGATTTCGTCCGCCACAAAGTAATGCTTGGGCAGCGTCTGGCGAATCTCGGAGGTCTGCCGACGGTTGATATAGGTCGCATATTCGATTTTCTCACCCTTTTCCGCCTTGCGCATCACCTCCAAAGCATTGTTCACGTCGCTCTCGATGGCATCCATTATGCAGGGATCTTCACGCAGTTCCCGATTCCAGTAGTCCACCAATTCGAGACTTTCGGGCGTAAGACGCGCCGGCAGCCCCAGTTCGAGCATCTTGATTCCCGACGCCAGTTCCACAACCAGTTTCTCGTGTTTGACGGCATCTTCCGAGGGCGCCGTGCCGTTCTTCATCACCATACCCTCGCGGGCGAGACGCTCCTGATGCCCGGTAGCACGCACGATCTGCCGCAAGGTCTCCTGCACGTAGTCGTTGTAATGCTCGAACTCCCTCTGACGCGGCAGGTAGACGGCATCCCGGTCAGTTTCGTAATGCGCCACGCCGCTTGCGTCGCTGCGCACCGCCACGAGGTTGTCGCGCATCTTCTGCAGGAAGTCGTTGAAGCGGTTGCGGAGCCTGCGCTCCTCCGTCTCGCCGTAGCCTCTCTCCTCGGCGCTGCCGTGCTCCTTGAGGATATCGGCATAAGCCTCCTTGTCCACATAGGGCAGCGTCGTCTGGTCGATATTGAACAGCGTCCGTATCTCACGGTTGTGTACGCCCTTGTACTGCTTCTGCTGTTCGGCATCGAGCGCCTGATACGCCGCGCGGCTGATAATCTCCTCGGGGTTGTTGCGGTTCACGTACCTGTTCCAGTTGTAGTAGATGAACGGCACACCCTGCTCGTGCTCGCGTACCGACGCACCCCGCGCCTTGGTCTCGTTGTAGAGTGTGAAAAGGTTGGTCTTGCAGCCATTTCTGTCCGAATGCAGCGACAGGAACAGCGCGTTGAACGGGCTGACCGAAACGCCCTTCGGATAGAAACGCGGGTAGCTCTTGCCGGCAGCGTTGAGCCAGTGCCCGCCGGCATTGGCGGCTTCGCTCAGGGCAGCCGAAAGCAAGGCGGTCTGCTTCTCCTCCGCACTCTTTTCTGCTTGCGATTTCTCTTTCATGATAAATTGTATTTTTGATTATTGGATTCCACGTGTTCTGACAAGGGTCTCCTGCTGCGAGTTGTCGTAGTTCTGCGACGCCGCCTGACGCATCCGGTCGCTCTTGGCAAGCACGGCGTTCGCCAGCGTGTTCAGCGGCAGCGCACCTGTGCGGCAGGCGTCGGCGACCGTCTCGGTGAGTTGTATCGTGCAGGGGACTTTGTCGATGGTGGCAATGAGGCTGTTGCCCTGCATCACGGGTCGCTCGATACGGGGGTTAAGCGGCTCGTCGGCATACTGCCGGTACCGCACCCCTGTATCGACACGCTCCCGTCCCTCGTTCTGCTTGCGCTGCAACGCCTCGTGCCCCGCTTTGTTGAGCAGGTTCGCACCGCCCAGACCGATAAGCAGCATCTTCAGAATCGGATTCTTGATGAACATCCCCGCCACGATACTCGCTATGGGCAGCAAGTTGTCTTTCAGTCCCAGCGACCGCGTTTTGCCCGTGAAGATACCCAGCAGCATATCGGGCAGCATCGCCAGCACATAGCCAAGGTTTTGACCGACATCGCCGATGCCGTCCAAACCTGCACTCGCCAGCAGACAGTTCCAGCCATTTTCATTGGTTGGCGACCTATCATCCGCCGCTTGCACCGCCGGCTGTTCTGGCTGCACCTGCTCGTTCTGTGCGATAGGCGTAACCGGCACTGCTTGCATTGCGGCGGTCGCCATTTCCGTCTGCTCCGCACTCTGCGGCTGCAGTTGTTCGGCAACCTCTGCCGATTTGCCCGCCCTGTCGCGCAGGTAGGCTTCCTCCTGCCCGGGTGCGACAACCAGCGGCACATCCTTGTACCGCTCCGCACGCGCACGCTCCTCGTCCGTACAGACACTCCACATCAAGCCGCCCGTACCTTGTCCCAACCAATCCGTAGGACTGTGCCTTAAAGGGATTTTCTTCTCCAACTGCTCGTTCGCCTCGTCGATAAACCCGCTCTGCCCGCTGCGTATCTGTGCCGCCTCCCTGCGGAAGCCGTCAAAGACGTTTTCCTCGCTGTCGAAAACTCCCCGGCTGATGCACATCTCAACTGCCGCCTCCTCGCTCTCCGGCTTGTCGAAGTGCGACACGACTGCCGACACCGCCGCATCCGTGCCGAGCAACTTGCCGAAGGTCGCCCACGAACTGCCACCGCCCATCATCAACGTGTCCGTCACGGCTCCGACAGCCCAGCCTGCGCCTTTCTCCAACCGGCTCGGATTGTATGCAGCCTCTCCTCGCGCCTCGATTTCGGCGGCGAGCGGTGAACGGCTCAATACCTGCGACAGCCCCAGCAGGCTCGACTCTGCCGCCTTGCGGAAGATATAATCGGTCGTGTTCTTGGGCATACGCTCCTTGACCAACCAGTCGATCATCAGCTGCTCGACGCGGTAGTCCACATACGCATAGGCGAGATCGCCGCCCAACTGCTCGGAGAGCGCATCGTAACGTTCGCGCCCGACCTCGTCGACGACGGCTTCGCGCCACTCGGCAGCCATATACGCAAGGTCGCGCTGTAAAGGCTCGCTCCCTGCGATGTGCTCCTTGCACATTGCGATATAGTCCTCGGTGGTCTTGGAGTTCCACTCGCCCGTGACCTTGAGCGTCTGAAAAGGGTCTCCCAGAGGCTGGCTCGACGAGAGCATCATACTGAGTAGGCCGCCCGCCGACTTGGTATATGCGACCATCTCCTCGCCCTTCTTGCGCTCCAGCTCCGCCTGTGCCTGCCGCATCACGGGGGCGAGATGACACCGGAAGTAGTCCTCCATCAAGAGTTCGATTCCGGCGAAACGTCCGCTATGTTTTATTTCACCCATATCCTTTTACATATTTATCCGACCCAGCAGCTGCTCCTTTGTCTGCTCGATGGCGTTGTGGTACACCTCCATTGCCTTGGGAAAGTACGTTTCGAGCCACGCATCCTTCTCGATATTGCCCTGCACGAAGCGGATGACCTGTTCGCGCTCTATCTCCACCGAGGCTTCGCCCTCCTCGCGGTTGTTGAACCACGCCTTGGTCCAGAACCTGACACCCGCACGATCGGAATAGACGGAGACGATGCGCGGAATGTCGAAACTCTGCACGTCGATCTCCAACTCCGCCAGCGGGTCGATGATGCCGCTATCCGCTATGGCTTGCCCGTGAAGTTTTTTTTTACTGCGTCGTCCATCGTCGAAAGGTAGACATCGTGCCGCAGGGCAAGGTAGTTCAGGAAGTCGGCGATAAGCAGGTTCTGCACCTTGCAGGCAAGCGGCATCGCCTTCTGTCCCAGCCCGAGCGGGTTGGACATACTCGGCATATTTTCGTAGAAATACTCCTTCGCCGCACCCATCGTGAAGAGGTGGCGCAGCGACTGCTCGGTGCGTTCGGGGAGCGTGTAGGCTCCGCGCTGCAAATCCTTCATGTACATAGGCAGAAAGCGCATCATCAGCCGCTCGATCTCCTCGCGGTAGCTGTCGTAGTCCGTCGGCATCGTCATCTCGAACGGCGGAAAGTCGGGAATGCCGCCCGGTCCGTTCTGCCGCGTTGCCTTGACGTTGCCGTAGAGCATCGTCAGAAACTCCAGCGGGTTCAGTTCCTCGTCCTTGAACCGGACCTCCATATGCAGCCTGTCGCCGCTCAGGGCAACCGTCTGTCCCGCCTTGACGTGCTGCCCGAAACCGGCGAAGACATTCGCAAGGTGGCCGTAGGTCACCTCGTACTGTCCGTAGCGCACCGTCTGGCAGATGCCGTGTGTCGGACTGTTCACGATGGCTGAAACCACGCCGCTTGCCACAGCCGACAGCGCATAGCAATTGACATTGAAATCCACGCCGTGATGAAAGAACCGTTCACCCGTCGCGGGGTGCGTCTGCTCGCCGTAGCCGAGCGACATCTCTACATCCTTGCCCTGCCTCTCCTCGAAGGGCATACAGTAGCCGCTCTCGGATTGCAGGATCATCTCTTCCGTATATTTCATCTTCTTTATCTGTTGATTGTTATCGTCTCATGCCGCCGCTTTGCCGCTGCTCCTCCGCCGGCTCCGCCTGCACGCGCGGCTGGCTGTCGCGTCCCAGCACCTGCGACATATTCGCATTGTTGCCGATAAGCGTGAGACCGAGCACGAAGCCCGCGATTTTGCCGAGCCAGCCGAAACGTCCGAAGACTAAAAAGGCAGCCGCCACCAGTCCCGCGATGCTCAGCCCCGAAACGTTGCCGCTGCCGAGGTTGCGGAAGAATTGTCCGAACATATTCAACCCGTTGCCGGAGAAGATGCCCCGAAAGAAATTCGACATACCGCTCCACTTGGAGTCGATATCGCCCATAGCGTTGTTCACCGTCTCGACGGCTTCGCCCGCCTTGTCTTTCAGTTCGCGTACATCCCGAGCTGTTTCGGTGATGGCATCTGTTGCCGATTCGCCGACAACGGCATCGCTCACGATGCGCACAAGGCTCTTGTCCGTGGTCAGTTTCTCCCAGCCGACATAACCTGCTGCGGCACCGACCGTGGCGACCTTCACGGCATTGCCTGCCCCGCGCAGCGTCTGCGAGGGGTGCAGCACGGCATTGCCGACGGTCCTGCCCGTGGCAGCCGTTGCCCGGCCGCCGTATTTGAGTAAATTGCTCCAAAATCCCATAATCGTTATCTGTTAAGGTCCGACATTTCGTCCCGCCTGCCGCCAGCGGCGCCTTGCCGCATCCACGATATCCCGCTTGTTCGCCTTGGGACGCGCGCCCTCGTCGATCTCCAACCAGATGTCGTTTAGTGTGGTGTACTTCACCATAATCGTCAGCCGCTGGAGTTTTCGGTTCATCGCCCGCAACTTCGGCCGGATGCCGAAGACGATCTCCATGCGCTCCTGCTCGGTCATCTTGTTCTTCGACATACAGGCCATGCGGATATCGTTCACCACCTCGACGCTTCCGAGAATCAACTCGCGGTAAATTGTATTGCGGCGCGGCGAGAGCGCAACAGCCAGCGCATTGGTTGCATGATCGCTCAATTGCTTTGTGAAGTCACCCATGTTGTCCGTCAGCCGGGTGATTTCGTGGTAGAAGCCGTAGATCTGCGCGGCATAGCAGACAATCGAGCGGAAAGAGTCCAGATAGTTGTTGAACTCACGCTGGAGATTGGTCGTGGCTTCCACCTCCTCCTTCGTCCAGATATGACCTGTCGTCTGTAGCAGCATCACCTTCTCCTGGCTCTTCAACTGTTTCTTCGCCTTCTCGGTGTAGAGCAGAATCATCGCTGTGAGCGTCGGGTCGGTCGGTGCCTGTGCTCTCGACGCGACGACGCCCAACAGCAACAATCCGGTCAGTATCATCCGTTTCATCATCCGTCGGATTTTAATGTGAGACTCTTGCCGCCCTGCGCCAGCGTGACAATGCCATACGCGCCATCTCGCCGTTGCTGCGGTCGAGCATACCCGCCGTCGCGTTGTTCCACACATCGCCGAGCGTGTAATAGCGGATACTCAGATACAACTGATGCAGTTTTCGGCTGAACGCGGCGAGGCTGTCGTTCAATGCCCACAGGGTCTTGCTGCGCTCGGCTCCCGTGAGCATATTCTCCGCACCGCCCTTGGCGACCGCATCTTTCAGCAGCGTAAAGACCGAGACAAGTTCCGTCGCCGTCTCGATATACAGGTTATTCATCGAAAACGTAGCGGCGATGCCTTGCGGGTTGTCCTTCACAGCTTTATGCAACTTACCCAGCGTGAGGAAGATTCTCACGCCGTCGTTGTAGAGATGCGTACAGGCTTTCAGCGACGAGGCATAGCCGCTCGCCGCCTTGAGATAGCGGTTGTACTCCTTTTCCCACTTGTGCATCTGCGTGAACTCCGCGGCAATGGTGTTTTGCAGCAGCGCCGTCCGGGTCTGACCCTTGATCTGCTTGTCGATTTCGGCATAGATGACCTCATGCCCCTCGGCAAGTGTCACATACTCCAGCGGATTGGTGGACGTCAACTGCGCGTGCGCTATCCTCGGCGCAAAGGCTGCGATGCACAGCAGCAAACTAATGATTCGCGATTTCATAGATTCCCTTTCGTTGTTTGTTATACTCCACACGTTCCCGGATACGCGGAACGATGTCATTGCGGCGTCGGACGCCTATAATGTCGAGCCGGGGCGTACTGCGGTCTGTCGAAAGGATGCTGACGGTTTTCAATCCGCACAACTGCTGCATAAGGCTCTGATGCTCGCGGAAGTCCACGATGCGGTAAAGTTCCAGATAATCGACCTTGCGGTGAAAAACGCCCTGTTCGCACACCAACAGTTCGTAGTTGATGCAATAGCGGGTACGGCGCAGATAGATGAACCGGTATGCCAGAAGCGCCGACAGTAGCAGCGCAACCGTCGTCGCCAGACCTCCGAGCGGCAGGCTCTCCATGCCGCCGTAAACCCATGCG
>ERZ825137.3816-NODE-3816-length-15724-cov-3.537941_pt1 | contig 15724 bp, 7 predicted proteins | sample MGYA00519873_ERZ825137 | MGnify/ENA primary metagenome ERZ825137 (study PRJEB31778, sample SAMEA3449190) | human gut metagenome | biome: human gut; feature: human-associated habitat; material: faeces | place: United Kingdom | collected 2010/2012 ...
ATATCCGCTTTGCGCTCGACCGCGAGCAGGAGGATTTCGAACTGACGGTCACTTCGGCCGGAATCGGGCAGCCGCTGAGAATGCTGCGCCAGTACCGCAAACTGATCGGCCGCGAGGTCGAAGTGGTGCTCAAGGAGGGCGGTAAGCTGGTGGCCACCCTGACCGATGCGACCGGTGAGGCGATTACGGTGGAGTACCAGGAGAAGGCGGCTGTCGAGGGTAAAAAGCGCAAGGAGCTCGTTACCCGCCGGCGCGAGTTGCCGCTCGCCGAGGTCAAATCGACCTGCGAACATCTTAGCTTTAAGTGAAAACATACAAATTCAGAATAAGTTACAGTTATGGACAACCTCAATCTGATAAGCACTTTTGCGGAGTTCAAAGAGCTTAAGAATATCGACAAGAGCACGATGATCGGTGTGTTGGAGGACGTGTTCCGCCACTTGTTGATCAAGACCTATGAGACCGACGAGAATTTCGACGTGATCATCAACCCCGAGAAAGGCGACCTCGAAATCTGGCGGAACCGCACGATCGTCGAGGACGGCGAGGTGGAGAATCCCAACCAGCAGATTTCGCTGACCGACGCCCGCAAGATCGACCCGACCTACGAGGTGGGCGAGGAGGTTGCCGACGAGATCAAACTGGCCGACTTCGGCCGGCGTTCGGTACTGTCGCTGCGCCAGAACCTCGCTTCGCGCATCATGGAGCTGGAGAAGGCCAACCTGTACGAAAAGTACAAGGACAAGGTGGGCGAAATTATCACCGGCGAGGTTTATCAGGTGTGGAAAAAAGAGGTGTTGATCCTCGACGACGAGGACAACGAACTGGTGATGCCCAAGGCCGAGCAGATCCCGAGCGATTTTTTCCGCAAGGGAGATACGATCAAGGCGATCGTTGCCCGCGTCGAAATGCGCAACAACTCGCCGCTGATCGTGCTTTCGCGTACGGCGCCCGAATTCCTCGAAAGGCTGTTCGAAATGGAGGTTCCCGAGATTTACGACGGGCTGATTACGATCAAGAAGATCGTGCGCATTCCCGGCGAGCGCGCGAAGGTGGCCGTCGAATCGTACGACGACCGCATCGATCCGGTCGGCGCCTGCGTCGGCATGAAGGGCTCGCGTATCTATTCGATCGTCAAAGAGCTGCGTAACGAAAATATCGACGTAGTGAATTATACGTCGAATTCGCAGTTGATGATCCAGCGCGCGCTGAACCCGGCCAAGGTGTCGTCGATCCAGCTCAACGAGGAGACCAAAACGGCTGCCGTTTACCTCAAACCGAGCGAAGTGTCACTCGCCATCGGTAAGGGCGGCCTGAACATTCGCCTGGCCAGCATGCTGACCGGTTACGACCTCGATGTGTACCGCGAAGTCGAGGAAGAAGACGTGGCACTCGACGATTTCTCGGATGAGATCGATCAGTGGATCATCGACCAGCTCAAAAGCATCGGTTGCGATACGGCTAAAAGCGTGCTCGAACTTTCCGTCGAGGAGCTGGCCAAGCGTACCGACCTCGAGGTGGAGACCGTCGACGAGGTGATGCGTATCCTCAAATCCGAGTTCGAATAGAGTCGGAGTCGGACGGGGAGATTTTGCAGGGCGCTGCGGATGGCGTGCCGCTCTGCAGTCTGTCGCACCGGGCGGCCGGAGACGGCGGCTGTGCCCATGGGAAATAGCGGGAAAGCCCTGTTTCCCACCGGATATGGACCCCGATCGGGGGCGGTTGTGCGGTATGGTGCGTGCAGAATTGAAAAATTTGAACTATTTTTACACAAAATATAGCTATCGAAGCCCTTATCGAATCCATTAGTTAGTGATACCCGCGGGAATGATTCCCGGTCGGGGGCCCCGATGCCGGGAGGCGCCCGAGGCTCCGCAAAGCGTAACGCCGAAAAACAATAGCATATGCCAAATGTACGAAGACTGAGACTCCATCAGGTTGCAAGAGAGTTGAAAGTAGGACAGACCACGATTGTCGAATATCTCGAGAAGAAGGGGATTAAGGTGGAAAACGCCCCCAGTACGCTGATCGAGCCGCACGTCTATGAGGTGCTCGACAAGGAGTTCGGCGCCAACAAGGCCGAGACGGTCAACATCCGCGAGAAGATCAATCAGAAGCTCGAGGCGGTATCCCTCGGCAATCGCAAGGACGGCGCTCCGGCCGAGGATGACGCCGACTTCAAGAAAGAGGTGATCATCAAGAGCGGTGTGATCAGCGTGAAGGACGAGGTGGCTGCGATGAGCACCCCGAAAATATTGGGCAAGATAGACCTGTCGGGCAAGAAACCCGCTGCAGCGCCTGCCGAAGCGAAGAAACCTGAGCTTCCTTCGGAGAAGAGCGTCCCGGCGGTTGCACCCGCCGCAGAGCAGAAACCCGCTCCGGCCCCGGCCGTCAAAAGCGAACCTGTTTCGCAGCCTGCCGCCGCGGCGCCTAAAGCCCCGGCGGCGACATCCGTTGCCCCTTCGGCCGCTGCGCCTGTGTCAACCGCCGCACCAGAGGCAACAGCCGCTGCGCCTGCCGCTAAAGCTGCGCCCAAGGCCGTTGCGCCTGCGCCCGCATCCAAACCGGCTGCAGTTGCAAAACCAGCGGCACAGCCCGTGCCCGTTGTTTCGACCCGTACGGCCGATGCTGCGGCGCAGACCCAAACGTATGACGAGCGTGTGGCTGCCGACCAGACGAACCTGTTTCGCCCCAATTCGGAGGAGAATCGCTTGTCGGGACCGAAGGTGCTCGGCAAGATCGACGTGAACCTGCTTGAGAAAAAGGGCGACTTCGGCCGCCGCGAGAAACGCAAGCGCATTACCAAGGATAAAGTCGACCTGAACCAGAAACCGGCTCCGGGCGCACCGCGTACCGACGGCCGTTCCGCAGCGGGTGGTCCCGGTTCGGGCGGAGGCTCCGGCCGCGGATCGTTCCGTGATAACAACAAGAAGAGGGGGCCGAAGGGTGCTCCGAAACCCGCTCCGGTGCACACCGAAGTGAGTGAGGAAGAGGTACAGAAGCAGATCAAGGATACACTGGCCCGCCTGACTTCCAAAGGATCCAAATTCAAGACGGCCAAGCACCGCCGCGACAAGCGCGATGCGGTATCGGCTCGTATACAGGAGGAACAGGCACGCGAAGAACGCGAAAAGAGTATCCTGAAGGTAACCGAGTTCGTTACCGTCAGCGAGCTCGCCTCGATGATGGATGTCGGCGTTACCGACGTCATTACGGCCTGCATGAACCTCGGCCTGATGGTGTCGATCAACCAGCGTCTCGATGCAGAAGCATTGGTGGTGGTGGCCGAAGAGTTCGGCTATAAGATCGAATTCGTCACCGTCGATACGCAGGAGGCTATCGACACCGAAGAGGATAAACCTGAAGACCTGGTACCGCGTCCGCCGATCGTGACCGTCATGGGCCACGTCGACCACGGTAAGACTTCGTTGTTGGACAATATCCGCAAAACCAACGTGATCGCCGGCGAAGCCGGAGGTATTACGCAGCATATCGGCGCTTACAGCGTGAATGTAAACGGCCGCCGTATCACTTTCCTCGACACTCCGGGCCATGAAGCGTTTACTGCCATGCGTGCCCGCGGTGCGCAGGTGACCGACGTGGCGATCATTATCGTCGCGGCCGATGACAGCGTGATGCCGCAGACGGTCGAGGCGATCAATCACGCTGCCGCCGCCCAGGTGCCGATGGTTTTTGCGATCAATAAAATCGACAAGCCGGGGGCCAATACCGATAAAATCCGCGAGGAGCTTTCGGCGATGAATTACCTGGTCGAGGATTGGGGCGGTAAATACCAGTCGCAGGAGATTTCGGCTAAAAAAGGTATCAACCTCGACAAATTGCTCGAGAAGGTGTTGTTGGAAGCCGAGATGCTCGACCTGAAGGCGAATCCGAACCGTATGGCTCAGGGCGTCGTGATCGAGTCAACGCTTGACAAGGGGCGCGGTTATGTGGCGACGGTATTGGTGCAGAACGGTACGCTCCGCGTGGGCGACGTGATGCTTTCGGGTACCTATTCGGGCCGTGTGAAGGCGATGTTCAACGAGCGCGGTACGCGCATCACCGAGGCGCCGCCTTCGACGCCGGTGCTGGTACTGGGTCTCAACGGCGCCCCGCAGGCGGGCGATACGTTCAACGTGATGGACGACGAACGTTCGGCGCGCGATATCGCCAACAAGCGCGAGCAGTTGCAGCGCATGCAGGGGCTCCGCACACAGAAACACATTACGCTCGACGAGATCGGGCGCCGTATTGCAATCGGCAACTTCAAGGAGCTGAATATCATCATCAAGGGCGATGTGGACGGTTCGATCGAAGCGTTGGCCGACTCGCTGATCAAACTCTCGAAAGAGGAGGTGCAGGTCAATGTAATCCACAAGGCGGTCGGTCCGATTTCCGAATCGGACGTACTGCTGGCTGCGGCGTCGAACGCCGTGATCGTAGGCTTCCAGGTGCGTCCGTCCACTTCGGCGCGCCGCCTGGCTGAGAAGGAGGAGATCGAAATACGTCTCTATTCGATCATCTATGATGCGATCAACGATATCAAGGACGCGATCGAAGGCATGCTCGCGCCGGTGATGAAAGAGGAGATCGTCTGCTCGGTGGAGGTGCTCGAAACCTTCAAGATTACGAAGGTGGGCACTGTGGCGGGCTGTATCGTGCGCGAAGGCAAGATTACGCGCAATACCCCGATCCGCGTGATCCGCGACGGCATTGTAGTCTATACTGGCAAGCTAGGTTCGCTCAAACGTTTCAAGGACGATGTCAAGGAGGTCGGCCCGAACCTGGAGTGCGGTTTGAACATCGACAACTACAACGACATTAAGGTAGGAGACATCATCGAAGGTTACGAACAGGTCGAAGTGGCCCGCAAGTAGCGGTTGCCTGACGCGGTTTCCCGCATCCCGCCGGGTATCTGGTTTCGTTCGGTACCGGTATCAAAAATATAAGACAGAAGCTTTCCCGACAGTTGCCGGGGAAGCTTTTTTGTTCGAATGTATAACATTTAGGCTTTTTTTTGTTAATTTTATTCTGCGGGGCAACGGCTCTCCTTCTCTCCTCCGCGTCTCTTACTGACCATAAATTACTAACCTGAATGAAGAGATGAGGAAAAAAACAAACAAAAGTCGCCTGATGCTGGCTTTGTGGCTGGGCATCGCGTGGCCGGCACTGGCCGGAGGCCCGTTTGTTATTAACGGTAAGCTGGCGGGAGTCGAAGACAGTGCGGTAGTGAGGCTGTTCCGGCCGGACGGCAGCATGGGAGCTGCCGTGGCGGCGGATACGCTGCGCAACGGCCGTTTCATGCTGTGCGGCGAAGTGGAACAACTTGAAATGCTGTCGATCGCGGTGCAGGGCGAAGGTTTTCCGTCGATGGGACTGAATGTCTGGGTAGAGCCGGATGCGGTCGTGTCGGTCAGCGGGCGCGATAAATTGCTGGTGACCTGGAAGGTGAAGAACCGTATGCCGCAGCAGTCTGACGAAAACCGTTATATCGACGCGAGCCGCAGCGAATATATTCAGTTACAGCAGGCATTGATAAATTATGCATCGTTGAACATCCTGCAGCGGAATAAGCGCGATGAATTACTGAAACAAATAGATTCGTTGCAAATGCTGATTCGAGGTACAGAGATATGCATGATGCAGACGACTCCTTATTCTGAAGTATGGCTCACCAGATTTCAAAAGCTGGCCTTTTGGTCGAAAGAGGCCGAAGGTCATCCCTATCGCAAAGAATTGTTAGCGCTTTATGAACTATGGCCGCAACCAAGGAAAGAGAGTCCTTTGGGAAAGTTTTTCCAACGTAAATTCTTTTTACCGGGAATGGTGTGGACGGGTGACGAGATGGCTGATGCCGACCTGCTCGATACGCTGGGCCGGGTACACCGATTAGCTGATTACAAAGGTAAATACCTGCTGCTTGATTTCTGGAGCATCGGTTGCGATCCCTGTAGGAGGGCTCAACCGGAGATGAGACGAATGGGAGAGGTCTATCGGGATGTGCTGACGGTGATCAGCATTACCCAGGACGGGGAAACCAGTTGGAAAAAGTATTCCGCAGAGCAGGGGATCGGGGGAGTGAACCTGCGCGATCCGAAAAGGGGAGCGGGCTTGTCGGGGCGTTACAGTGTAGAGCGGATTCCCCATTATGTCCTGATCTCGCCCGAAGGAAAAGTGATTACATCGTGGGCGGGTTATGCTGCGGGGCAGCTCGAAAAGAAGCTCGATGAACTGTTGCCCGATTCGGTGGGCAGGCCCTACCTGATCGAAGGGAAAGTGCAGGGAGTCGAGGATGGTACGGTAGTCGTAATGGGTCGTACGACGCTGAGGCAGGCGACTGTTGTGGCTCGAGATACAATCCGGAACGGAACATTTCGTTTCAGCGGTTTGCTGAACGGGCCGACGCACATGGTGCTGAGGGGCGATCCCCGGCAGGGATTTTCATATACCCGCCTCGATTTCTGGGCCGGACCGGGAACGACGGTTATTACCGGAGACGACAAGATGATCCGCTCTTGGCGTGTGGAAAGTACGCTTCCCGAACAGATCGAGGAGAACCGTTATGCCGAGGCGTGCCGGGAAGCTGTCCACCGTCAACAGGTGTGCAGAATCGAACGGAGCCGCGCCGGTCGGGAAAAGACGCCGCAGACCGATTCGTTGTGGGCTGAATACATGGCATTGCAACGATTGATCGACAGTGCCGAGATCGAAATGCTGCAAACGCTGCCGAATGGTGTTACCCCTTCGCCAGCCTGGATCGATAGGTTTGAAATGGTCGCTGCCCGTGCCAATGACAAGGAATACCGGCATCGAGACATCGTTTTGGCGCTGTACGACAGACTGAGCGACAGCGTGAAACGTAGCGCTAAGGGAATCGGTATCGCCCATTCCCTGTTCCCGGCTGAGTTGTTGCCCGGTGACGTGGCACCGGACGGCGAACTGGTCGATCCGTTCGGGAAAATGTACCGGCTGGCCGATTTGCGTTCCCCCGGTAAATATATGCTGCTCGACTTCTGGGCTTCCGGTTGTCCCCCGTGCCGCATGTCGGCGCCCGAGATGAAAGAGGTGGCCGAAACATACCGTGACCGCCTGACGGTGGTGGCGGTCAATCTGGACGAAGTGCGGGCCGAATGGCTGAAGGCGGCGGAAAAGGACGGCATCGTCTGGACGAACCTAGCCGATCCGCAGGGGTTCGACGGCTTGCCTTACCGCTATGGGGTGAAAGGAATTCCCCATTACGCATTGCTCTCACCCGATGGCAAACTGGTCGCTTCGTGGGCCGGATATGGTCCCGGCTACCTGAAAAAGAACGTCGCAGAAGCGTTCGCGAAGGCCGATGCGGCGTCCGGGTAAAGGGGCGTTCAGATCTGGCCCTTTTTAGTCCGATAAAAAAACTCGAAACGGATATTGAAACATCCGACCTAACCTCGAGGTATAAATTAAACATCTCTTTCTTACTATGAAAAAAACACTTGTCGTTTCTATATTCGGCATCGCGGCATGCCTGCTGTTGGCGTTTGTTCTTTTTGCGAAGAAAAATATAACGCCGGCACCGGTGCAGTGACCGGCTTCCGCCTGGAAACTGGAAAAATCGAAGGCATGGGTCACCGGTCGCGTTGCGCTCGACAGCGGCTATGCCAAATCCGTTACACTGACTCCGCCCACCCTTTCTTTTGATAAAATGTACCGTGCGGATCTGGCTTATCTGGATGAAAATGACGGGACATTTGCTTTCGAGGTAAATCTTTTTTGTCCCGCGGCACTCGCTTTGAGGTACCACAGTACGTATATCCCGATCTATCTCGAGCCGGGCGATACACTCCATGTCGAGTTTGCCTCCGGAGACTTTTTGCCGGGCCATGACGGCAAATTCTCTTCGGTTCGGTACAACGGGCCGAATGCGGCGGTAAATGCCGACCTGCTGGCTTTTGCGGTTTACAGGAAGAACGAAGGTTATGGTTTGTATCGCAATGCAAAGACGGTAGCGAGCTTTAAAGCGGGCATGGACTCGCTCTATAGTACTTACCGGGATGAGCTGCTTGCATTTGCCGCCGGCCGGAAGTGCGATCCGCGATTCTTCGACCTCGCGGACCGGCAGATTTCGGTTATAAAAGACGGGAACACTTGGTATGCACTGGATGTCGTGCCCAACGGCCTGATTCCCGCCAAAGAGGCCCCCGTTCTCTTCGCGGGCAGCGAGTCGTCGCTGGACGACCGGAATTTCATCTATCTGCAGAGTTACCTGTACTATCTGCACCAGTTGGCGCCGGTTTCCATTTGGGGGGCGGATACCGTCGGCATGACGGATGCCGAAAAGATACGGGTGATCCGCAACCATTTCGATACGTTGTTGTCCCGTTATCCGGCCGGTCTGTCGCGGGATGCGATGCTGCTGATCGCTTTGCAGCGGCGTTACAAAAACAAGGAGTACCGGAAAGCGCTGTCGGATGTCTTTGCTGCCACGGACCGTTATCTCCAGAGCCCGGTCATGCGTGAAGCGTGGGCGGAATTCGTCGCACCATACCAGGCTGCCGCCGCGCCGAAACGGAATGTGTACAAACTCGAACTGCGTCCGACCGAACAGTTTATCGCCGAACTGTTCGCACCGTACCGCGGCAGCGGTAAGGTACTTTACGTTGACTTATGGGGGTTGGGTTGCGGGCCGTGCCGCTAAGAGATGCCCTATTCGGTCGGGTTGCATAAGAAACTCGAAGGGAAGCCTGTCGAGTTCGTTTATATCTGTCTTGGCGGTGAGCAAAAATTCTTCGAACGGGATATAGTCAAACTGGGGATTGCCGGAACCGGGAAAAATATCCTGTTGAGTGACGACGAAGGCCGCATATTGATGCACTATTTCGGATTCAGCGGGACTCCGCACTATTGGATCATCGGCGAGAACGGCGACTTCGTGTCGGAATCCGCGATCCGTCCTTCCGATCCGAAAACCTATGAAACGCTGCGGAAACTGACGGAAAAATAGCGTCGCTTTGCGCGTGACGGTTTCGCGCGTTGGCTCGATGAGAGGAATACGAGAAACGCATCCGGTTAGGATGCGTTTCTCTTCGTGTCCGGGGGTGATTACCCGGGTATGCTTTGAAGAATCGTTGTGTCCGGTCTGGCCCGACTATTCGGTTTTTGAAAAATCGCCGATGCGTGAGACCGGTGCGATGTCCATCGGTGCGAATTCGCCGCGCTGGTACTTGAAGTAGCCCGTGATGGCGATCATCGCCGCGTTGTCCGTCGTGAATTTGAACTCGGGAAGGTAGGTATTCCAACCGCGCTTGCGTCCCTCGGCGGCTACGGCGTTCCGCAGGCCTGAATTGGCCGATACGCCGCCGGCGATCGCGATCTCGTCGATGTCGTACTGTTTCGCCGCCTTGACCAGTTTGTTCAGCAACGTGTCGATGATCGTGCTCTGGAGCGAGGCGCAGAGGTCGGCCTTGTTCTGTTCGATGAAATCCGGATTGTCACGCATCTCGTCGCGCAGGAAGTAGAGGAACGAGGTTTTGAGCCCGCTGAAGCTGTAATCGAGGCCGTCGACCGACGGTTTGGCGAATTTGAAGCGTTGCGGGTCGCCCTCTTTGGCCAGCCGGTCGATCACCGGGCCGCCGGGATAGGGCAGGCCCATCACCTTCGCGCATTTGTCGAACGCTTCGCCTGCGGCGTCGTCGATCGTCGTGCCGATGATCTCCATCTCGGCGTAGTCCTTAACCAGTACGATCTGCGAATGGCCTCCCGACACGAGCAGGCAGAGGAACGGGAAGCGCGGGTGCGGGAGTTCCCGGTCCGGCAGGTCGATGAAATGCGAGAAGATATGTCCCTGCAGGTGGTTGATTTCCATCATCGGTACGTCGAGCGACAGGGCCAGTCCCTTGGCGAACGAGACGCCGACCAGCAGCGATCCGAGCAGGCCGGGCCCACGCGTGAAGGCGATGCCGTCGATCTCCGAGGCCGAAATCCCCGCCTCCTTAATGGCCGTATCGATCACCGGGATGATGTTCTGCTGGTGCGCACGCGAGGCCAGTTCGGGGATTACGCCGCCGTATTTGCGGTGCACCTCCTGCGAGGCGATCACGTTCGACAGGAGCGTGGTGTTGCGGATGACGGCCGCCGACGTGTCGTCGCACGACGATTCGATGCCCAGGATTGTAATATCCATGCGGGGAATTTATTTATTGGCTATTTTTTAGTAAACTTGTGCATCCGTTCGCGCGCTGCGGGCGGCATCGGGAGTGCATGGGCAAAGTTATAAAAATATTGTTATCCTTCCTATCGGCGACCCTCCTCGCGCTGATCATTTTGCCCATCGCCTGCTCGCTGTTGCTGAACCTTCCTTCGGTGCAGGATTATGCGGGCCGCAAGCTGACCGGATGGCTCAGCGGGAAATTGCAGACCGAAGTGCATGTCGACAAACTGCGGCTGCGGCTTTTCAACCGTGTGACGCTCGACGGGCTGTATGTCGAAGATTACCATCAGGATACGATGTTTTATGCCCGGCGTATCGTGGTGCCGTTGCAGAGCCTCAACCCCTTTACGGGCCGTGTCGCGCTGGGGCGTGTCGAGCTCGAGCAGCCGAAGTTCTACCTGATGCAGGACAGTACGGGGCGCACGAACCTCAAACAAATCCTGCTGAAGCTCAAGCGCGAGCGCAAAAAGGAGAAAAAAACGTTCCGGCTGACGGCTGCGGGTGTTGCGATCAGCGACATGGCTTTCAAGCACCTGAAGCTCGAGCGGCGTGACCGCGATTACGGGGTGAATTTTACCGACCTCGATGTACGCCGGTTCAACCTGCGCGTACACGACGTTTCGGTTGTGAACGACAGCGTGAACCTGGCGATCGACCACATTTCGCTCGAAGAGCGCAGCGGGTTGGTGATTGATGCCCTGTCGACACGCAATTTCAAAATTTCCGGTTCCGGGATGCGTTTCGAACGGTTGGCCCTGCGAACTCCCGACTCGCGCGTGGGCATGAACCACCTCTATTTCCGGACCGGTACGTGGAAAGGCTACAACGATTTCCTGGAGAAGGTGGATATTTCGTCGGAGATCGTCGATTCGCGCGTTAGTTTCCGCACGATCGCTTTTTTCGCCCCGACGCTGCGCAACTGGCAGACCGTTTTCGAACATGTGAACGGTACCGTCGAGGGGCCCGTGGCCGCGATGTCGGGCAACCTGACGCGCGTGGATTGCCGCGATACGCGCGTGAGCGTGCGCTTCGGCATGTACGGCGTTCCGGACATTCCCCGCACGCGCTTTACGTTCGACGTGGCTTCGCTCGAAACCAACGAGGCGGACGTGGCCTTTATCCTCGGCGATATTGCCGGGCGGACGCTCCAGCCTGCCGATGCGGAGCGGTTGCGCCGGATGGGCCGCATCTCGTTTACGGGACGTTTCGACGGCCTGTTCCGCGATTTTGCGGCATCGGGGCGGCTCGGCATGGATCAGGGAAATGTCAACCTGAAATTGAATTTCAAGTCGCTGCAGGCCCGTACTGCCGGATTCAGCGGCGAGGTGCGTACCGACGGGTTCGACCTGGGTAACCTGCTGCAAGTGCCCAAGTTGGGCCGGTTCACGCTTTCGGCCGGCGTCACCGGTTCGTACGGGGGCGGCATGCTCAAACTCAAGACGAAAGCCGACCTGCCGCGCATCTATTACAACGGTTACGATTACCACGATATCGAACTCAACGGCGAATTCGACAACCGCAGTTTCCTCGGCGCGATTCAATCCAAGGACGAAAACCTGTCGTTCGATTTCGACGGGCAGCTGGCTTTCAACGATACGGTGCCCGCCTATAATTTCGCGTTGCAGCTCTATCGGGCCGACCTGCACAGGCTGAACTTCAACAAGCGCGATTCGGTGTCGGTCGTGCGCGGCAACCTGGTGGCGGTGGGCTCTGGCTCGACACTCGACAACATGAACGGGGAGGCGACCGTCAGCCACATGGTCTATGTCAACCATCTCGATACGGTCCGTACGGGCAACATCCGTTTCGTCGCGCAGAACAATGCCGAACGCAAACAGTTGGGGATGTACTCTTCGTTTGCCGACGTCGAATTCCGCGGTCGGCTCGGCTACAAAAACCTCTTTTCGTATTTTACCAATACGCTGGTCACCTACCTGCCCTCGCTCGACGAAACTTCGCGCCGCAGGCGTGCCGAGCGTCCCGAAAAACCGCAGGCCGCCACGGTGGATAACTACTACCTGGTCAAAGTCGACGTCAAAGAGGCGAACAACGTGGCCGGTATTTTCCTGCCCGGGCTCGAACTGGCCGAAGGGACGAAGCTTTCGTTCCTGTTCAATCCGCAGAGCGATATTTTCTCGCTCACCTGTACGTCCGACTACATCGAGCGCGGCAATTTCTTCGTCTCGGACCTCAATGTCAGCAGCCGGAACCAGGGCGACTCCATTTCGCTGTACCTGCGCTCGGACGATATTTTCGTCGGCGGGGTCTATATGCCGGATTTCTCGGTGCAGGGCGGTGTGAAGGAGAACCAAATCCGCCTGGCGACCCGTTTCAACAACAAAGAGAACGGTGCCTATGCACTGATCAGTACCGTATCGACTCTCCAAAGCGATCCGCTCAGCGGCATTCCGCAGCTCAGGATACATTTCTATCCTTCTACGTTCGGTACGGATAAACAGATATGGGCGCTCGGCGCAAAGGAGATACTTTACGATTCGACCCGTATGGTGGTCGACAGTTTCATGATGGTCAGCGGCAAGCAGCGGTTGGTGATCGACGGCGTCGCGTCGCACAGCATGGCCGACACGTTGCACCTGAGGATGGATAACTTCGACCTGACGCCGCTTTCGCAGATTACCGACCGGCAGGGCTACCGCATCAGCGGGTTTACCAGCGGTTCGGCCGATATGGCTGCAGCGCTGGGCCGCGGCGTGCTCTATGCGAATATCGCCTTCGACGATATCCGGGTGAACGACATTCCGATGCGCAATACGGTTTTCCGCAGCAAATGGGATTTCAATGCGCAGCGCGCGCTGTTCGAACTGGCGGACCGGCAGCAGCAGACGCCCATCGTCCAGGGTTACTACCAGCCTTCGGAGCGCTATTACCGTGCCGACGTACAGCTCGACAGCATCGACCTGGCGCTGTTGGACCCGGTACTCAAGGGGGCGATCCGCGACAGCCGGGGAACGGCCAATGCGGCGCTCAGGCTTTCGAATCCCGAGGGGCGCATGCGGCTCGACGGGAGGATCGTCGTCCCGTCGTTCCATACGACGGTGGACTATACGAATGTACCCTATACGCTCGACTCGTCGGTGATCGACGTCCGGTCGAACGTGATGACGATGCAGCCCACCACGGTGCGCGACCCGCAGGGACATTCGGCCGGATTCGGGATGAGTTTCGATTTTTCGAACCTGCGCAACCTCGCCTACGACGTGCGCGTCAGGCCCGAAGGAGTGCTCGTGCTCAATACGACGCTGGCCGAGAATGACCTCTTCTACGGCAAGGTCTATGCGTCGGGTTCGGCCACCATCAGCGGGAATAAAAACGGCGTGAACATGAACATCGTCGCCTCGACGGCCGGCAATTCGCAGTTTTTCCTGCCGCTGAGCGGTGCGTCGAATATCTCGGCAGCCGATTTCATCGTCTTCGAAGACCCCGCTTCGAAGCGGCGCACGGACAGCCTGCACCGCATGAGCCGGCGCAAGCAGATACTGCTGAACCGCAAGGCCCGACTCCGGAATACGGCCCCCTCGCGCATGAATATCAACATGCAGCTCACGTTGCGGCCCGACCTGGAGATGCAACTGGTGATCGACCCCGCTACGGGCGATGTCCTCAAGGGGCGCGGCAACGGAAGCCTGAACCTTTCGATCAGTCCGTCAAACGACCTGTTCACGATTTACGGCGATTACGATATTACCGAAGGAAGCTACAAATTCACGCTGCGCAATATCGTCGCGCGCACTTTCTCTCTTGAACCGGGGAGCAGTATCCGCTGGACGGGGGACCCGCTCGACGCGACGCTCGACATTACCGCCGCATACAAACTCAAAGCGTCGCTTTCGGGGCTGATGGCACCCGGTGACGGAGCCGGGCGCAGTGCGAGCACGTCGGTGGACTGCCTGATCAAACTGACCGACAAGCTGACCGATCCGACGATCAATTTCGATATTCAGCTGCCCAACGCCACGCCCGAGACGCAGGCGCTCGTGTCCCAGTCGATCAACACGCAGGAGGCGATGGCCACGCAGTTCCTTTGGCTGTTGGCTACGAAGAGCTTTTACAGCGAATACCAGAGTTTCGGCACGAGCCTCGCCACGGCCACCGGGGTCGATTTCCTCACCAACCAGGTCAGCAGCCTGATGTCCACCGAACGTTTCAGTCTCGTGCCGAAATATACGCCCAAAGGGGAGCTTTCGTCCGACGAGGTGGGCGGTTCGGTCTACGGCGAGTTGATCAAGGACAAACTGATCCTCGAGGCCGACGTGAACTACGATATGCAGAACAACAAGGCCAGTACGCGGCAGAACAGCATGTCGGGCGATGCGACGCTGAGCCTGATTCTCGATCGTTCGGGCAACCTGCGCGTGCAGGCTTTTACGCGCACGATCGAGGATTTTCAGCCGAACCAGGGGACGCAGGAGAGCGGTATCGGGATTTTCTACCGTGAGAACTTCAACAGTTTCAAGGATCTGGTGCAGCTATTCAAGGACCGTTTCGCGAACATCGCGCGCCGCCGGGCCGAACGCAAGGCCGCGAAACGGCAGCGCAAGGCAGCAGAGCATGCTGTGCCGGCCGTTGTGAAAACATCCGAAGGGGAGTCGGCCGGCCGGGAGGAGACGCCCGTCCGGGCCGAAGGCGAATAAAGCCATCGGGCGGGTGTCCGTACACCGGGTCGGGTCGGCCGTACCGGCAGTATAGCTGTTTATCTGCCTGTTGTCCGGGCAGGGGTGTGCCGTGGTGCGGCGGGGCAGTATAAATTGCTAACAAATCGTAAACAAAAAGCGACGTTATTTGCGAAAAAACGTATTTTTGTGCGCTGAGGCCGTTCGTTCCCGTAAAGCTCGGGCGTGACGGGTGCCGCAGATGCGGAAAGAACCTTGCGGAAGGCCGCAGCGGAGGCCCTGTCCCGGCACGGATGCGGAACGGTTACCGGTAAAATTATAGTTGGCCGAGAAGTTACTGCCGCCGGGAACCCGGTTCCCTGAACCGGTGCGGGACGGTTGGCGATGAGACAATAAAAACCTGAAAACGATATGAGTATGTTATTGCAAGCGACTGAGGCGGTAGCCGAAACGACTGAAAAAGCCCAAACGATGGGGCTCGGTGAACTTTTCCTGGCCGGCGGTTGGCTGATGTGGCCGCTGCTGGCGCTGGGCGGACTGACGATCTTCATCTTCTGCGAGCGCTTCTGGGCGATCAAGCAGGCTTCGGTGATGGACGTCAACTTCATGAACCGTATCCGCGACCTGATTTACGAGGGTAAGATCGCTGCCGCCGTGCAACTGTGCCGTTCGAGCAGTACGCCCATTTCGCATATGATCGAAAAGGGTATCGAGCGGATCGGCCGTCCGCTGAGCGATGTGAATACGTCGATCGAAAACGTGGCGAACCTCGAGGTGTCGAAACTCGAGCGCGGGCTGCCGTTCCTGGCGATGATCGCCGGCGGTGCGCCGATGATCGGTTTCCTCGGTACCGTGCTCGGTATGGTGCAGACCTTCATGGACATGTCGGCCGCAGGCGGCACGGTGG
>ERZ825137.3826-NODE-3826-length-15694-cov-3.384743_pt1 | contig 15694 bp, 10 predicted proteins | sample MGYA00519873_ERZ825137 | MGnify/ENA primary metagenome ERZ825137 (study PRJEB31778, sample SAMEA3449190) | human gut metagenome | biome: human gut; feature: human-associated habitat; material: faeces | place: United Kingdom | collected 2010/2012 ...
TCCCACCGGGATAAAAAACAGTGTCGGCAACGCCACCACGTTAAACATACTGCACAATTCTTTTTCCTTGTCGGCATTAACCTTTAAAAATATAACCTGATCTTTATATTTTTCGGCCATTTTTTCCATCTCCGGAATTAAACGCATACAAGGACCACACCATGTTGCCCAAAAATCAATAACCACTGGTTTATCTCCCTTAAACACGAATTCTTTATCCTTACGATAATCATAAATGTGCTCTAGGAAATATTCACGGGTAATCGGATTTAACTTTCCGGGTTCTACCTTCGATGCTATGTCCTCAACCACATCATCTTTTATTTCAATCAGATCAAAAGGCTGAAAATAAATTTTCTGTTTCTGGTAATCTATCGAAACAATTCCCTTTTCCAATATCCCCGTACCTAACACAGAACGAGATAGATCCGTATTCTCAGACACAACCACACTACCCAACTGATCCTTCACGAAATTACATGTCCCGACGGTTTTCGTCACAGAAGCTTTTCCGGCCTCTTTATAACCGTTCATAATAGTAGCGTCACCACCACGATTTCCACCAAGTTTAGCAAAATCTTCAGCTGTCATGGAGATCATCCCATTATTCCAAGTATCAAATAACAAAGGGTAAGCCTTTCCGTCAAGTGTTACCGTGCAAACGACCCCAGAACCGGGTACAACTTCTATATCTGCCCGATGATCCAACTTCATGTATGATGGCCGATAAGGCATTGATGTCGTTATTTTTTTACGCTTACGATCAATCGTCAACACCACGTTACGAAATAAAACTCCCCCAATAACCCCGGCTACTCCCAATTTTCGTAAATAAGGCTCATCTTCCAGCACAAAAGCCGAAACACCATTGCCAAACACGTTATTCCCGAATGACATCGTACTAATTAACACACTCTTACTCGTCGGCACGTGCTTGTAAAGGAAACCTTCATAACCGAAATTCCCCGGCGTATTGGTGTCTATCTTAAATTTTTCCACGTATTCCGGCAATATCGCCGTGTGACCCGCCAAATCCAACACAAAACCAGCCTGTTCTCCATTAACAATCAAATCCAGAATAATTTTCCCGTCTACTTCCCGATAATCCTTCACCTCGGTAGCGGTATTCTTTGTTTGTGCCCACGTCAATGAAGGGAGTAACATTATTAATAAAAAGATAAAACATCTATTTTTCATATCACATTCTTTTAATTTCAACCTTCTTTTCTTTACCATCTTTCAGAATAACAATTTCCGTCACGTCCCCTTCCACAGTATCAAGTAAAGCCTCTACTTCCAGTTGACTTTGTTTCAATTCGGATAGATTTTTCCCATTCACACGGATCACTTGATCTCCCAAAGCGACCAAATCTTTAGCACTATCCCATACTGCTGTAATCTCGAAATGACCTTTCACCGGAAGAATTCCCACGTTCCAGTTTTTCAACTCTCCGGTCATATCTTCTGTTCTACTTTCATAGGGGAAAAAGTAAAAACGGTTCCGCATATAATCAATCACCACCTTACCGTATTTCAACATATCCACTCCCATTAACGAACTCCCCTTACACGTGACACTTTCCATGTTGTTAAACTCTTTCCCAACGAAATTAAGCTCCCCGATACTAACTTTTTTCATCTCCATGGTGTTCTTCAAATCAAAACCACCAATTCCGACACCACTAATCCCAATTCCGCAAGAAAGTAAACGATTCTCAACCTTGTCTTTTAAATCCTCGTAATCATCAGCCGAAAGGATTAATAACCCGTTGGCTCCCGTATCAAACAACACCCGCTTCATAATCCCACCAAAATCCACATCCACGATAGGATGACTCGTCTGCCCCGGATAAATAGCAACTCCCTCTGAAATTTTCAAACCATCCGGACGATAAGGATAATTAATAATCATGATTTGTTCCCGGGCATCAAAAGTAACCACAGCCTGGGCAAAAGCATCACTTCCCAAGATCCCCACGACTCCTAACTCCCGGAAGAAACCATTTGACGGGAAGACCATGCTTTTCATCTGGGTTAATTTATAATTCGAGCTTAACTGGACATTTGACAACACGGCTTCCTCATAAGCTAACGACATTCCGTTCAGATCGGATACCCCTCGTGAAGTTCCCCCACTCATAGCCTTCATTTCCACTGCATTCTCTCTTATCGTTCCTGTCTGCCCTCCTGTATCCACGATATACTTCACTTTCACGCCATTTACAATCACAGGTATAATGATTTTATCATGAACATATTCGTAATGAATCGTGTCACAAATCCGTCGAGTTGTTTGTTGAGCAATTGTAACAACAGGTAAAGAGGTCATAAAACCAAGCAGCAATAATACAACAATTCGCATATCTTACTCTTTTTGATAAACAATCACTTTCTCTCCCCGTTTGGTTTGCACGGTCAACTTTGTCTTTTTCTTTGCTTTTAACTCCGGAATTCCATTAATAATACTCTCGCAAAAATCATACGTCCCGACAGGTTTCCCGTTAATTTTCGTCACTTTATCCCCCACCTCAACAACTCCTTTCATGGAAGTCCACACCGTGGAAATAATTAATTCTCCATCTTTCACTCGAAGGGCCACATTATAATGTTTGCTGGCAAGATCATACTCCGGCTCATAAGCTTCAAAATAAAAACGACCACGAGGATAATCCAGTGTTACTTTGCCATAATCTAAAAGTTTAACACCTAGCAAGGTAAAAGGCGGAGTTGAAGTTTCCGAGGTCACATTTTGAAATTTAGTTCCACCAACCGACAATAGGGGGAATTGTACCCGCAAAGAAGTATCTGCCATTGCCATTCCGGCCACCCCGATAGAACCTTCCCCATATCCTTCCGAAAGGATCTGAAAAGCACCGGCCGTCTTCAACCTATCAAAATCACTCTCTTTCAGAGAGAAAAAACTGGGACAACCCGTATCAAATAAACAAATAATGTCATTCCCCATCCCTGCTTGCAACGCAATAATCGGCATTCCCGCTTTCACAAAAGGAAGCATTTTACGTAATGAAACCCGAGAAGCTTTCTCGGCAGAAGTAATTGTAATCGTCTTTGCCTTACCGTCAATTTCCACCATCGTCCTCGCCAACAAATCACTACCAATCAACCCATCTGCCTGAAAACATTCGAAAGGAGATGGAGAAGATAATTTCAAAGCCGGAACATTCGTGAAATTAATTTTCTGATCCGGAGTGAGCAAACTTTGAATCGTCACAAGCGGATAGAAAGCTTGATTACTATTTACATCTGTAACTTGGAGCGAATCGGCAACCTCTAGTCCTAATTCCTCGCAAATCTCGGTACGTCCTCCCGTGTCAAAAATAAACGAGCGAGAAGAACCATTTATAGACATTTCGACAATCATTTTTCCACCAACCATCCGGTAGGGTAGCACAGTCTTGTATTGCTGTGCTACCATTGGAAAAAATATCATACAAAAAAGACACGAGAAAATTATTTTACACATCATTCTCATCTTTTTTATTTACCAAACTTGTCCGCAGCCATAATAGCTTGATAAGCATTCAAAATTCCACCGGATAAACAGAGATCTTCAAAAAGGAATAAATCTTGAGCCTGCTTGCCATCTACAATAATACCCTTTTCCACTTCCACTCCTTTCCGTGAGGTCACACTATTCAACAGGATATTACGAATTTGCGCTCCCGTTAAATTCGGGTAATAAGCCTTTACCAAAGCTGCCACTCCGGCAACAGAAGCAGAAGCCAAGCTGACCCCACTTCCTGTTTTATAAGTATCACCCATGTAAGCCGAGTAAATATTTACCCCCGGGGCGAACAAATCCAATTCTTTCGCACCGTAATTAGAATTCATGGAAGGGTTGCCATTCTTATCCGATGGAGCAACAACCATCAAATTAGTCAATTCTTTGCTGCCGTCCATCCAACGATTCGGGAAGAAAGTTTGTTTTGCTAAATCTCGTGATAATTCCCAAACCGGCACAATGACTAATACGCCCTTGCCTTCTGCATAACGAAGAGCCTCTGACATCCATGCTTTCTGATTCTCGGGATACAGCGTATTTTGCTGTGGCAACACAATAACATCAGAACCATGATCAACGGCATAACGAATAGCAAGTGCCATGTCTTTCAAATAAGGTTCTCCACTCCCTGCACCAACCCGCAAACACATAATTTCTGCTTGATCTATAATTCCATCTCCACCAAGTCCATTTCCTCTTTTTCCTCCCACAATACCAGCTTGCATTGTTCCCGTTGCAGCCTCAGAAGTCAACAAAACATTATTACCATACTTGTTGTCATTTATATCCAAATAATTATCTCCGACAATATCTTTACGGCCATCCGAACTGATTTTTTGAAACTCTTTCTCATAAGTTTCCTTCCCTCTTTGAACAGCTGTTTCCACAAAAGCCTTATAAATCACATCCAAATCATCCGTTTTATATAAATTAAACCCGATAGCAATCAGAGAGAATGCAACATCCCTCAATGTATCTTGGGGAGCTTTTGGATCATAACATTCTTGAAATTCTTTTACCGTATGCTTTTGTCCCGGAAATTTCGCATTTAATTCTTCTTTAAATTTTTTGGCATACTCCTGAATAACATATCCCATTTTCCAACCTCCATAAGTACTGGCAAGGCAAGATTCTGGCATTACTTTATTTTTATAATAAGTATATTCAGTTAAATTTTCCGGAGCCGGGACTTTAGTTAATTTTTCATTTACGATTTTAAAAAACTCTCCATTACTAGTCATATAATCAGCATATTTATCCTTTAAACGGAGAAATTCACGATCGCCTTCCTGCATCAGCGATTCCATCACCTGCCCATCTTTACCTCCCAAAAAGTTCCAACCATTAATATCATCAATCCTGCCATTCTTGTCATTATCTTTTCCATCAGCTTTCTCTTTGGGATTCACCCAAATTGCCTGTTTTATATCCTCGTGTTCAACATCAATTCCCGTTCCAATCAAAGCGACAATAGGCCTCTTTTTAATCTTCCTATCTTTCAAAAAATCGTAAGCCTTATTCACCTCACAACCATACACACCATCTTTATCAAAAGAACAGTTATACCAATCTAAATCTGATTGCTTTTTTTGAGTGGAACCACCAGTTCCTATTAACTGCGCATAAGAAATATTTATGCCCATACACGCGAACAACAACAAAACATACTTTTTCATCCTTACAAAATTTACTTATATTATACAATACCAAACATTAAACACTAATTCTTCCTAGCTTTCAATATTGCCTCTTTTACTTTTTCTCCCCGCAAGTATCTTTCAAGAATACAGCCCTCCTTATCAATTAAAACGATAAAAGGGATACTGTAAAAACCATAGGCCTTTTGGATAACATTCGGCTCGTTACCAATCGTAAATCCCTCTTTATCCCACAACATCACCCAAGGTAACTTTTCCTCGTCAAGCATTTTTCTCCAATCTTTTTCTCGTTTGTCAAGCGACACGCTAATAAACTCCAAATCATTCCCCTTTAACTCATTGTATATTGGCAATAAACTTTTCATCTCGTGTCTGCAAGGTCCACACCACGAAGCCCAAAAATCAACGAGCACAAACTTTCCCCTAAAATCACTTAACTTGACCATTTTGCCTCTAGCATCCACAAAACTAAAATCATACGCTTTCGCTCCAATGGCAAATTTCGACAAGCTATCTACTCGTTGAACCAGCCATTTCACAGTCAAGGCCTCCCGATCTTCCGGCAAAATGAAATCTAACAACATTTTATTCGGCTCGTAAGCAGTCATTCCAGACAAATATGCTAAAGCGCTAAACATTGTTCCTCGTAAATTATCCTGAACTTCTTTATTTATCGTCTTCTTTCGGGCAATTTCCTCCTTTGGGATCCATTCGGATAATTTCAGGAATTCATCAATTCCTGTAAATACTAAAGAACTATTACTCGGATTCACGTGATCATAATACCCTTTAATTGTCACTTTAGTATTAGTTAAATATATAGGTTGTTTCGTCTTTCCAAACCAAAGAAAATATAAATCCGGTACAATTTTTACCGGTCCCATTGAAAAAGTTCCATCATTCCGGACCTCGGCAGACAAAATCGTTTTTCCTTCAATATCCTCTAGCCGTAATTCAAGAGCTTCCAATGTTCTCAATTTCCCCGAAATTTCAAGGTCAGATTGAGCGTACACAGGCAGAGAACCTAGTAACAATATGAATACAATTATCTTAAGCATATCTATTCTATTTTTATAACACATTGAATAATAACCCAAGAAAGAGCTGTGCCAAAAATGTCAAAATATAATTCTTAGAGTATTTTGGCACAACTTAAACTTTACAACTCCGGCCCTCGAACTATTGCCTCAAGATCTATATTATGTACTCTCTTCATGTAATCTATCACAAATTGCCGTTTTTCATGTACTAATGGATATTTAGAAGAAGGACGCAACGCTTCATACTCTTCCTTCGTATAGCGCATCCCCAAATTGATATACTGCAAAAAATTAGTCTGAGGATTTATCTTGGTAACACTTTGTAAATCAGAAAAATTAAATGTAGTATACATTATACCAGGAAATCCTCGTTTCACGTAATAATTATCATCATTCTCATACCCAACCTTATACGTAATTTCCGTCTGATAATCTATTCCCATATTAAATTCTTCTGGAACCACGATATTACCAACCTCTATCGCTTTTTCAAATATCTCTTTCAAAATAACGCCCCTACACATCAAATAATCCTCGGCAGTCTTAGGACGTACAAGTTGTGCAAATGTCAAGGGATTCACATCTCCCTCAAGACAAGTCACCCAAAAATCTAAATTATCCGTATAAAAACTCAACTCACTTTTCAATTGCATTGTCCCAAAAGAATATAAGGCATGATAATCATAGACCATATAATAATAAGGGGGCAATACCTTCTGCGTTATCTCGGCATTTAAATAATTAAAAACATGATTCTTAAAGAAATTCGTATAGAATTGAGCCTGCTCATCATTCAAATCTTGCCCGTGAAACTCGGCTGCAAACACTCCTCCCCCAGTCCATGAACGATTGTAATCTCCTTCTTCTATATCTTTATATATCATACACACGCCAAATTCCTCGTTTATCTTAACCAAATCCTCATCCCATGAATTATTACCTTGAGGAAAATCAAAACGAAGAACCATTGTTTTCTCAGAAGGGATAATATCATCCTCGTGATAGCATGCACTTAACAACACGCTACAAAGAAATACATATAATACTATTTTAAACTTATTCATACCTCGTAATTATCTTGGATTCGCTAATGTATTTTGTTCTAAATTCTTATTCTTTTCCAATACTTGTTCCGGTATTGGAAGTGTATAAGAAGGATCTTTTTCTGCTATAACATAAGTTGCCACTTTTTCCCCATTTACTACCCAATCTCTTGAGAAAGAAGGCATACCATAACGACGTAGATCAAACCAACGGAATCCTTCATAACAAAGTTCCAAACGCCGTTCTTGACGAATATAATCAACCAAATCCTGTCCGGTTAATTCCGGCATCGGAGTATAAGTTTCAGGAGTAAAACGATGCTCCCTTAATGTATTTATCGCGGCACGGGCTGTTACCGGATCATTGGATAAAGCTGCTCCTTCAGCCAAATTCAAATAAGCCTCCGCTAAACGAAACGCTACCCCAAATTCTGTCCCACTACTTGGTACATGGGTAGAACTTATCAAATATTTTCCAAAAGTCAAATAGATTGTAGGATCACTATACTCTTTCACAATATAACGTTCTTTACGCAAATCACCACCGACATAACCAGTCAATAAATCGGTAGAAGCGTTAAACATATACCACCGAGGTTGCTTATCTTGCCCTCCAATAATAAACTTATTATACTTCGTAACATCATCAACACTACCATACAACCAAATCGTTTCGCTACAATCGAAAGAAATAAAATTATAATACGGTTCTTTCGCCGTCGGAGCTGGCAATGTATTTAAATCCACCAAAGAAAAACTCCAATCAGAAATCACTTTATCCGCATATTCAGCCGCTTCACTCCATCTCTCCATATGCAAATATACCCGGGATTTCAACAATTGCACCATAGGCAAACTCGTCCTATAATTTTTACTAAACTGACTTGATTCCGGCAAAGAGAGATAGAACTTTTCAGCCTCATTCAAATCCTTTTCAATTTGAGTATACACTTCTTCAACCGTATTACGTGCCGGAAGCGTACTTGTTAGTTCGCTACTAATTTTCAAAGGAACACCTAACGCTTTCTTATTATGGTTATAAGGTTCTCCGAACAAATTTACCAAATTAAAATAGTATAATGCCCGTAAAGCATAAGATTGCGCTTTTACAATCGCTTTTTCTTCATACGTCCCAACCATATCATCAATATAGTCCAATGCGGCATTTGCACCTAAAATAAATTGATAATAAGATTCCCATACATTATAAAATATATTCGCTTCTCCCATCAAATAAAACATATCCGGTTGCCAAGAATACAACGCATTATACCCAGGTAACTGAGCTACCTGATAGGCAGTATAGGGTAAAGATGAACAACAAATATCATCATCCAACATCGTCTGCAAAGAAAACAGGTAACAACTTGATACATTCGGTTGAGGATAAGCATCCCCTAAAAGCATCTCATTCAAAGATACTGCATTCTTGGGAACAAACTCACTTTGTGACTTGGGCTCCAAAAAATCGGAACAAGATGTCACCATCATCAGTAACCCAATAATATATACAACATTTTTATTCATAATTTTCTTATTTTAAAATCCAATATTTATACCTGCTGAAAATGTTCGAGGCATAACGCTGTTATCAACCTCCGGATCGAAACCATTAAAACGTTTACTAGCTATCACGAAAATATTATTTACCGTAGCATTCAAAGAAATTGAATTGACCCCAATTTTTTGACATAAACGACGTTCCACGTTCCAAGCCAAGCTAATTTGACGACAACGCAAGAAAGAGGCATTCACAACCATATAATCAGATTGTTCCCAAGCAGCAATATAATCTTGAGGCTGACCATCCGGTCGGGTAAAACTATAATTCAATCCTTTTATTAGAGCAGGAATATCAGTTACTTTTTCGTCTCCCGGTTTCTTCCAACGTTTGGCAACATCCTTATTTACATTAGTTTCTGGATTCGGAAGTTTAGTCCCTCCTGTAAAATTAGCATAAGGAGAAGGTAAACGTTTTTTACCACCCAAAAGTAATGCAAATGAAGAATTCAAGTTCAATGATTTATAACGAATTCCCAAATTAAGTCCTCCTGTAAAATAAGGATCTTTCTGCCCAGAATACACCAAAAAAGTTGTTGGATCTATCTTAGAATCCCGTTCTTCTTCCGGCACATCCATCAAATTAAACATCGGTCGTCCATCCTCCGGATTCAAACCGGCATAAGAGAATGACCACATGGCTCCAAGTGGATAACCTTTTTTCAAAACCATATTACTTGTTCCACTCAGATAATTATTAATCGTCACATTTTCAATTGGTTTACCTGTTGTATTCCAGTTTTTTGAAGAGTTTATACTTACGCTTACTCCAAAATTTTTCCTATTAACCGGAGTAAAATTCACTACAACTTCGAGCCCTTTATTATAGATAATACCTCCATTCACTTCCATTGATTTCACTCCAAATTCATAAGACAAATCTTGAGTAACAACAGCATTTGACCTTCTCCGATAATAGTCAATATTTACATTCACAGCATTAAATAAACCTAATTCCAAACCGAAATTCCATGTACGAGTGCGTTCCCATGATAATTCAGGATTAGGGATACGCAATATAGTAGCCTGATACTGATTATAAGTCGTGGCCACACCTCCTTGTTTCAATATCAACTCAGGACTCAACTTCACCAACGCATTACCTTAGATACCATAAGTCGCCTTAAAATTCAGGTTATGAATAAAGCGAGATATATTTTCCATAAAAGGTTCACTAGAAACTCTCCAAGAAAAACCAAAAGAATAGGTTGGATCCACACGATTGTTCACATCTTGCCCAAAACGGTTAGAAGCATCATTACGCACATTCACGTTCAAAACATAGCGATTCTTTAATGAATAAGCCAATGTTGCAAATACAGAAAAGAAATTATCCGTTTTATTCGTTTTATTCCAACGCCCAGAATATAATACATCAAAGATTCCTAAATTAGTCGGTTTTGCTGCTCCAATAGGTTCCAATTTATCAATTGTAGTTGGCTTCATAATTTTCTCCCCTCGATCAGGAACATATCCCCAAACCGTGTTTCCGATACTTTCATTCTTTGCTGAACGAACTTCGATACCGATCAATGCATTTAAACGATGATCTTCATTAAACGTTTTAGAAATCAATAACTTATTTTGAATATTGTATGAATCTTGAACAGCATCCGTGGTAAACAAATCGCCACCAAAAGGAAGTAAAGCTGCCTTAAATTCAGGACTTCCCGGTTCCACAGTATTAAAATCATAACCTCTATACTCATTAGCCACAGCAAAAGTTCGTTCTGAACGATAAACAGAACTTGTATTCATCGACCGATTATACCCTCCCGTAAATTGATATTTTAACCAATCCGTAATATCCCAAGAAAAGTCTAAAGATGCCGCAAGATGAGAAGTCTCTGAAGTTGATCCGCTATTTGCAATCTCATTCAAAATATTATATCCTAAAGATTCTGTATTTGTATTATAGCGATAAGATGCTTTTTTACGATAAAAAGAGTACTCTCCATTCTCATCATAAGCCTCAATCGCCCGACTTGTAGATGTTGCATATCCTAAAGGATTAACCCCGTTTGCAAATCCCTTATTAGTAGTAACGGAACCATTTATATTTACAGTGGCTCTCATTTTAGGATGTAATTGCATACCAACAGAAACACGTCCACTCATTCTCTTACTACTATTACCTATTTCTTGTCCGTCAGCTTGATTAAATCCAACAGAAGCAACATAATTAAATTTAGAGGTTCCTCCGGAAACACTCAAATTATGACTATGACTAAAAGCAGCACGAGTTAACAGTTTCAACCAATTTGTATTTACTTTTTCTAACTGTTCCTTACGATCTAGAAACTCATCCTGCGATATTTCCCCTGCCAGGTACATACGCATAGCACCTTCATAAGTATAAGGTTGCTTATAAGGTTCTTCCAGATAAAATACCCCATCATTAAAAGCTTCTTCCGACAACTGGATTCTCTCTTTAGAATTCATCAGATTAAATTGTCCGTAATTGGGACGAGTTCCCACGGAGAAATTTCCAGAATAATTTATTGACAAACGATCGGCCTTTCCCTTTTTAGTCGTGACCACGATAACACCATTAGAAGCTTTTGAACCATAAATTGCGGTTGCAGAAGCATCCTTTAAAACAGTAATAGTCTCTATGTCTTGAGGATTCAACCAAGAAATCTGATTTCCCAAAATAGTTTCCAAGTCTGTAATCATTGCCGAATTCGCATCAATTTCCAAAGGATCTTCTTGAATGATACCATCAACCACCCATAATGGATCCTGATTACCTAACAATGTAGATGTTCCACGAATTTGTATTTTAGGACTTGTTCCTACACGTGTACTCGTATTCATCACAATCATACCCGGCACTTGTCCTTGTAACATCTGATCTATAGAAGAATAAGCAGGCATCATTACATCATCGGCTTTCAAGGTCGTATAAGAACCAACCATATCTCGACGATTGACATTCATGTAGCCCGTAACAACCACTTCATCCATATCTTGAGACTCTTCCTCCATTATAACATTCAACTCTTTTTGTCCGGTCCACGTTATCTCTCTTGTCTTCATCCCCACAAATGAAAACACGAGAATAATTCCATCATGTTTGGCTACAGTAAATGTAAATTTACCATCAACACCTGTTGCCACACCAACTTTAGTACCTTTTTCCACTATCGTCACTCCCGGCAGTGGTTCTCCTTTTTTATCTTTCACCACGCCTTTAATCACAACCATTTTGTCTTCCGGTTTTTCATCTTTCGCCCGGATAATAACCAAATGGCCACTAATCTCGTAAGTTAGTTTGGTATTTGCCAAGCAAATATCCAAAACCTCTTTCAAATCTGCCTGCTTCACATTTACATTGACAGAAGAAATCTGATCTATATCTTCTATCGAATACAAGAAGGTATATTCGCCTTTCTGTTCTATCAACTTGAACACATTTTCCAACTTCCCGCTTGTCATCGAAATATCATACTTCGTTGTCTGGGAATACGCTCCTGCCACACTTTGCAGGACACACACCAAAAGTAGTAACACTGTCACTTTCATTTTTAACAAACTAATTTGCAACTTTCTCTCCTTGAGAAAGTCAAATTCTCGTTTTTTTTTCATAGTTTTGTTTAATTCTTTAAGGTTAAACTCTATTGCTAGTTTGTTGGAGCAAACTACCAATAATGAAACTTTAAGCAGGGAAGTGTTGGAGCACTTTCCTGTTTCTTTTTTTACTTGGCTCGTACTATAATTTTCTGTTCATCTATAATAAAACTTACTTTTCCTGTTTTTTCCAACATCTCCAATGTTTTAGATATATCCGCGTACCGTTCCGGAAAAAAGAATGTCTTTCGCACTACTTTGTTCATAAAATACCGTCACATTATACCAACGAGACACATCATCCAGAATTGTCTCTAAACGTTCCCGTCGGAATACGAATCTTCCTTTTGTCCAAGCACTATAAACGGCCGCGTCAACTTCACGCACATCAAGTTTATTCTCCCCTACCCATAAATCCGCTTGCTGATTCGGTGAAAGTTCAACACGTCGAGAGGAAGTCTTCACCTCAATCTTACCGCTTATTAACGTCGCAGTAGAACGATTATCTGCCGCAAAAGACCTCAAATTAAAGGAGGTTCCCAAAACTTTTACTTCCATACCATTTATCTCCACGATAAAAGGTTTGTTCTCATCTCGCTTTACCTCAAAATAACCTTCCCCCTCCAAACGGACCCGCCGTTCCTTTCCCACGAAAGCTATCGGATAAGTCAGTTTCGTTCCAGCATTCAAACACACTTTAGTTCCATCGGCCAATGTCACTTGGAATTCTCCCCCATTAGGAATTTCCAACACATTAAGTCGTTCTTCCTTCACGGTGGATTCTGTTTGATAAACTAACGATTTATCTACCTGTTCTATTCTTCCGGAAAGACTATCTTCTACAACCACCGTGTTATTGTCTGCCAAAACGACTTGTTCACCATTATCTAAATACAATATCGCCTTTTGCGTTCCCGGTGTAATTCGAGCCACTTTTTTGCCCTCTTGTACGACATTCTTGTTATCTGACATTTGGAAAATAAACCATCCCGCAACCACCAAAATCATCACGGATGCCGCATATCCCACCCATTGCAATGACAATTGACGTCCCTGCGGGACTATTTGTTTTTCGATCGCATTCCACACTTGTTCTCGATGAATATTCCGATACTCATCATAACTCCGACTTAATGAACTCCCTTTTGCTAATTCATCGAATATCTGCCGATTAAAATCAGATTCTTCCAACCAAGCAAGTAATTCATTCTTTTCCCGCTCAGAGAGTTCCCCGATTTTATCCTTATAAATCAATTCTGCTATTCGAATATATTTTTTAGTCATATATTTTCATTTATATTCCTAAAACAACTGAAAGAAAAAAGCGGGTAGTGAAAAATGAAGAAAAAATCGATCTTTTTTAGTATGATTTTCTAAATAAGAAACAGAAGATAAAATTGATCTTTCAATTTATCCCGTAATAGTTTGTAAGCGTTCTTTTTATGAAATTTCACCGTATTCAGAGAAACCTGCAACTCATCTGCAATTTCCTGATTATCCATCCCCTCCAAATTCAACAGACACACCTTTCTGCAATGCTCTGGCAAAGAATCAATGGCTGTAAAAATTAACCGACGTGTTTCTTCTTCAATTACCGATCTCATATAATAAAGCTCCGCATCCTCATCTTGAAGGATTTCATTCACATAATGCTGTTCAATTTTACGATGCTTCAACACATTCAAAGCTTTATTACGTACGGTAGAATACAAATAAGCCTTCACGGAGAGTTCATCCGGAAACTCTAATCGATTTTCCCACAAAGCAAGGAAAGCATCCTGCACAAGAGATTCACTCTCTTCTCGCTCTCCCAAATAACGATCAGCAAAAAGAACCAAGGAATTGAAATATTGATCAAACACTTGCTTGAAATCAAGCCGTGTCCCATTAATTAATGTGAAACAATAATTCCTGTTCATACCTATCATCCATCTCTATGAACGACAAATATGCGAATAAATTTTGAATTATTTCAATATCAACGGAATCCTTTTCCTGCAAATCACCCCTTTTGAAGTAATTCCTTCCACGATAACAGAATATTTCCCGTAGGTATCTGCCGTGTAGAAAGACAATTTAGCCGGGGTATCCTTACTGATTTTAACAACCGGTTCCCAATAAATTGTAGAACGCTCATCATAACGATTATCCCGACGCACGGAATCAATCTCGTATTTGGGAACGTAAAATTCGTCCGGAATCTGGTATCCCATAATTTTAAAAGGCAACACATTGGGACGTCCCAAATCCTTCGGGGTCCACCCCGGCTCCGCAGAGATAAGTAATACACCGTTAGCACCCCGATCTCCAAAAAAGATTTTTCCTTGCATCTGATCCAACATAGAAATATTACGCAACGCCCCCGACGGAATTAACCGGATCTGATCCATGGACTCCTCGAAATCATTCACAAGCACATACAAGGTTCGTCCGAAATGCTTAAAACAGTCATTTCCTTCATCATCTTTCTCAAACGTCACTCCCGGCAACTGCTGGATGATTAACTCTATAGGCATCACCGAATATTCTGCAATCTGGACAGAATCCAACTGATATCGAGCTAAATTATCGTAAAAAGAATAACTTTTTTTCTGCTTTCTACGAGACACAAGGACTTCATCCAACACGTAAATTTTTTCTCCATTTTCGTAATAATAATCCTGACTAAATTTCTTATAAAAGTCATCCTCTTTTTTCTTGGCCTCCAATGTATTAGGCAACGTGTAATGCGGTGACAAAAATTCATCCTGATCCACACTCACGGTTACCCCCCGACGCCCCTTTGCATTTACCGCTTGTACTAAGAATGAAGTACTATCATGAAATACCAATCCATCAATCAAAAAATTTCCCTTCTCGTCTGTCTCCGCCATGCGGTAAAGACCATAGTTAGACAACAATATAATATTAGCCCCTTTGGACTTCTTTCCCCAGAAATTATTTACCTTACCGGAAATCACCTGCCCAACCTCCAACGGGTATTTCAAATTATCAAACTTCCCTTTTGCCAATTTAGATACGTCAAAACGAGTCCACCCATGCGTCATCATCACTAAATCCAAATTATTCTCAACTTCCAGTGTCGTATCATTAAAATAATAAGCCGGGTTATCAATATATCCCTTCAAATCCGAAGTCAATAACAAATTGGATAAAATATTATCTTCCAAAGAATCTTGCACCACTTTCTGATCATCCGTCACGGATATTGAAAACGATCCATCTAAGAGTCCTTTATACGCTTCTTCAAAATCAATCTCCATTTCCACTAATTCCCGAGCGACATATGTCGGATTATTT
>ERZ825137.3835-NODE-3835-length-15683-cov-4.538777_pt1 | contig 15683 bp, 17 predicted proteins | sample MGYA00519873_ERZ825137 | MGnify/ENA primary metagenome ERZ825137 (study PRJEB31778, sample SAMEA3449190) | human gut metagenome | biome: human gut; feature: human-associated habitat; material: faeces | place: United Kingdom | collected 2010/2012 ...
CATGTTTGCACTGGCAAATCTGATTCTGGCTGACAGACCCTGTCTGGCAGCTTGAATTAGTGTGCGCCTTTGCGGGCAAAACCGCCGAAGCTATCTACGGAATATGCTTGTAGACCTCTGATAAACGGTAACTTTGCTATTTATGCGGTGTTACCCTATATGTACCTGAAAGATCGCTCCAACGCCGGAAACACCTGTTGGCCCAGCATCCGCACCATTGCGGCGGATCTGAAGCTATCCCGCCGTACCGTCCAGCGGGCGCTGGCGGATCTGGAGCGTCACGGTTTCTTGGAACGTACCAACCGCCATCGCCCCAACGGCAGCCTGACCGGCAGCCTGTATCGCGTCAAATGAGCGCAAAAAGAGCGCACTTCCCGCCAAGAGGAAGGTGCGCTCTAATGCTGTCGTCAGGGTAGCGTCACTATGACGCACCCAGAAGGACGCACTCTATCGGAGGTAGTCAGGACAGAGAAAGAATGTGGATTCAAGAATCATTACTGCATTACATCAAATGCAATTTATTTGCCGATAGAAACCGATAGTTTCTTGCTGATCCGGCTGGCTTCTTATACGCCAAACAGCGCAAGAATGTTTCTGTCAGCTACTTATGAACTGCCCGGGAAAGCAATGGTTCAACGTACCAAAGTAAAGCCTGCCAGAGTAAACAGGCCGGCGAAGATGGCACAGGGGATTACACCGACCCAAATATTGCCGTGCTTACGGTACAGATAGGTAACAACGCCGGTGGTACCGCCCATCATGTAGCAGTAGCCGAAAGCAAAGTCCAGCGCGCCCACGCAGGTGCCTACGCCGGGAATGGCAGGAAGCTGCTCAAAGACAGCCTGGCCGGTGCCGATCATCAGGTTGCCGCCATACTGGATAACCAAGAGAATAAACAGAGCTCCGGCTGTCAGAACGGTGTTTACGGTCACGGCGATCCATGTGTCCTTGCGCTCATTTCCGGTAGAAGGTAACGTGCGCTGATTCATGTTGCCAAGGAACATCACGGTGAAGATGATGAGCATATAAGGGATGGACTTGATGATTCGTGCAGGACTCGGCTTGAGATAAGTCGCCAGGTTCCAAACCTGATAGTTGATACCCAGGAATCCCTCCATAGCCGTCATCCAAAGTCCGAAGAAGCCGACAACTACCATCGCCAGCACGAAGCAGCGCCACACGCCGGTCCAGTTGATCCGCTCATCGGAGGCGGCCAGGCAATAATCAGCCGGGGTAATGGCCTCGCCGGCCTTCTTGCGTGCAGAAGCTCTGATAAGCGTGCGGGCAACGCCGATAATGGCGATGGCTACCAGCCACAGCATGATACCATTCAGATTTACAGATGTGAGGATCCTGGACTCGCGGAAAATCTTCATGCCCAAATACGAGACATGGATGAAGAGCAGTGCGGGAATAACAAGGCTGAAGAGGATATCCAGGATCCAGGCTTTGGCGCCCCGCTGCTCTTTACGGGGAACACGGACGGTGGCCGCAGCGCCAAAGTAATCCACCTGCATCAGGAGGTTTATGAACGCTGCCAGCGCAAACATCATGGTGATGCAGGCTACGCCGGAGAACAGCTGCTGGGGAATCCAGGCCTGATTGTTCAGATCCAAGGGCGTAGGGGCGGGGACAACGGAGGTAACGTAATCGATCAGGTTGTTAAGGACATCGCCGGAGATGTTGCCGGTCTGGTGAAGGGTGCCGGTGGCGACCATGTAGCGGAATGTTTTGCCGTTGATTTCATAGTCCTTACCTGGAACAACGGGCTCAGGAAGCTGGAAGCGCTCCGTTATGGCGTCGGCGCAGGCCTGAACATCGCCGATAAACTCCCAGTTATACTGGTCGGCAACAGCCTTGATGACACCGTAATTGAAGTCATGCCCCTCCACGGGTGAGGTGAGGTTGGGGCCAAGGCAGGCGACAACCGTGCTGACATTCTCCGGCAACGCCTCTGCAACCAGGGTACAGGTTCCGCAGCCTGCAGAGTAACCGACGCAGATAATGTTGTCAGGCTGGATATAAGAGAGTGTCGTCACATACTTCGTCAGTGCGATAGCCTGTGCCTGACGGTCATTGACATCGGACTCGCCGCCGCCGGACAGATCAGGAGAATAGACGACATAGCCGCGTCTTGCCAGCTCCATGCTCCAGGTGTCGTTGGAGTGACCTTGGTTGGAGCGGCCATGAAACATCATGACCACCGGCGCGGGATTTTCATTACTGGCATTTTGGGGAATATAAACCAAAGAGCTGATGATAGAACCGTCGTCGCCGGTAATCGTTACACGGTCGATCTTCACATTGCCCCAAGCGGTTTGAAAACCCCAGATCATAATGGATGAGATAAGCAGTATCGCCATACAGATTGCAAAAAAATGTACGGCTTTCTTCTTTTCGGACATTTGCTTGCGCCTCCTCTTTTATTTGTGTTTTTTGCACCGTTGAACGGTTGTTAAAATATAGCATAGTTAACAAAATATTCAAGAAATATGGCGTAAGTGATGTGTTTTGCGGCGTATATGCAAAATAATGAACCGGGCGGACAATGAATTGCCCGTCCGGTTCAGGTGCAAAAGAAATGAGATCGGATAAAACTATGCGGATTGTGCGGAGGATTTCACGCTATTTGGTGAAACAGGGATCATCAGAATCAGGCGAAACCAGTTGCCGTTGTTGTCAAACTGAGTTTCCATGTTGCCATTGTACCGTTTGACTGCCTTTTCAATACTCTTCAGTCCGATTCCGTGCATATCTGCATCAGATTTCAGTGTGTGCAGCATGCCGTTCTTTACCGAGAGCTTCCCGCAGAACTGATTGCTGATGCGAAGGACCAACATATTGGCATAGGTAACCGACTTGAGGTACACGATGCGGTCCTGCCCCTCGGGCATCATCTGCAGGGCTTCCACAGCGTTGTCCAACGCGTTGCCAAGAATAGTGACTATGTCAGTGGTATGCATGAAGTTCAGCGGCGCTAAATCAACGCAAATGTTAAACCGGATGTTATCCAGCCGGGCGCGTTCCATTTTTTCGGCAAGAATGGCATCTGCAATCGTGTTGCCCGTATGGATATTGGTCTCGTACTCCTCCAGCTGTCCACACAGTTCGGTCAGATATTCCGAAGCGTTTCTGCGCGTCTCATCATCACCGATCATGGCCTGCAGTGCCAGCATATGATTTTTCATATCATGATACAGACGGCGAATATTCGTATCGCTTCGCAGCGCACGATTGGCATTCTGCATCTCAAACTGAAGCCTCATTTGCTGCAGTGCCATCTCGGCGCTTTTTTCCTGCGCGGCAATATTTCTTTCCAACAGGATTACCATGAGGACAACACCCAGCGTTGCGCACAGTGTATAGAAAATCGTATCAAAAAGCCTCTGATAATTTTCATTGAGCGCAATCAGGGACCATTTGAAATACAGCTCAATGGTAATTGGAATGACAATGCTGACCCAGCGAGTCGGCGTTATTTTTCGAATACCGTTGAAATCCACCAGCCGGTATGCGGCATAGACGATCGTCCACTGAATGACCGCGATAATAAAAAGCATCTGCCACCGCGCGGTCTGCAAATTCATGCCGAAAAGAAGGAAGAACAGCGCCTGCCGCATATTAAAGGACACCATATAGAGCAGGATATAGAATGCGGACAGATAGGCGCATATAGCAGCTGTTCTGTCCTTGCGAAAGTACAGATAGCCGAAAATAGCCAAAAAATTCAGGCTAGTCCGAAAAATTTGGTTAAATAAATTTTCGGCGGAGTAATCATTGTTGGCCTTGATATAGGGGAAAACGGGCATGTAGATGATGCCCAACAGCATTAAGCTCAGCAGGGCGGGAACGATTTTCCACTTCTCGTCACGGCTTTCCACGGTGCGGAACAGGAAAAGAACGCCCGAAAGCTCTACCGCCATATTCAGGGCGTGTACAGGCAATTCAAACTCAGTCATATGGTGCACCCCAAAAAATCAGAAATCTCCTGCATGAATTCTTTTCGCCGGCGCTGGCTGATGGGAATTATCCTGCCGTCCTTCAGCGTGAGTTGATTCTGCTCTATACTTGCAATATGTTCTCCGTTCACCAGAAAAGAGTTATGGCAGCGGAAAAATCCCAAGGGAGAGAGTCGGCTCACTAACTCATTCATAGAATCACGGCAATGAAGCACCTCATCGTCCTTATGGATATCGATCTGATGGTTTTTCACCTCGCAGTAGCTGATGCGGGAAATGGGCAGCCGGTGAAAAACACCTCCGCACTTGGTGGTGATAAACTGTTCTCTGGCGCGTGTGTTGTTGATCATCGTCAGGGCGCAGGTCAGCTCATGGCTTAACTCCGCAGCGTTTATTGGCTTGCAGATAAAGCCAAACGCCTTGACGGCATAGCCGTCGATGGCATACTGATACATGGTGGTAACAAAAATAATGCACACGGTCGGATCCGTTTCCCGTATACTGTGTGCGGCAGCCATACCGTCTACCCCATCCATAGCGATGTCCAGTAGAAGAACATCGAGATCCTTTGGGTAGTTGATCAACAGCGCGTCAGCGCTTTCGTAATAGAGAATATCAAAGTCAAGGCTGTTATCAGCCGCGTATTTTCGCAAAATAACGCCCAATCTTTCCCGGCAATGGGCCTCATCGTCGCAAATGGCAATTCTGAACATGACTCTCACCTGATTATCTGATGGTATGGCAAGCGCTATTTCGATCCGCGGCTGCCAACATACGGCCACGCATTTTACGCGCTGCGCGCTGAAAATGATACACAAAATGAAGCTGGCACTAACTTCCTCATGATATTGTTCTCATTTTACCATCTTTGGACCTGTTGTGCAACTTTTAGTATAATACGAGTTTTCAGATACCCCACCAGACAAGGCGAATCAGGTGAAGATCGCGGTTCATTGTTGGTAATGCCGCAGCAATAATTCTTGACAGTCTCCTCGATTTTTGTCTTGACTGCAAAAGAAAAGTAGAGGCTCCGGATAATTCCAAGAGGCATACCGCCTGCCGCCTGCTTCCTGCGTTTCATGTAAGTGTCCGATCTTCCTTTTGCCTGATCACATGTTTTAAATAGCGCACGAATTCCCTCATCACCGGGGTTTGGCTGCCATTTCGCAGAGTAGCAATACCTATCTCACGGTACTGTGCCGGTTCCAGCGGCAAAACCGTTACGTTCTGTACGGCGTAGTAGTCCAACTCTAGATGCGCCATGACGGTAACACCCAGACCGGCGGCTACTGCCGCCAGTACAGATCGGCTGGCCATTCGATCATCTGTATATGTTACATCTATCTGGTGCTGTTTGAATATCTGCGGGATATCTACATTTTGTCCGTAAGCAGGTAGGATAATGGCTTCACCTGCAAACCGCTCTAAAGGAACAGAGTTCCCTTTAATGGAGTTCTGCGGGAAAACGCCGCAAAAGGGATCTTTGAATACGCTGACCCAACTCAAATCTTTACTGGTCCAAATTCGATCCGTTACCGCCAGATCCACAATGCCGTCCTCTAACCATCTGTTGATATCTGTAGGCGATCCGGAAGCGACACTGACATGCGTATGAGGAAACTCAACTCGCAGCCGCGCAACGACCTCTGGCAGCCATCTTTGCGACACGGAATCTATCGCCGCTATACGCAGTGAGCTGCTCTGCGCCTGCTTGCACCTACAAATAGCGGCATCCAACGCGTCATAGCTTTTAAGAAAACGGCGGATCTCTGGTATCAGCTGTTTCCCGATTTCGCTGAGTTGAACGCCGTTGCGGCCTCGATCCAGCAAACATACCCCCAACTCGTCCTCTAAGCTGTTCATCATATAAGTTAGACCTGCCTGAGTGTACCCCAGCCTTTCTGCAGCGCGGCTTATACTCCCAATCTCCACAATAGAGGTCAGTACAACAAGTTTTTGCACATCCATCCGTCACAGGCTCCTTTACAGTGTTCCATAAAATTTTCTTATGGAACATCATATTTCCAATTTTTACAAATGTCAAGGGAAAAGTTAAAATAACAAACAAAGAAAAGCCTTTTTATAACATAGAAAGGAGATTGCCAATGAAGAAGATCAATCGCTGGCGCTATGCCATCGTGGGCTGCGCCGTGCTGCTGCTGTCGGGTCTTGTGTACGCGTGGAGCGTGCTGTCCGGTCCCATCGCGGCGGAGTTTCCCCAGTGGAGCGCCGCCCAGCTCTCGTTGACCTTTACCATCGTCATGAGCTTTTTCTGCATCGGCGGTCTGATGGGCGGCCTGCTGTCCGGCAAGGTCAGCCAGAAGGTGTATCTGTGGGTGTCCGCGGCGCTGTTTCTGGCGGGCTTCCTGCTGACCGCCAATATGCGGTCTCTGCTGATGCTGTATCTGGGCTTCGGCGTTATCTGCGGCTCCGCGTCGGGTCTTTCCTACAACGCCGTGCTGGGTACGGTGGGGAAGTGGTTCCCTGATAAGGCGGGGCTGGTCTCCGGTATCCTGCTGATGGGCTTCGGCCTCAGCAGCTTTCTGGTGGGCAAGCTCTACCAGGCCTTTACGCCGGAGACGGTGGGCGCGTGGCGGCACAGCTTCGTGGCGCTGGGCATCATCGCGGCGGCAGTCATGGCCGTGGGGGGACTCCTGCTGGAAAAGCCGGACGCCGGCTTTGTCCCTCCTATTGCGGCACAGAGCCGGAAGAAATACATAAATCCCGTAGCGGCGGAGCTGGATACCGCCGCCATGCTGAAAACGCCGACCCTGTGGCTGTTTTACCTGTGGGCCATTTTGCTGAGTGCCGCCGGTCTGGTGCTGGTGTCTCAGGCCAGCGGCATCGCCCGTGAGATCGGCGCCGGTATCTCCGCCGGTACCATCGCCACGGTGGTGGGCCTGATCTCCATTTTCAACGGCGTTGGCCGGGTGATCTTCGGCGGCATGTTTGACCGGGCGGGCCGCAGTCGCACCATGCAGGTGATCAACGGCCTGTTTCTGGTAACGGCCGCCATACTGGTGGCGGCGCTGAAGCTGGGCAGCTTTCCCGTGCTGGTGGCGGGCTTCATCATCGGTGGTCTGGCCTACGGCGGCGTGACCCCCGGCAACGCGGCCTTCGTCAGCTCCTACTACGGTATGAAGCACTATTCCCTGAACCTGTCGGTGGTGGTGACGAACCTGCTGTTCGCCTCCTTCGGCAGCACCATTGCCGGGGCGCTTTATGACGCCACACAGAGCTATTTCAGCGTTTATCTGATGATCGCCGGTCTGGCGGCGGTGGGGATTCTGGTGTCGCTGGGCATCAATATCTGCGATAAGCGCACACTGGCAAAGCGGACGGCAGGGGAGAAGGTGGCATTATGAGCGATATCCGCAACTACGTCCTTTTGGGCGAGGCTGGCTGCGGGAAAAGCGAGCTGGCCATCAATCTGGCCCGCCGCCTGCTGGATACGGGAAAGCCCGTGGACTTATTTGACTTGGACATGACCAAGCCCCTGTTCCGCACCCGTGAGCAGGCGAACAGGCTGGCGGATATGGGCATCCGCTTTCACTTTGAGGAGCAGTTTGCCGACGCGCCCACGGTGGGCGGCGGCGTCATGCGGGCGCTGAAGGACACGGACAGCTATACGGTGCTGGACGTAGGCGGCGACTACATCGGCGCGCGGGCCATCGGCGGCTACGCGCCCCTGCTGAACCGGGAGGACACGGAGGTGCTGTACATCATCAATCCCTTCCGCCCGTGGTCCACCACGGCGGAGCGGGCCTCGCTGGTGCTGTCGGAGGTGCTGGGCGTGTCCCACATCCGGCCGGAGCGCATCCGGCTGGTGGGCAACCCCAATCTGGGCAGCGCCACCACGGCGGAGGACGTGCTGAAGGGCTATCAGCGTCTGACGGAGCTGGTGGAGCGGCTGGACGGCCTGTGCGTGGAGCAGTCCCTGTGCGAGACGGTGCGGGCGAGCGTTCCCGTCCCTGTGTTTCCAATTGAAAGATACCTGGAATATCCATGGAATTTATAAAAAGGAGATATGACAATGGCAAAAGTTGAGATCGTGGCGGAACGCTGCAAGAGCTGCGGCTACTGCATCAAGTTCTGTCCCAAGCATGTGCTGGCAGTTGGCAAGAATGTCAACTCCAAGGGCTATGAGTATGTGGAGCCAGTCCATCCGGAGGACTGCGTCGGCTGCGCCATCTGCGCGAAGATGTGTCCCGACGGCGCCATCGACGTGTATAAGTAAGGAGGTAAGAGCATGGCTAGAATTTTCATGAAGGGCTGCGAGGCTATCGCCGAAGCGGCTGTGCGGGCAGGCTGCCGGTTCTTCGCCGGTTATCCCATCACCCCGCAGAACGAGATCCCTGAGTATTTTGCCCGCCGTATGCCCGAGGTAGGCGGCACCTTCGTACAGGGCGAGAGCGAGGTGGCGTCCGTGAACATGGTGTATGGCGCGGCCTCCGCCGGTACCCGTTCCATGACCTCCTCCAGCTCCTGCGGCATCGCCTTGAAGAGCGAGGGCATCAGCTACTGCGCCAGCGCCCGCATCCCCATGGTGTACTGCAATGTGCAGCGGGGCGGCCCCGGCGTGGGCGCCATCCAGCCCGCCCAGCAGGATTATAACCAGGCCACCAAGGCCAGCGGCAACGGCGGCTTCCGCATGATGGTGCTGGCTCCCTCCACGGTGCAGGAGGCGGTGGATCTGACCTATCAGGCCTTCGATTACGCCGACCGTGACCGCAACCCCGTGCTGGTGCTGGCCGATGGCGTCATCGGCACCATGATGGAGCCGGTGGAGCTGCCGGAGATGAAGTCCGACGCGGAGGTGGCTGCCATCAAGGACGGCAAGAAGAAGTGGGCCTGCATCGGCCATGAGCTGGACTACGCCAACCGTGCGTGGATCGAGCCGGGCCACTGGTCTACCGTGGCCATGCAGCAGGCCAACGAGGACGCCGAGGCCATGTACCGCCGCTGGGCGGAGGAGGACGTGCAGGTGGAGGAATACCGCATGGAGGACGCGGAGGTGGTGCTGACCGCTTACGGCATCTGCGGCCGTATCGCCGCCAACGCGGTGGACGCGCTGCGTGAGCAGGGCGTCCAGGCCGGTATGATCCGTCCCATCACCGTGTATCCCTTCCCCTATGCCGCCTATGATAAGATCGACTATACCAAGTGCAAGGGCATCGTCAGCGTGGAGATGAGCATCCCCGCCCAGTTTGCCGACGATGTGAAGGCCGCCGTGAAGGAGCGCTGTGCCGTTACCACCTGCCTGTGCTCTGGCGGCAACATCATGAGCCGCGAGGCAGTTCTCGAGACTGCGAAGAAAGTAATGGAGGGTTGAACCATGGAAAAGATCTATACCCGTACCAAGACCATTCAGGAGGACAAGGTCTCCGGCTTCTGTCCCGGCTGCATGCACTCCACCGTCATCAAGCTCATCGGCGAGGTGCTGGAGGAGATGGGACAGGTGCAGAACACCGCCTGCGTGCTGGGCATCGGCTGCTGCGGTCTGCACATGGACTACATCGCCTACGACAACACCACTGCGCCCCATGGCCGCGCCTGCGCTGTGGCCACCGGCATCAAGCGCAGCAACCCCGGCACGCTGGTCTATACCTATCAGGGCGACGGCGACCTGGCCTCCATCGGCCTGGCCGAGACCCTCAGCGCCGCCAACCGGGGCGAGAACTTCACCGTTATCTTCGTCAACAACGGCATTTACGGCATGACCGGCGGCCAGATGGCCCCCACCACCCTGGTGGGCATGAAGGCCACCACCGCCCCCAAGGGCCGCGACCCCAAGGAGCACGGCTATCCCATGCACATGTGCGAGCTGATGAACCAGCTGACCGCCCCCTACTATCTGGAGCGCACCAGCTGCAACACCCCCGCCAACGTGGCCAAGACCAAGGCCGCCATCCGCAAGGCCTTCCAGAACCAGCTGGACGGCAAGGGCTTCTCCATGGTGGAGATCGTCACCAGCTGCCCCACCAACTGGGGCATGGACGCCCTGTCGGCGCTGGACTACATCGAAGAGAAGATGCTGCCCGAGTTCCCCTTGGGCGTCATCCGGGACAAGAGCAAGGAGGAGGCGTAACGATGGAAAGAAATCTGATGGTGGCCGGCTTCGGCGGACAGGGCGTTATGACGCTGGGCAAGTTCCTGGCGGAGGCCACCTGCGAGAGCACGGACAAGAACGTGACCTTCTTCCCCTCCTACGGCGCGGAGCAGCGGGGCGGCACCGCCAACTGCTACGTGGTCATCTCCGACGAGAAGATCGGCGCGCCCCTGGGCGACACCATGGACGACCTGATCGTCATGAACGGCCCCAGCCTCAGCAAGTTTCTGTATAAGCTGGTGCCCGGCGGCACGCTGTATATCAACAGCTCCATCGTCACCGACGAGATCACCCGCACCGACGTCAAGGTGGCAAAGGCTCCCGTGACGGAGCTGGCGCTGGAGCTGGGCAACAGCAAGGTGCTGAACATCATCATGCTGGGCGTGTATGTGGGCTACACCCAGGTGGTGCCCGCCGACGTGGTGTGGAACACCATCCAGCACAAGCTGGGCAAAAAGCCCGCCCTGCTGCCCCTGAACAAGCAGGCCTTTGAACTGGGGCTGAAGCTGGGCGCGGAGCAGCGGTAAGGAGACGGCCATGGAGTTTCACAATTTTGACGAGATGATCGCCCATGTAAAGGGCAAGCCCGCCAAGGCCCGCATGGCCGTGGCCGCTGCCGGCGATCCCCATACCATCGAGGCGGCGCTGAAGGCCCGCGCCGAGGGCATCGTGGAGCCGGTGCTGGTGGGCGACAAGACTATTATCGACCATGTGCTGGCGGAAATGGGCGAGACTGTGCCTGATGGGGACATCTACGATGTGCCCGAGCTGGCGGAGGCCGCCGCCAAGGCCGTGGCGCTGGTGCGGGAGGGTAAGGCCGACCTGCTGATGAAGGGCAAGCTGGACACCGCCGTGTTGCTGAAGGCCGTGGTCAACAAGGAGCACGGACTGGGAAAGGGCGGCGTCATGAGCCACTTTTCCATCTTCGAGGTGCCCGGCTATCACAAGCTGCTGTGCCCGGTGGACGGCGGCATGGTGACCTATCCCACGCTGGAGCAGAAGAAGGCCATCATCGAAAACACCGTGGGCGTGCTCCGCGCCATGGGCTATGAATGTCCCAAGGTGGGCGTGCTGGCCTGCGTGGAGAAGGTAAACCCCAAGATGGCGGAAACGGTGGAGGCCGACGCACTGAAGCAGATGAACCTGCGGGGCGAGATCACCGGCTGCGTCGTAGAGGGTCCCGTGTCCTACGACTGCGCCATGAGCCGGGAGATCGCTCGGTTCAAGGGCTTTGAAAGCCCCGTCAGCGGCGACTGCGATGTGCTGGTGGCCCCCAATATCCACGCCGGAAACATCATGGGCAAAATGCTGACCGTTACTTGCGGCGCGCGGCTGGCGGGTATGGTGATGGGCGCGAAATGCCCCATCGTCATGACCAGCCGCGGCTCCAGCGCTGAGGAGAAGTATCTCTCCATCGTGCTGGCGGCGGCCGCCGCGCAGAAGGAGGCGTAAGATGGAAAAAATCTTGGTTCTGAACCCCGGCTCCACCTCCACAAAGATCGCTGTGTTCGACGGAGAGACGCCGCTGTTCACCGAATCCCTGAGCCACTCTGCTCAGGAGCTGGCTCCCTTTGAGCATGTGGTGGATCAGTACGATTTCCGCCGCCAGCTGGTGCTGGACTGCCTGATGCGTCACGACTTCGATGTGCGGGATCTGACCGCCGTGGTATCCCGGGGTGGCCTGCTGGCGCCCATCCACGCCGGGGCCTATGAGGTCAACAAGGACATGGTGTGGCAGCTGCAATATAAGCCCCAGAACGAACACGCCTCCAATGTGGGCGCCATGATCGCCCACGCCCTCAGCACGGAACTGCATATCCCTGCCTATATCTACGACGGCATCACCGTGGACGAGCTGACGGACATCAACCGGATCACCGGCCTGCCGGACATGCACCGAAAGGGCATTGGCCACACGCTGAACACCCGCGCCGCCGCCCTGCGCTACGCACGTGAACAGGGCAGGGCCTATGGCGACGTGACGGTGATCGTGGCCCATCTGGGCGGCGGCATCACCGTGAACCTGCACCACAACGGCCGCATTGAGGACTGCGTGAACGATGAGGAGGGGCCGTTTTCTCCGGAGCGTGCCGGTGGCCTGCCCATGTTTGACGTGATCCACCGCTGCTTCCGATCCGGCGAATCCGACAAGAGCGTGATGAAGCTGGTGAAGAGCCGGGGCGGTCTGCTGGCTCATCTGGGTACCACCGACTGCCGGGAGGTAGAGGCGCGTATCCAGAGCGGCGACGTCCACGCCAAGCTGATCTACGATGCCATGGCGCTGAACGTGGCAAAGACCATTGCCAAGCTGGCTCCCGGCGTGTGCGGAAAGGTGGACGCCATTCTGCTGACAGGCGGCGTCACCCACTCCGATTACATCAACGAGGAGATCCGCCGCCGGGTGTCCTTCATCGCCCCGGTCGTCGTATACCCCGGCGAAGACGAGATGCAGTCTCTTGCCTTCGGCTGCCTGCGTGTCCTCCGGGGCGAGGAAACGGCGCAGACCTATATAAGAGGAGAGTAAGCCATTCTCCCCGGCATTGAGATATGCTTCCAGTTGCAAGTGCTGTTGAAGTCGCTTGTTCGGCAACGCTTATCACCATAGGCTAACGAAATACTATGTTAAGAAAGAAGAAAAACATGAAAATTGTCAGTACAGTGCCTGCAAGCCGTTTTGAGAAATATGGTGTTGCTTGGCCGAGTGAATGGGACATCTCTTATGTGGATTTCCCCTACACAGATAACGAACTGATTTGCGCACTGAAAGATGCAGATGTACTTTTCGTGAACTCTATTCATCCCGTTACGGCGGCTGTGATCCAGCAATGCCACGGGCTAAGAATGATTCACACGGAAGGCGTCAGCTTCGACAAAGTGGATGTGGCCGCCGCACAAAAAGCTGGGATCCCCGTGTGCAACAATCGTGCAGTGAACGCTGAAGCTGTTGCTGAGCACTGCATTGGCCTGATGCTGGCAGGTCTGCGGCATACAGCCAGAGTCGACCATCAAATCAAGACCTCCGGTTACGCTGATGCCAAGGCACAGTGTACTTCCGAAGGTATTCGAGAGCTGGCTGGTCAGGAAGTTGGCCTTATTGGCATGGGAGTTATCGGTCGCGAAGTGGTTAAGCGCTTGACCCTTTGGGGGTGTACATTGCGATATTTTGATGTCGTGCGTATGCCAGAAGATGCGGAATTGTCTCTGCAGTTAGAATACAAGCCATTGGATGAATTGCTGATGTGCAGCGACATTCTATCTGTCCATGTGCCGGTTACCCCAAGCACTATGCGTATGCTGGGCAAGGAGCAGTTTGCTAAAATGCGGTCCAATGTCCTTTTGATCAATAACTCTCGAGGTGAGATTGTAGACAATATGGCACTGGCTGCCGCACTGGAGTCAGGCCAGATATTCGGCGCGGCGTTGGACACGGTTGATCCAGAGCCTCTACCGGCATGGCACCCCCTGCTGCACCTGTCCCAGGCTGCTGCGGATCGCTTGACCTTGACACCTCATATCGCTGGTATGACGGATCAAGCATTCAAGCGGATGCTGGAGTGGACAATTCGGGATATCACATGCCTGGAGCAAGGGAAAATACCAGAAAACATCGTCCGTGCCATATAAAGTCCAATATTACAGATATGGGGACATATTGATCAGAAAAACATCAATCTCGGGTTAAAAATGTTTTTTCTGCGCATACCTGAAATACTTGCGCTCTTTTCTTTAGATGTGGGCAGGAGAATGCCCAGTTCTCCTGCCCGCACCTCCTCATTACATTTTAAGTTTAGTAGACATTGCCATTTCTACGGCAAATAGGAGTCTTGTCCGGAAAGACGAGGCTCCTATTTGCTTTGAGCAAGAACAAAATCAGAAAAATGCGCCGCTTTATTCCGGTTTTGTCATAAGTATTCCGCTACAAGAGTTCACGAAATATTCCGAGAGTAGTATTCTGAAAATGAGATGATCACCATTTACCAAGAAAACCTTCTGGACAACGAAAAGTTTTATCCGTTACTTGGGCGCAACATTAAAAAAGTCCGCCAGCAGCACAACATGACGCAGGAGCAGCTTGCAGAGCTGATCAATGTAGACCAAAAGCAGGTATCGCACATTGAGTCTGGGCGCGCTCGGGCAAAGTTACCGGTCTATCTGAGGATCGCCAATGTCTTTGATATTTCACTTGATGTCCTTCTTGCGGATATGTGCCTGCCGGAACTCACAAGTGAGCATTCCACGCTGTCAGGCGAACATGAGCAGAGGCTGTTTGGGGATGTAGTGCATGCGGTATTGCACTATCTCAGGAAAAAAGAAACATGACATCCCCAAGGAATGCCATGTTTCTTCACTGAAAATCATCTTGCAAGCGCAGCATCTCAATGAAAGAGATGATCAGTTTTCTCTGTTTAGGCGAGCAGGTTGCCGACAAGCGGGCTATCTGCTTCAAATCATTGTTCTCTTTGAACAGCTCCGGGTAAACTACCCGGTCGGACGGGGCTCCCATACTGCGGATCAGTCGAATCAGGGTGCTGGAGCTCGGATTCTTATCCCCTAACTCGATAGCAGACAAATGACGGACACTAAGTCCTGCACGTTCGCAAAGCTGTTCGCGGGTAAGATGCTTCTCCTCGCGGAGAATACGCAGAGCACTTCCGGTCTTTTTTGACTCTTGATCATGTTTTGTAGCCACCAGTAGTTCACCTCCTCTTCGGATATTGTACCGAAGCAGAGAGTTTCGCGAAATGCTCCAATAGTGTTATAATTTTAGCTCCGATAGGGCGTATCGTCAGAAAAGTTAGCCTTCCTCCCCATATAAAAAAATGGCGGTCAGGAAGGTGTGCGTCAGCACGCATGAAGCCCTCCACCGCCATGGTGGAGGGCTTTTATGTTGATCCTACTGCAAACGGGGCTCGCCCTGAGTCCCCGGTGGTAAACAGCCATCAATCTGCCGGCAGTTCATGTTCTGAGCCCCAGGCTTCGCCTCAAGGGCGAGCCCAGATCGGCAGGTAGCAGACATGAACTGCTGGTAGTTATAATTTGGATCTATATTTCTTCCGGATGGCGTTGCCATGCCGGAAGTTTTTGTTTTACAGGCCCGATTCGCGGCCCGCCTTCATTTCTGATTTTCTCAAAAATCAAAAATGGAGGGCAAATATGCGTTTTGATCGAACAACATACGGAGCAAAGATCAAGCAGCTCCGGATCAATAAAGGACTCACGCAGGAGAGGCTTGCGGAGCAAATGAATGTGACTGGCACCTATATCGTGAAAATTGAAAACGGCCAGCGGATCGGTTCGGTCGAGCTGGCAGTCGAACTTGCGGACTACTTTGGCGTTTCATTGGACTACCTCCTGCTTGGTGCGGAGAGAAAAAGCCGGAAACAAGCGCTCCGGTCAGTCATAGCATTTCTCGCTGAATTGGAGGCTGGTCTCTGAACCTGACAAAGAGGGTAAGAAACCTGCCATCCTGTCTCTGTTATACCGCTTCTATCGAAGCTACAATGTAATCAAGCCAATCTTATGGCCCCCTGTACCTTGAAAAACGCCATTCGGCCATATCCGGCAACTGGATCACATCAGCAGATGAGCCTCCGTAAGAAAGAGGACAGCGATGC
>ERZ825137.3837-NODE-3837-length-15670-cov-5.182517_pt1 | contig 15670 bp, 2 predicted proteins | sample MGYA00519873_ERZ825137 | MGnify/ENA primary metagenome ERZ825137 (study PRJEB31778, sample SAMEA3449190) | human gut metagenome | biome: human gut; feature: human-associated habitat; material: faeces | place: United Kingdom | collected 2010/2012 ...
TAAACGAAATAACTGTAAGATACTACGACGGAATGAGATGGTCAAAGACCGTAAGCGTAGAAGTAGTAGCGTACATGGTAAGATACGACGGACGAAACGGCAAGGATGCCGGAGCGGTATACGTAGCTGTAGGCGATAAAGTAAAATTGCCGAGCGTATTAAATCCGGGATACGAATTTGACGGATGGTACGATACGTATGACGGAGCAGCGTCCAACGGCGGCGAGTACAAAGATATGGTGTACAGCGAAGCTAAGGACACCGTGCTTTACGCAGACTGGACTCCGGGAACGTTCCGAATGGTATATGTGGACGGAGACGGAAATCGCTACGAAAAGGAAGTAGTATTCGGAACGGAATTCAGTTTCGATCCTCCTGCGAGCGACGCAAAAGACGGCATGTTCGTAGGTTGGTATACCGGTACTAACGGCACCGGTATCAAACTCACCGACGTAGACGGCGTAGGACTTAAGCCGTGGAATTCGGTTGCCGACGTATACATTTATCCTTATTACTCGAGTAACGCTCTTTCGTTTACCTTAAAAGCGGATGACACTTACCAGGTAATTAAGGGCTTGGATATAGCCAAATTCAATAAGATTACCGTTCCTGCTATTTATAACGGCAAAAAGGTTAGCACAATAGGTGCAAATGCGTTTAACTCTTGTAATACGATTACCGTTATCAATATTCCCGATTCGATAGAGATAATAGAAGTTTCTACCGCATTCAGAAATATGAAAAACCTGATAGCGGTAAATATATACGAAACCGGAACGATAAATGCTCCCAGATATTCGTCGGACGACGGCGTGCTTTACGCAGAAGACGTAGCCGGCAAAGAAATATCTTATTTCCCCGCAGGCAAATCGGGAGAGTACGCAATTTTGCCCGATACAATACGTATTCCGGCAAAGGTATTCTATCAAGTTAAGTCGCTTACTCACGTAACCATTCCCGCATCGGTAAGCATAATAGCTCAGTCTGCATTCGAAGATTGTAAAGCTCTTACCGATATAGTTTTTGAAGAACCGAGCGATGGTCAATCCGTAAGCAGCCTTAATATTGCAAAGTACGCTTTCCAAAAGTGTACCGCACTTCAAAACATAACTTTCCCGGCAAGACTTGCACAGTTCGACACGACCATATTCACCGGCTGCGTATCGCTGCAACGTATCAATATTAACGAAAACTGCGCAAACATTGCATCCGTAGACGGTATAGTTACCACTAAAGATAAGACAAAAATTATTTACTGTCCCATCGGCAGAAGCGGTAACCTTCGTGTTTCCGCATTAGTTACCGAGATAGGCGATAATGCCTTTGACGGTTGCGCATTGCTTAAGGAAATAAGAATACCGCACACCGTGCTTACTATAGGCAACAAGGCGTTCTATAACTCGGGCATCACTTCGGTAAAATTCGAGGGTAGTCCCGACGCTCAGCCTTCGACGATAAAGGCGTCCGCATTTGAAAGATGTTATTCTTTGCAAGAAATCGTGTTCGAAGAAGGTTGCGGAGTAGCGGCTATAGGCAGCAAGGCGTTCTATTACTGTAACTATTTGTTCAATCTCGATATACCTGCTTCGGTTAAGCAGATCGGCTCGTTGGCGTTTGCAAATTGCGCCTACATAAAGACTATTAACTTTATGGACGGAGTTACCGATATCAGCATAGCAGAGGACGCATTCCTCAAGTGCAGCGGAGTAAATAAAGTATGTATATCCGCTACGATGTCGACTTTGCCGGTAGCGGCAATAAGCCAATGCCCCAACTTGTATGAGGTAGAAATATCTGCCCAAAACACTAATTTTAAGTCTGAAGACGGATACGTTACGTCTTTGGACGGAGAAACTGTATACTACTGCGGCAAGAATAAGGCTTTCGAAGACGGAAAACTTATTCTCAGCGATAAAATTAAGAATATCGGCGACGGCGCATTCAGGTACAATACCAGAATAAGAGAAGTGGTTATCGGCAAGAATATCGTTTCCATAGGATTCGGCGCATTTGCGGATAACGACAGACTTGCAAAATTGTCTTTCGAAGAAAACGGAACGGAAGATCTTGTTATTTCGGCAGAGGCGTTTATGAATCTTACTCGTCTTACCGAAGTGACTTTTGCCGACAGAGTTGTTTCTATCGGCGACAAGGCATTCAAGAATTGCCGTATAGAGTCTATCGCCATCCCCGACAGAGTTGTTTCTATCGGCGACGAAGCGTTTATGGATAACTCCAAACTTGCATCTGTAAGCTTTACCGAAAATGCAACTGTAAATACGTTCGGCGAGAGAGCTTTTGCAAACACGATGATTATAAATATCGAATTGCCTGCGTCTACCGAAACGATTAAGAAAGAAATGTTTGCTAACTGCGTAGAGTTGCAGTCGGTAACTTTTGCCGACGGAGCTAAGATCAGCGAAATACCCGAATATTTCCTGCAAAAATGTGCAAAACTTAAGAAAATTTATATACCTGCGTCTATTCGTTCTGTAGGTAAGTATGCGTTTAACGCATGTCCGTCTCTTGTGGAAGTCGAATTCGGATACGGCGGCGAGGAAGAACTTACTATCGGCTCTAATGCGTTCTCTAAATCAGATGCGCTTAAGACCATAGCTCTTCCGAGCAGACTTGTCGCACTCGGCGGTGCAGTGTTCCAAAACTGTACTGCGCTCAATACGGTAACGTTTACCGATCCCGCAAAGGCAGACGGCACCGTAGTTCCGTCCAAGCTCAGATCGATAGGAAACAGCGCATTTAACAAGTGCGACATTTTGGAAATAACCCTTCCCGGTTCGCTCGGCAACGGCGCATATGTAGACGTTAAGACCGAACAGACGCTTGCGCTCGGAAACATGGTATTCAGCGGCAACGCTCACCTCAAAAAGGCTGTGTTCGAAGAGGGCGAAGGCACCGGTAACGGATTGACGTTCGGCACGTATTTGTTCCAAAACTGCGAGGCTCTCGAAGAAGTAACTTTCCCGTCTCGTATGTCCAACGCCGTTGGCAAAAACGGAAATGTTATATCTTTCTATTCTAATACTCTTTTCGGATGCTCGTCTCTTAAGACCATCAATATCGGAGAAGGTTGCGAGCTTTATCGCATAATCGACGGCATGATGTTCAAAAAGGATTCCGAAGGCGAATTTACCATACTCTTTACTTGTCCCCAGGCTAAAGAAGGCGTAGTGGTTGTTCCGTATTACGTAAAGACAATATCCGAGTTTGCTTTTACCGATTGCGCAAAGATTACTTCCGTAACGTTCGAAGAGACGCCGGAGGGCAAGACCGAAGTTCCTCTCGTTACATTGTCGAGCACGGTAAGCGCAATAGGTACGTTTGTAGGTACGACGTTTAAGACGATAAAACTTCCCTCTCGTCTTACCACGTTAGGTGACAGAACGTTCTTTAACAGCGGGCTCGAAACGATAACGATACCCACGACGATACGAGACATCGGAAATACCCCCGGTGTCGGCAAGTATGCGTTCGGCGGAACCAGCGCATCCAAGCCGTCCAAACTTAAGAGCATAACGTTCGAGGACGATGCGGAAGCGGCACCGCTCACTATAGCGGACAGCGCATTTGCATACTGCATTTCACTTACAAAACTCGAATTCAGAACCAACACCGTAAAACTCGGCAAGTATGCGGTTGCATATTGTAAAAAACTTGCGTCCGTAACCTTTAAAGACGGTATGAAGTATTTTGATAATTACAGCGTATCGTCAAATAATATACTCACGTCGATAAGCTGGCCTACCGATGCGGAGTTTGATTTTGTGGGCGTAAATGCGTTTGCATCTAATAAAAAACTTGACAACATTGTGTTGCCCGTGTCCAAGCAATACAAAGACAACATTTACACCGGATGCTTAGCACTTAAGACGGTAACCGTTCCCAAAAAGATGAAGACGGTTAACGGAATTATGAAGGGCGTATCTTCTTTGGTAGAATGGAAGACCGAAGCGGACTGCGAAAACTTTAAAGCCGTAGACGGCGTATTGTTCAGCAAGGACGGCAAGACGCTAATAAACTACCCGATGCAAAAGACGGGCGATACGTACACGATACCGTCCGACGTCGAAACGATCGGTTTGAATATCGGCGGAACGAATACGTACGCAATAGGTGGATTTACTTCCAATACAAAGCTTAAGAAGATTGTTATACCCAAGAGCGTTCGTACGATTTCTGCGGCTTCGTTCTATAAATGTACGTCGATATCGTCGCTTACATTCGAAAAGCCTGTCGAAGGTGAAACGGCAAACGAGATATGGTTCGGTGCGTACTGCTTTGCGGAAATGACTTCGCTAACCTCATTCGAAGTGCCTGCTCGTACGGCAGCCGACGGATTGAGCGATAGATTCCTTAATAACACCAAAACCGCAAACAAACTTGCGTCTATTACATTTGAAGAAGGTTGCAGAGTAACCACGCTTCCCAAGTATTCGCTTTCGTTCAGTAAGATAACCACTATAACGCTTCCTAAGTCGATAACTAAGATTTCGGACGGTACGTTCTTCAAGTGTTTCGATCTTAAGACGATAATCGTAGACGGCGAAGCTCGTTTTGAGAACTTCGGTTTGTACGCATTTGGCTATTGCGGTTCTTTGAGTATCGAGACTGTAAACAATCTTATTGGCAGAGTAAGTTCCACAGGTAACTTTACCTTTGCATACAGCGCCGACATAGCAGGCGAGATAGTAATCCCGGAAGGCATTACCAAGATTACCCAAAGCATGTTCAGAGACATGAAGAAGATAACCAAGGTAACTTTGCCGTCGACGGTAACTTCTATCGAGAACTTTGCGTTTAACGGTTGTACCTCACTTAAAGAAATAGTAATACCGTCATCCGTAACGGAGCTCGGTCGTAATGTATTCGGCGGTTGTACTTCGCTCAAAAAGATTGTTCTTCCTTCGAGCATAACTACGGTAGACGGCGAAAAAGCGTTCGAAAACTGTACTTCGCTGACCGATGCGGATATAGCGTGCGTATCCATAGGCAAAGAAATGTTTGTCGGATGCAAAAGCCTCAAAAACGTTACTCTTCGCGAAGGTCTGTTGACTATCGGAACAAGCGCATTTGCAGGTTGTACATCTATAGAAAAATTGGAAATCCCGGCGTCTGTTTGCAACAAACCCTATGATGACAAAAATGCGCAGGTAAGAGGTATAGAGACCGAGGCGTTCCAAAACTGCTCGTCTATTAAGACTCTCGTATTTGCCGAAGGCGGTACGGACGGACTTACGATAGGCGATAACGCATTCTCCGGCTGCTCGGCACTCGAAAACGTGTCGTTTACCGATAGATTGGTAAACGCAAGGGGCAAGAAGGTAGACGAAGTACCCACCGTATTGCCTGCGATAGGCGACAATGCGTTTGCAAACTGCTTCTCGCTTGCTTCGCTCGAAAATCTCGGCTTAGTAGAAGGTATAGGCGATTATGCGTTTGCAAACACTGCAATAACCACGGCATATATGCCTGCAACGCTAACGTATTTCGGCGCATCGCCGTATATGGGCTGCAAGCTTACCTCTATCGATCTCGAAGCAGGTAACAATAAGTTTGCGGTAAAAGACGGCGCATTGTACGACAGAGAATTTACAAGACTTTATGCGTACCCGATTGCAAGAGAGGGCGCATTGGAAATACCGAGCACGGTAGAAGTTATAGCCGAAGGCGTATTCGCAGGTTCAAATATAAGCGGAAAACTCGTATTACCCCCGTCTATAACTTCGATAAGCGACAATTCGTTTAATAATTGCCGATTGCTCGAAGAAGTCGTTCTTCCGAGCGAAGTAACTTCGATAGGCGAAAGTGCGTTTGAAGGCTGCGTAAGTCTGAGAAGCATAAATCTCACCGAAACCGAAGTAACTTCGATAGGAGCAAGCGCATTCTACGGATGCAGCAAACTCGATGTCGAGATACCGCTCAGCGTAACGGAGTTTGGCGAAAAGGCATTTATGGGTAGCGGAATTAAGAGTATTACTATAAGTGCCGAAGTGGAAGCAATACCCAACAGGGCGTTTAAGGAGTGCTATAGCCTTACCACCGTAAAATTCGAAGATGACGGATTGGTAGCGTTGTATATAGGTAATGAGGCGTTTATGCATTGTACGTCGCTCGTATCGGTAAACTTGCCGTACAGACTTAACGACAAGAACGCCACTAAAGGAATTTATGCTATAGGAATAAGCGCATTCGAGGGTTGTACTTCGCTTAAAGATCTTGACTATATGCCGTCCGACCTTGCGCTCAGCTTCCGTACTACGCATAACGTAACCATATCCAGGTATGCGTTTAGAGACTGCGTAAGCCTCGAAAGTGCTAACATTCATCCGCAAGTTACAGGCACGATAAGCGCAATAGTAAGTTCGAGAACCAACGGCGTTCAGCACGGAGCGTTTGTAGGTTGCGAAAAACTTAAGACATTGACGTTTAATAAGTCGGCTAACGGCAGAGTGCTTGTAATAGCAGAGGATACGTTTACCGGCTGCACCGGCCTCGAAACCGTAATATTCCCCGATTCGCTTGCGTATATCGGCGAAAACGCATTTAGAGGAACCGGCATTAAGGGAACGATCAATATTTACTGCAGCGTAGCGGCTAACGCTTTTGCGGACTGCGTAAATCTCCAAACTCTCAACGTGTACGTTGACACCGTAAGTTTTAATACCGTATCGCTTTTCGAAGAGTCGTTTAGAGGCTGTACTTCGCTTACCACGGTAAACGTATCCCGTACTAACCTTAAGACTACAGTAGGACTTACCTTGGAAGACATGGCGTTCTACGGATGTACTTCTTTGGCTAAGTTTAATATAGACGACAAAGAAGAACTTAACGTTTCCGTAGCAAGTTACGGAACGATGGTATTCGGCAAGTGCGCAATGCTGCCCGAACATATTATCGGCAAAGAGTCCAAGGTAAACGGTTCGATAAGCGATGTCGTTGACGTAACTTACGAAGAAGGCAACGGCAACTTTGTAATCGAAAACGGCATAATGTACGACCTCTCCAAGACGGTAATAATGGGTATGCCCATCGACAAGATAAACGAACCGCTTCCCGCAACGGTAACCACTATAGGCGCAGGAGCGTTTGCAGGCTTGCAAATAGGCGAATACACCTTGCCGACGCAGATTATCGATATACAGGACTATGCGTTTGCAGGTTCGACGATAACCAAGTTTACGGTAACCGGCGCACTCAGGACTTTGGGTGAAGGAATCTTTAAGGATTGTACCTCGCTTAAAGAAGTTGTGCTTGGCGATGCGGTACTCTTCGAGAAACTTCCCGAGTGCACCTTCGAAAATTGTGTTGCGCTTACTAAGATCAATCTTCCCGTAAAGGTAAACCTTATCGAAGAGGCATGCTTCAAGAACTGCTCGTCGCTTTTGACGATAGGTGAAACGAGACGTCTCAGCACCATAGAACCGTATTCGTTCTACGGCTGCACCAGCCTTACGATCGACCTTAGCGAAACAGCGAAGATTTACGAAAAGGCATTCTACGGTACGTCGTTTACCTCGCTTAACCTTACGTTCTGTACCTATGTCGGCGAAGGCACATTCGAAAACTGCAGCTTGTTAAAAGAAGTAACTGTAGGCAAGCCTGAGACGATAAGCATAGGCGCATTCAGAAACTGCGAGCAGCTTAAGACCGTAACGCTTGGCGGAAGCGGACTTAAGTTGATACAGGATGAAGCGTTTATGAACTGCCGTGCGCTCGAGAGCCTTACCGTTAACAATACGGTAGAAAGCCTCGGAAGACGTGCGTTTAAGAACTGCGTATCGCTTAAGACGATTAGTTCGGACAAATTCGCTTGCAGCGGAACTGTCGTAAACGAAGGCGATAACATACCGGAATCCGCATTCGAAAACTGCGCTTCGCTTACCGAGTTTGTATTTAACGCAAACATCAAGGCGATAAGTCGAAACGCATTTAAGGGTTGTACTTCGCTTAAGAACTTGGTTGTACCCGGCGCAGTAGAATCCATAGCGGCAGGAGTATTTGACGGCTGGAGTGCAGGTCAGACCATAACCTTTAACCGCGGCGGCGAAGGCAGTAAGTTTGTCGGAAACTGGAATAGCGGCTGTAACGCTAAAATAGAATTTGCTTTATAATTAAAAAATAAAGTTCGTTCATAGATAATCTCGGCGGTAGTAACCGATGCCGCTGTGATTATTCCCCTTTGTTATGGGACTCGCTCGATGTATTTTCGAGCGAGTCCCTTTCGCATTCCGTTACAGTCGAAATTTGCCAGGATATGGCGCTGTTATGTAAAAGTATCGTAAACGACTTTGCTTACGATACGGGCGACATAATGGCGTTAAATGCAATAATTATATGGGCGAAATCAATAGAGTGGTTATAGATAAACGCCATAAACGTTGTTGAAATCTAAATTAGCTAATTTTTTTAATGTTAAAAGAACCGTTAAAATTTTAAAGTATAATTTTAACTGCGTGGTAAAAACGATATTCAAGCAACCATTGGAGTGACAAATTGCACGGTGTGGCAAAGATACATTCAAAGCAACTATTTAAATTTTAATGGTGTTAATTTTAACGGCGAGATGGGGGCGATATTTAGAGTGGCGTTTAGATTTTAGTAAATGGACTGAACGGTATAAGGGTATCCAAAATGTCTATTTAAATTTTAATAGATAAATTGAATGAATTTCATACAATAGGAATGACGGCAGAGTGTTATTAAAATTGTTTATTCGAATTTTAATAAATAATTTCAATAAAAGTAAATAAAAATGCCTCCACGGTTATCCCGTGGAGGAGTAAAATGAAATTAATTTTCAGAGCCGCTCCAATTAACAGCTATGTTGCCCTTGCCATTAGGTGTGATTTTAAATGTTGTCGTTTTAGACGTATGCGCATAAGAGGCATTATTTATGGTAGAATCATAATTCCATGTAGGATAGTATGTTTTTCCACAATTTTGTAATTTCCAATTTTTTCCATTACATGGCAGGTTGCTAGTTGTTATAGTCAATTCAACGCCACTTAGAACATAGAATACTAGCTCTCCAGTTATTTCGCTAGCACTTAACTTATCGGAATAACTCCAATTGGAGTTATTTACATCGCGGTACCATTCTTCTTTAGAAAAAGTAATTGAAGCAATTTTAAATTTTTCATTATTTAATCCGTAGTGTGAATGTTCACATGTCACCGTGGCACTCATATTAAGCGTTACTTTTATAACTTTTCTAACGTCGGCGACGAGAATGATCGCTTCCGGCGGATTAGCGGGTTTAGAATTTACCGTTATGGTAAATTCATCGACATTAGCATTAACATATTTTTCCACCGTAACAGTCGCAATATTATCTTCTACACTTGAGAAACCTATGTGCTTATATTCCGTGTCAAACAATGTGCTAACGTTTGTTAACTTTTCACTCCACTTGGTTATAGTGTAATTATTACCGTAATAATAATATTTGCCGGTCGGTACAGTTATTGTGGTGCCATCTACCGTTAGTTTTATTTGTAACTCTAATTTTTTATCCCATTTAGCATAAAGTGTAAATTCATTAGTGTTTTCATTAGTATTTGTAAGACTCGTCCAATTTGTGTACGGAACTGTCCTATCTGCGTTGGTATACCATCCTAAGAAATAATAAGATTTTTCTGCGTTATTATTATAATCGTTTGCATAATTATGGGGGGTATAACTACCAGTTTGAGTGCTCAAAACGGTAGTTGCCGGCAAGGACAGTCCATTCGGCGCATTATCGCTATCGCGCAAGTCGTATTTTATAGTATATACTGTTGTGCCTGCAGGTAAGAATCTTGCATAGAGAGTCATATCTCCGGTAACCGTATATTTGCTTATAATCTGTATTGCCGTTGTAAAAGCTTCGTCGGTATACCAACCTAAGAAGACCAAATCTCCGTCGCTAGCGTCTCTAAGAGTATAATTCTCGCTTTCGTAGCTTAACTGCATATAATAATATCCGTTTTCCGTATCAAAACTGCCTTGTCCGGAGTTAAAACTGCCGGAAGTTTCGCAGCCCTCATAACGAGCCTCAAAGGTAATGGTGTAGGTATTGGGATCCCATTTTGCATACAGCGTAGTGGAACAGAAAATGGTTTGTCCTTTGGCTTCTGTTGTGCATTCGCTATCTATATACCACCCGCGAAAATCGTAATAGTTTTTTGTCGGGTTAGAGGCTACGTCGCTTGCGGATATTGTGTATCCGCCGTTACCAACTGTTCTCGTGAGAGAAGAAACAGCAGATCCCCCGCGTGAATCGAATTCGATATTTGCAGACGTAGAGTACCACGCAAATGTTCCGTCACTTAATTGTATCGAGTAATATGTGCCCGATGCAAGGTCCCTTTCGATAGAGGAATCCGCAGCGCTTAACACATAGCCTTTGGCAGATAGTGTTCCGGAGGCGTAGTAGGGCTTATTAATTGAGTACATTGTTTTATATGTTGCAGTGGTATTTTTTAATATTACCGTAGCGCCATCGGTTTCGCATTCGACTAAACCGCCTATATTTGCTCCGCTTACGCAGGTGAGTGTACCGTTAATTATTAGTCTGCCGTTTATCTTATTAGTTTTGTTCCAAGTGCTAAAAGCTGTATAATTTCTGTCGCCACCATAAGCAGAAACCGTATTATATGGCACAGCGGTTATATCGACTTTATTACCTACGACTAAATTTGCGCCTTTCTCTACCTTAATGGTTGCGCCGGGTAAAATCATATAATCCGAGGCGCTTAACGATAGCGTGCCTTTAGACACTGTTACGTCCATATAACCTATCGGTAGCGGGATAGAGGTAGAAGTCTGAAGTGAAATCGTAATAACATATGCAAATGTTTTTGAAATGTTTACAGAATCATCGAAATAATTGCCAAAAACCGCAATTAGATCTCTGTTGTTTTTTGCGGAAGCACCACTTTCTTGGTTACGAGAGCCTATGTTAGAATTTATATCGTTAACTGCTTTTACCGATTTCAGAACATAAGTATCCTCATCGGTGGAGTTAGTGTAGAACATCCCGTGTTTATCAGAATTGCCGATCACAGTAATTTCTTCGTCTAATTTTATTTCAATCACTTTTTTTAAATAAACAAAAACCTTTGCTTTGTACATTGCACCGCCGTATATTTTTGTTTTGCACGATATGTTGTGTATGGTATAAGCGTTAGTCGGGAAGGCATCTTTATAGAATTCTGAAGCAGCTGTGCCGCCCGGCCAATCGTAAATTGATAATGTGTCAACGGCGGTAGCACCGTTTTTTAGTTCGATAAGTCCGGTGCCCTTAATGTAACCGTGTGCATTTATAGTACAACCGCTTTGTACTATTAAGTTTCCGTTATTCATAAGTACGCCGTGTTCTTTGGCTAAAGTCGTGGATATGTTTTGATTAAAACCGACGTATGCTGCAACAGTAAGAGTTGCGTTATTAGTTTCTTTCTTTTCAAGATTGAGAGAAACGCCGTTAGGAATAATTAGGGCAGAGTACACGTTGCCGAAAGAACCGCTATCGGTAAATGTATTTCTTTCGTCGCCGTTCGCATTGTACGGCACAATTAGCTTTCTGCCGCTAAGGGTATAGGACTTACTGTCATTATAATTAGACAACATCGTATTAGACAACATCGTAAAGCTTGTTATTATGTAAGAAGCACTACCGCTCGAGTCGCCGACTAAGGTGATATTGCCGCTTGCACTTTCACTAAGCGCATCTTCGATAGTGTAGTAGGCGTTGCCGATTTTTGCGGTCTTGTACTTTACGATAATAGTATTGCCACCTACTGCAAAAGCGTAATTGTTGGAATTTAACACAGCGGTTACTTTGTATGTAGAGCCTACTGTAAATGCGCTGTTTAATGTTACCTTGTAATAACCGTGTTCGCCGCTGATAGAAGTAATATTGCCCTGTGCATCTTTGGTTTCGGTATACGCTTTATTGTCATCGTTACTACTATCGTAAGTACGAGCGACTGCAGATGAGAATGAGGGCGCAGCAGCTCTGGTCGGGATAGTTCCATTAGTTGAAGTAAGTTTGCCTCTTAACAAATCTTGGCTTAACGTAGTACTACCACCATAATCTATTTCTATAATTCCGCTGAATTTTAAGTATAGTTTGTCTATCTTAAAGGTGCCGTTAGTGAAAGTTATATCGTAGTTATCTACGGAGTAGCCGCTCTTTGCTTTGGCAGAAGGAGTAAGCTTATAATTACCGGCGTTTACTCCGGTTTCTTTGGTTACCGAGAAGGAAAGTTCGTTACTTACAAAAGAGGGGGCTGAAGCTCCGTTATCTGTAAGGGTAACGGTCGTATCGGTATTTATGGTAGGTTCTGCGCCGCTGTAGGTAGCCGACTGATTGGCATTAGTTACCTCTACGGTGATTTTTAATTTGCTTATAGTCCAGTTATAAGTCTTGTCGGCGGCCGTATCTGTATCCGACCAAACGTAGTTTGTCTTATCTTTAAGCGAAGCGGTTAGGGTGTATGCGCCGGCGTTTTTCACGTCTTTAGCGTCGTTTATTTTGCTTCCGTCCTTGGTAATTTCGATTACTGCGTTTACGGTAGCGCCGTTAACGTCGGTATACGTAGCCGTGGGAGCATGAACGTTTCCGTTATAGGTAATGTCGCTTACGTTAGTAACCGTTATGTCTACGGGCTTCGGGGTAATTTTGTAATTGTGAGAAGTCGAAGTTCCTCTCGTCAAAGTCGGCTCGCCGAAAACGTAATTAAGATAAGTTTCGCCGCTTACGCTCAGTGTAAGAGTATAATCGCCGACGTTTATCGGAGTTACCTCCGTTGCGCCTTGCGTAACTTTTGCGGTCACGCCCATGCCGTCGTTGCCTATTAAGCCTGCGAGCGTAAAGTTAGGCTGTTGCGCTTTGCCGTTATAAACGGGGTCGGGGTCGTATTTTACCATCAGTTGCGCCGCATTTATTGTAAGCGTGTTAGTCGCTTCCGTAGCCAGATATACGTCGGTAGAACATTTGCCGCCGAGGTAAACGTCTGCCGAGAACAGATAAATTCCGGCATTTTTTGCGACTTTGGCTGTAGACGGTATCGCCGCCGTATAGTTGTCGTTCGAGCGAGCGTATACGCCGAGCGTCAGCGGAGCGGAACCGCCGTTTATAGCGTCTATCAAGGACTTAACGGCAGATTTTACCGATTCGTCATTGCCGTATTTTGCGTAATATCTGTTCGATACCGTCGTTTCGTCGATTAAGGCAGTCAAACCGTGTTCGCTTCCGTCATAAACGACGGTTTTGCCGTTCGTTGCTTCACCGTCGTAATACCACTTTATGTCGTCGGCGTTAAGTTCAACGGGGGCGATTCGGAATCTTAGCGAAGTTGCGTTAGACAGGGCGTAGTTGCCCGCTTCGGCACCGCTGAGACTTGCCGTAACGGTGTACCAAAAGTTTTCGTTGTCGGCTTCGGAGTGGTTAGCCGCAGACTTTACGTTATTGCTAAGGACGATATTAAGTCCGTTTTTTACGCTGCCGACGCTGCTATCCGAATAGCCGCTTACCGAGTGGCTCGAACCGCCCAAAGTAAGCGAAGTTACCTTTACGCCTTGATTAAGCGGCTTGCCGCTTTCGTCCACGCCGTATATAAACGTGCCGTCGCCGCCTTCTATGCTATCGTCAGCCATAGTCGCCGCACTCTGCGCCGACGAAGCGTTTTCGACGATAAAACTTCCGCCAAGCGGCGCAGCTTCGGTTATGGTCGCCGTGGCGGGTGCAATCGTGTAGATTACTATGTAACTGCCGTATTTACTGCGAGTAGCGGACGAACCGACTACGGTAACTTCCTCGAGCGAGGTAATGCGAACCGCATACACGCCGGCATCGGACGGAACGCCCGCTATCCAAGTGTAATTACTTTGATTTTTCAAAATTTCTGCCGAAGTTTTGATATTTTCGGGAGAAATTTTTGCGCCTGCGCTAAATCCGGTGAGCAAAACGTATTCGTATCCGAAATCGTCAAAATACGCCTGAGTCAAATCGCCGCCATAATTGAAATCGGCAAATTGGAGCGGAAGCAGAGCTTTGTCATATCCGTCGAATTTTTTGATCGGAGTTTTGCTTACGATAGGGAAGTGAAATTCGCCGTCGTACGTTGCGCTTGCAGAACCTAAGTCGCCGTTCAAAGCCTTGCCGAATTGGTCGGAGGACTCGTCGGCGAGGTAATACCTCAGTAAGTTTGTAGAGTCGTACGAGCAAATGCCGCTTGTCGGAACGTCCGACCTCGATACTATTATCCAATATCCGGCTGCCGCACCTATCAAAAACGCCGTCGCAAGCAAAAACAAAGCCGCCGTAAGAGCGTACTTGAATATTTTTGCTGTCAGCGAATTTTTTTCGGAGCTGCGGGCAGCTTCGCATCTGCGTGCGAAAGAGCCGTTCGGTGCAGGCGAATCGTATTTGTCGCATATTGCTGCGAAATGGGACGAAAGAATTTTCACTACGCTTCGCCTCCTTCGCTGAGCCTTACGGTAGCGTCCATTACAAAAGCTCCGCCGCCGAGCAGATAATTATATAATTTTGCGTACGTTTCGCCGCCCGAGGCGTAGTCAAGTTTTACGGTTATGGTAAGAAGAATGTCGTCGGTTTGGTTTATGCCGAGATTTGCGAAGTTATCGCTGTCGATTCCTGCCGATGCAACCGTTTTGACGCTGCTTTCGCCGCTCGCCGAATAAGTAACGCTCGGCGTAACCGTTTTGTCGCCGTAAGAAACGGCAAACGTTATTCTGCCGTCCATAAAAGCAAGGTCGCTTGCGGAAACGTTGTCACCGTGCGGATAAAAAGCGACGTCCAATCTGTATGCGCCTTGCAAAAAGCCTTGGATATAGCCACCCTTAAGAGTAATGTTTTTGGCGATTTTGCCGACAGAGCTGATAGTATAGTCGTCAGTGTAAAAACCTACGGCGTTGTACGCAAATCCGCTTGCGCCGTCGCTAAACGTAACATAGTCCGAACTGTCTGTTACCGAATATACGGCAAATTCGCTGCCGTACGCCACCGTGGTTATGCCGGGAGTACGAATTACCCACGTCGAAAACCCCACGCATATTACGGCGGCTATTGCCAAAGCGGCGCATAGGGCGGAGTTGCGAAGCGTGCAGATTTTGTCGAAAAATTTATTTAATTTTTTGCGAAGAGAGATTTTCATGATTTTCGGTCCCGTATAATCTTCCTGTCGTAATTTTGCTTTGCAGACTTATGCCGCAGTAATCGCACTTGACGTTGCGCCGCAGCCCGTTTTATGCGATGGGTAGAAAGTTCGTACAAATCCTACGGCATAAGATAGTGAGGCGCAGCTGTTTTGCCGGCAAAAATTCAAAAAAGACGGCGTATTGAAGTGCACCCCAGAAGTTGGACAGAAATGTAAAACTTTTGGGGTTCACATCATATCCGCACAGCTCTTTTTTTCGACCGAGTTTTTACCCCGGCGCAGGTTACAAAATGTGTACAAATTGTGTAGTATGTATATGCGATTCTCGTGTGCGCAGGCGCATGCGATTAGTTTTGTACTATTTTGTATATGTATAATAACATTAAAAAAGTAATGCAGTCAAGGAAAATTCGACTTTTTGAGCCTTTTATCGATACTTATAAATTAAAATAGGACTTTTTTGGTCGGGGGGGGGGGAGCCGAAATTAAAT
>ERZ825137.3843-NODE-3843-length-15659-cov-13.067290_pt1 | contig 15659 bp, 9 predicted proteins | sample MGYA00519873_ERZ825137 | MGnify/ENA primary metagenome ERZ825137 (study PRJEB31778, sample SAMEA3449190) | human gut metagenome | biome: human gut; feature: human-associated habitat; material: faeces | place: United Kingdom | collected 2010/2012 ...
GTCTATTTCTTCAACACCAAGGAGATTCTGGGCAACAAATACGGAACGCCCAGCCCGGTGCCCTTCCGCGTGGTGGATAACAACATCGGCCTCGATGTGGACATCTCCATTCGCTGCTTCGGCGAATACAGCTACCGCGTGACCAACCCGATGCTCTTTTACACCAACGTCTGCGGCAACGTGGAGGGCGACTACACCCGCGAGCAGATCGACAGCCAGCTCAAGAGCGAGCTGCTGACGGCGCTCCAGCCCGCGTTCGCCAAGATCTCCGAAATGGGCGTCCGCTATTCGGCGCTGCCGGGGCACACCGCGGAGATCGCCGAGGCGCTCAACGACGTGCTTTCCGAAAAATGGGCGAACCTGCGCGGCGTGGAAATCGTGTCCTTCGGCGTCAATTCCGTCAAGGCCTCCGAAGAGGACGAGGCGATGATTAAGGAGCTGCAAAAGAACGCCGTCTTCCGCAACGCGAACATGGCGGCGGCGCATCTGGTCGGCGCGCAGGCGCAGGCCATGCAGGACGCGGCCAAGAATCAGGGCGGCGCGTTCACCGGCTTCATGGGGATGAACATGGCTCAGCAGGGCGGCGGGGTCAACGCGGCGCAGCTCTTCCAGATGGGCGCGCAGCAGCAACAGCAGCCCGCCGCGCCGGTTCAGCAGAGCGCGGGCGCGTGGACGTGCACCTGCGGCGCGACGGCCACCGGCAAATTCTGCCCGGAGTGCGGCGCGAAGAAGCCCGAAGCCAAGCCTGCGGAGGGCTGGACGTGCGCCTGCGGTGCGGTCAACACCGGCAAATTCTGCTCGGAATGCGGCGCGAAGCGGCCCGCGGGCGCGCCGGTCTATTGCTGCGACAAATGCGGCTGGAAGCCCGCCGATCCCGCGCACCCGCCGAAGTTCTGCCCGGAGTGCGGCGACCCGTTTGACGAGAACGACCGCGCGTAAGGCGGAAGCGTTTATGGCCGATTGAGAAGACTTGTCTGATAAACGAGTCGCCTTATGAGACGAAAATAAAAAACTCCCTCCACGGCGAGGCAGCGCTGAATTGCGCTGTCCGTCATGTGGGGAGTTTTTTGTGTTTCAGCCGGTTTTGCCGGAGAGGGGCGGATTGGCCGCCTTGGAGAAGGGGCGCTGTTTTCGCTTGATACTAATTCTTGTTAAAATGGCTTAATCCGCGCACCATCTTTTTCGCTCTGACTTTGCCTCGTTCCGTTCAACGTACCTCCAGTACGCCTCACTTCACTTGGCTTCGTCAGAACAAAAAATCTGATGCGCTCTGTTAAGCATTTTAACTGCGAATTAGTATGAAACGCACCTTTTTGGAGTGACAAAGGCGTTTTGACATGATACAATAAAATGGATTTGAGCCTGAAAACGGGCAGCGTTTTTGGGCGTTTGTCGATGCGCCCCGCGAGGGGACGAAGACCGCGCCGGAGCGCGCGGGGAGGATGACGGCGCGATCGGCTGTCGCCGTGAACGAACCGAAGGATCAAACAAAGATTGAGAGGAACCAAAACCATGAACAAAAAGCTGAGCGGCAAGGACGTCGCCAAAGAAACGCTGATTTTGACCGTGGCGGTGGCCATTATTGCGGCTGCGGTCTATTTTTTCCTCGTGCCGAGCCACACGTCCATCAGCAGCATCTCCGGCCTTGGCATCGTGCTGACCAATTTTATCCCGCTTCCGCTGTCGGCCATCACGATGGTCCTGAACGTCGTGCTTCTTGTCATCGGGTTTATGACCTGCGGAAAGGAATTTGGGCAGAAGACGGTTTACACGAGCGTGCTGCTGCCGGTGTTTCTGGGGCTTCTTGAAAGGCTGTTCCCGAATTTCGTCTCCATAACGGGCAGCCAGGAGCTGGATGTGCTCTGCTACATTCTGGTGGTCAGCATCGGCCTCAGCATCCTCTTCAACCGAAACGCTTCCTCCGGCGGGCTGGATATCGTGGCGAAGGTAATGAACAAGTATCTGCACATCGAGCTGGGCAGGGCCATGTCCCTGTCGGGCATGTGCGTGGCGCTTTCCGCCGCGCTGGTCTACGATAAAAAGACCGTGGTTCTGAGCCTTCTCGGCACGTATTTCAACGGCATAATTCTGGATCACTTCATCTTCGACCACAATAAAAAGCGCCGCGTCTGTATCATCACGGAGAAGGAAGAAGCGCTCCGCCAGTTCATCATTCAGGATCTGCACAGCGGCGCGACGATCTACGAGGCCATCGGCGCGTATAACTTTGAAAAGCACAACGAGATCATCACCATCGTCAACAAGAGCGAGTATCAGAAGCTGATGAATTTCATCAATCGGGAAGACCCGAAGGCATTCATCACCGTTTACAACGTGTCGGATATGCGCTATCAGCCGAAAGTCTGGGAGAAGGAAGCCAAAGAAAGATAAGGGGAAGCCTACAAAAACGCATATAAGTGCGCACGGGGCTGTCGAGCTTAAACCGAACATTTCAAGAAGCAAATATATAGGCATTTTGGATATGGGGCTTTGCCCCATCGCCCCACCAAAGGGCTTTCCGGTCGCCCTTTGGAAACCTTCGGGCACAAATGCTTCGTTTTACTCTTGAAATATTGGTGTTGTTAGCTTGACAGCCCCGTGCTTTTATGACGCTGTGAATGGGTCAAATCGCCCGTGCGCGCAAAGATTTGACGCTTTGCAGACTGCGGCGAAGGGAAATCAGATGCCCTTGAAGCTGAACGTGAAGCTCATGTGCTTGCTCGTGTCGAGCAGGTATTCCTCGTGCGTCTGCGCGCCCCAGCTATCGTCGCCCGCCACGCCCATCTGCTGCAGGTTCGCGCGGATGACCGTGTAATGGATCGGCGGGAGCTCGTAGTCGTGCATGGCGTTTTCCAGCTCGTGCGGCGTGTACGGCAGCGCGGAGAACTCCATGCCGTCGCCCGTGAAGCGCAGGCCGCGGCCGCGGTAATCCGTGACCTCCGCCCAGCGCACGCCCGTGCGGTTGCCGCACTCCTGCGGGACGAGATACTTGGATACGTTTTCGCGGGTCGTCGTCTTGAAAATGCCCAGACGCGCGCCCTCGCGGCGATCCACGTAGTTTTCATTCGGGCCGTAGCCGTAGAAGCGAACCTGATCGTAGTCCGCGTCCATCTTGAGCATCACGCCGAATTCCGGCATGTCGCCCAGCTCGGCGACCGGATCGTAATCCAGCTTCACATCCACCTGTCCGCAGGGATGCACGGTGTAGGTCAGCTCGCACTGCGCATCCGGCCTCGTGCCCAAGCCGTAGGTGTAGCCGATGGTCACGGAGCCGTCCGGGTTTTCCGTCGCGGAGGGGTGGCCGTTCTTCTTTGCCAGCTCGGCGGTGGCGTTCGTCGCCGCGTACAGGGACGCGATCTTCCACTGGGCGTAGCGGAGCGGCATGCTGCAGCCGCAGTCGTTGTCGTTCGGCGCGCGCCAGAAGTTCGGCTTCGGGATGGACTTGAGCATCTCCTTGCCGCCCCAGCGGTAGCTGGTCAGGCCGCCCTTGAGGTCGCCGAAGAGCACGCTGAAATGCTCGCCGTGCACGCCCGTGTTGTAATCGCCGCGGACGACGCGCAGCGGCGCATAGCGCTCGAACTTCGCTTCCTCCTCGACCCGATAGACGCCCTGCGCAAACGCGACTTCGTATCCGCGCGGCGCCCACGCCGTATCCGCCTTCAGGCGGAAGGAGAGCGTCACGGCGTATTCGCCCCCGCGCGCCTGATGGGCGAACGGCAGGTCATATTCGCGGCTCTCCAGCGGCGGAACGTCGGTTGCAAGCGGCGCGGAGGCGACGGTTTCGCCGTTGCGCGCCAGAATCACGACGCAGTCATACGCGCTCGTGTTGGTGAACATCGCGCGGTTGGTGATGACGGCCTTCGTATCCGTCACCTTGGCGAAGATATCCTGATAGTTGTATTTGACCTCCTGCATCTTCGGGCTTTCCTCGCCGTCGCCATAGGCGATGCCGTTGCCGCAGAAGTTGTAATCGCAGGGGCGGTCGTCAAAATCGCCGCCGTAGGCGTAGGTCGTGTTGCCGTAGCGATCCTTCGTGCGGATGGACTGGTCGATGTAATCCCAGATGAACCCGCCCTGATAGAGCGGCTCCTCATAGGCGTATTCGGTGTACCAGTGCATCGCGCCGTTCGAGTTGCCCATCGCGTGCGTGTATTCGCAGAGGATGAACGGGCGCTCGCGGTGCTCGGCGAGGTATTTCCTGATCTGCGCGACCGGCGTATACATCTGGCTTTCCATGTCGGTCGTCTCGTTGCGGCGGCGGTCGTGCGCCACGCCTTCGTAATGAACGAGGCGCGTGTCATCCAGCTGGCGGAACTTCTGGCTCATCTCGAAGATGACGTCGCCGCCGAAGGATTCGTTGCCGCAGCTCCAGATGAGGATGCTGGCGTGGTTCTTGTCGCGCTGGTAGGTGGAATTGACGCGATCCAGCAGGATCGGCAGCCAATCCATGCGCTCGCCCGGCAGCGCGTATTCGACCGGCTTTCTGCCGCGCGCCACCATGTCCCAAATGCCGTGCGTCTCCATGTTGTTTTCGTCGATGACGTACAGACCCAGCTCGTCGCAGATGGCGTAGAGCGCGCTGCTGTCGGGATAATGGCAGGTGCGGACAGCGTTGATGTTGTTGCGCTTCATGGTCAGCAGATCGCGGCGGATCTTCTCCTCCGGGATGGCGCGGCCGCTCTCGGCGCAGAAATCATGCCGGTTCGCACCCTTGAACACGATGCGCTTGCCGTTGAGATACATGACGGCGTTTTTCAGCTCGAACCGGCGGAAGCCGACGCGCTGGCGGACGACCTCGAGCACCTCGCCGCTTCCGTCCTCGACGGTCAGCAGCAGGTCGTAGAGGTTCGGCGCTTCGCTGCTCCACAGGCGCGGCGCTTTCACCGGAAGCTGCACGGCGATTTCGCCCTCCGCCACGCGCTCGGCCGCCGCGATGACCTCGCCGCCGTCGAGCAGCGCCATCTTCACGCGGCAGGCGCCGACGGCCGCATCCAGCTCCATCTTCATCGCGAGGTCGAGCGTCGCGTCGGTGAAGCTGTCGTCAAGCAGCGTCTTCACGCGGATATCCGCGATGTGCGCCTTGGGGATGGCGTAGAGATAGACGTCGCGGAAAATGCCGGAGAAGCGCATGAAATCCTGATCTTCCAGCCAGCTTCCCGCGCTCCAGCGCTCCACGCGGCAGGCGAGCTTGTTTTCGCCCTCGACGAGGTAATCCGTCAGCTCGAACTCGCTGGGCGTGAAGGAATCCGACGAGAAACCGACGTAGCGCCCGTTGAGCCAGACGGCGATGCAGCTCTCCGCGCCCTGGAAGGAGATGAAGACCCGCTTGCCGACCATCTGCGTCGGCACGAAGAACGTCTTGATATAGCTGGCGACGGGGTTGTATTCCTGCGGAATTTCGCCGATTTCCACCGCCTGATAGCCGTCCCACGGATACTGAACGTTGGCGTACTGCGGCGCGCCGTAGCCCTCCATCTGGATGTGCGCCGGGACGTGGATATCCGCCCAGCCGCGGCTGTCGTAATCCGCCGCCTCAAAGCCGGGGATGACCTGACCGGCGTTGAGCGCGTGGTGGAATTTCCAAAGCCCGTTCAGCGAACAGCGCAGGCTGGTTTCGCCGTGGGAAAGCTCCTCCATACTGGCGTAAGCCACATGGTCGGAATGGGCCGCGACCCGGTTTTCGGCAAAGAAAAGGGGGTCTTTGAGTCTGCTCACGTCAAAATTCATATGCTTCTTTTCCTTTCGATTCAAAAAGAGGGGCTGACAGGCTGAATGTTCAGCGATGCAGCCCCTCTGATTGGGTTCATTGTACCATCATTTGACTGCACCCGCAACCGCGTTTGTGAAACTCTTTTGCAGACAGAAGAAGATGATGATCGTCGGCAGCGAGCAGATCGTGACCGCCGCCATGACCACGCCGTAGTCGATGACGTAGCCGCCCATCGTGTTGGCGACCAGCATCGGCATGGTAATCGCCTCGTTGGTCTGCATGATGACCTTCGGCCAGAGATATGCGTTCCACGCGCCCATGAACGTGATGGTCGCGGCGGAGGCGTAGGTCGGCTTCATCATCGGAATGAACATCCGAATGAAAATCTGGAATTCGTTCAGGCCGTCGATGCGCGCCGCCTCGAGCGTGTCCCGCGGGAAGCTGCGCGCGCTGTTTCTGAAATACATAATCAGAAACGGCGTCGCGATGCTCGGCAGGATGAAGCCCGTCCACGAGTTGAGGAGCTTCGCCTTGGTGAACATCTGGAACAGCGGAACGAGAACCGCTACAAACGGCACCATCATCGCCAGCATCAGGATCGACATCACGGTGTCCTTCGCCTTGTCGTGATAGATTTCAAAGCCGTAGCCTGCGATGGAGCTGACCGCAAGCGCGACAAAGGTTTGCAGGAGGGTCGTCGCGAACGAGTTTTTCAGCGCGCGCACGACGTTGTGCTGCTCGAACAGGTGCTGCAAATTCTCCAGCAGGTGCGTGCTCGGGAGCAGACAGCCGCCCAGAATCTGCTGGGTGTTGTTAAACGCGGAGATAAAGCTCCAATACAGCGGGAATACGGAAATCAGCGACGCGGCGATCAGAAAGATGTACATGACCGCGCGCGTAGCGTTTTTGCGAAGGGCGCCTTCTCTCATCGCTTGTCACCCACTTTCATCTGGATTGCAGCCAGCACCGCGACCATGACCAAAATGACGAAGGACATCGCGGCGGCGTAGCCGAAGTTCGGGTTCTTGGTGAACATGGTGTTGTAGATATAGTGCGACATGGTGATCGTCATGTTGCCCGGCCCGCCGAGCGTCAGGTTGACGGATTCATCGAAGAGCTGGAGCGTGCCGTTGGTGGACATGATCGCCGTCACCAGAATGATCGGGCGCAGCAGCGGAATGGTGATGCGCATGAGCTGCTGATAGGAGTTCGCGCCGTCGATGCGCGCCGCCTCATAGATCGAATAGTCGATGCTCTGCATGGCGGAGAGGTAGAAGACCATGTTGTAGCCCGTCCAGCGCCAGACGAGGCCGGTGATGATGACCGCCTTGGCGTAGACCGGGTCGTTCAGCCAGTTGATCGCCTCAGAAATCAGACCGAATTTGAGCAGCATGTTGTTGACCATGCCGTCGTAGGTGAACAGCGTGCGGAAGATCATCGAATAGGCGACCAGACCCGTCGCGCACGGCAGGAAGATGCAGGTTCTGAACAGGCCGCGGAGCTTGAGATCCCTGTTGTTGAGCAGGGAGGCGAAGATCACGGCCAGAATCAGCATGATCGGCACCTGAATGATCAGATACGTCAGCGTGTTGGTCACGGACTGGATGAAGACCTTGTCCTTGAGCATGAACTGGTAGTTTCTCCAAAGCGGTTCGGACCAGACCAGCGCCGTCGGTTTGCCGCGTTTGAAGGAGGTCAGCAGAGCGCTGAACATCGGATAAAAGCTCATAATGAAGATCAGCAGCGTCGCAGGCATCAGGAACGCCCAGCCCGCCAGACTCTGCTTCTGGTGCATGGACAGGCGCTTCTTTTTCTTCGGCGCGGGTGCGGTGTTGGTCATGGTAAGCCACCTCTCTTTGATATAACCCCGGATGGGAAGAACTGCCGCCCCGGAAGATCCAGAGCGGCAGTTGATCTCAAGAAAATTCCGTCAGGATCAGAAGCCCATGGTGAAGTTCACCGTATCCTCGGCAGTGGCCAGCTCGGTATCCACGTCGCCGCCCTGGAGAATGATGTTGGTGATCGCCGTGCCAAGCGCCTCGCGGGCGTCGTAGTAATACGGGCCGGTGATGTTGGACGGGGTCTGCGCGCCGAACTCGACGATCTCGGCGAAGATCGGTTCGCCGTTGAAGAACTCGGAGCCCGCAGTGTAGTTGGAGCCTTCCTTCGCCGGAGTGTAGGTCGCGATGGCGGAGGTCGCCGGCAGAATCTCGTTGTAGAATTCGACGTTGCGGTACATCTGCATGAAGTCAAGCGCAAGGTCGATGTCCTTGTCGTTGATGATCGCCCAGGTGGAGCCGCCGTTGTTGGAGTAGTTGGTCGCGCCCTCGGCCTTGACGAGCTTGGGCAGGTTGGTCATCTCCCACAGACCCTTCTGATCCTGCAGGCTCATAATGGTAGAGAGAATCCAGCAGCCCTGAATGGTGCCTACGACGGTCTGGTTGGAGAGCGTGCCGATGTACTCGTCCCACGTGTTGACCTCGATGAAGATGCCTTCCTTGACCATGGTGGCGTAGAAGTCGATGACTTCCTTGAGCGGTTCGTTGTTCTTCAGGTTGACGGAGCCATCCTCGCTGAACATGGACGCGCCGCAGCTCTGGAGCATGATGAGAACGGTATCCACCGCGCCCGCGCACCCGGAGAGCATCGGGCGGCCGGTCTTGGCCTTCACGTCGCGGCCGATCTCGATGAAGCGCTCCCACGTGATATCCTTCAGGTCGGCGGCGGTGTAGCCGGCGGCCTCGAGGTAATCGGTGCGGTAAGCGGCGACGGCGGTGCCGGCGTCAAACGGGATGCCGCGGTTCTTGCCGTCCACGATGGAATACGCGAGCTTGCCCTCAGCAAAGCCCTCGTAATCGTACTTGCCGGTCAGATCGGCGTACACTTCCGGATAGTTGGTGACGAACTTCTGGAAGGAGTTATCCTGATGGAGCAGGATGTCCGGCAGGGTGCTGGTATCGCCGTTGGCGGCGATGATCGCGGTTTCGATATCCGCGGAGAGCTTTTCCTGAATGTCGATCACGGCGTCGGGATGATCCTTCAGATACATCTCCTTCGCAATCTGCATCGCCTTGATGTTGAAGGTCGGGTCCCACGTCCAGATGGTGATCTTTCCATCCGCTTCAGCCAGCACGCCGACCGCGCTGATGATCATGGCGAGCGCCAGCATCAAGGTAACGAGCTTTTTCATAAAAATCCAGTCCTCCTCTTTCTTGGTCGTCTTTTCGTTCCCTCGGCAAAAACAAAATGCCGTAAATCGACAAAAGTTTTTTGTTGATTCTGCACGGCATTTTACTTTCCTGCGCCGATTTCTTGTATACATTTTACCATACTTCTCGGCACAATGCTATTCAATTTCGACTGCAATATGTTCAAAAATGACTATTTCCTCGCAAAGCGGCCGTCCGGCTGCTTTTCCCCGCACGCCCACTCGTGCGCTTTTTGGGCATTTTTTCGCCACGCTGAGGGACTCTGCCCGACGCAGCGCTGAAAATTCCGGTTGAACGTCGTGATGGAGGGGAAGCCCGTCCGCGCGGCGATGTTCTGAATCGGCTCGCTGGTCGAGCGCAGGAGGTTCAGCGAGCGGTGGATGCGGTAGCGGTTGATGTATTCCAGCGGCGCGACGCCGACCAGTGTGGTGAACATCCGCCGAAAATGGCTCTCGCTCATCATGCAGCTGCGCGCCATCTGCTCGATCAGAATCTCCTCCGCGTAGTGCTGGGCGACATACAGCAGCGCCGGTTCCAGCGCGGGCGGCACGAGCGGCGTATCCAGCCCCGCCATCACGTTCGTCCTGGCCGCGCGGCTGCGCAGGTTCGCCAGCCCCGTCAGCAGCAGGAGCAGATAGGCTTCCAGCTCCGGCAGGACGTTTCCGCCGCTCCGCTCCAAATCGAACATCGTGTGGATGATCGACGCGGCGCGCGCGCCGTCCTCGTCGCCAGGGGGCAGATAGACGCCGCCGTGCCACGTCGTTTGCAGCGCGGCGCGGATGGCCTTGGAGCACCAGTGCGGCGACTGCGCCAGCATGCGGTCGCTGTCCACGGCGATATAGCGCCAGTGGGTGAACGGGGTGCCCGCGTTGTGCTGGGCGTGGTAAACGCCCTTGGGCGCCATCAGCAGCGCGCCCGCCGAAAAGCGCCAGCTTCCCCCGCCCATCTCCGCCATGCCCTCCCCGGCGAGGCACAGCCCGATTTCAAGGCAGTTGTGGTAATGGCTGCCGTCCGGCGTGTACGGCGGGTACCACGGGATATCCGTCAGGGAGATAATCATGGAATTGGTGGCGGGCGGATAATTTCGGCATTGCAGATTCGGCGGATTCTCGATCATGCTCTGCGTCTCGTTTTTATATTTCGCCATCCGTCATCATCACCTTTCCGGGGCAAAGCGCCCGTATCGCGCCCAAAAAATCCGGATACGGCAGAAAGCACACCCGAACGAAGCGCCCGCTGTCCGCGCCGCTCCCCTTTGCGTAGAGGAACGCGCACGCCCGATCGGGATCCTGCGCGGATACGTCGTAGCAGACGCGCCTGCGTTCGCCGCGCAGGGTCAGCGCCTCCGCGTCCCGCATGGGCTGTGTGCCCTCGGCGGCGACCACGATGAGGTCGTCCAGCTGGAGGGTGAAAAACTCGATCTCCTTCTGCCGCGAGCGCATGCCGCTGGTGCGCATGACGGTCAGTGTCCGGCCGTCCAGCCGGTATTCATAGATCACGCGCGCCTCGCCCATCAGATACCACCCGCCGAAGAGCGACCCCAGCGCCAGCGGCATGAAGAGAATCCCGAACATCGCGCCCAGAATCGTAAAGAGCAGCGTCGCGGCGTAGAGCAGGGCGACGATGACCCGCACATAGCCGGGCACCTTCCGCTCCACGCTCCTGCGCAGCGTCCTATTCTGCTTCTGCATGGCCGTTCACCTCATCCTTAAAAACTCCAACTGACGTTTGTGGGCGATACGCAGGCGCTCCAGATGTTCAGATTCGCCAGCGTGCCGTCCGCCCGCTTCAAATAGGGGAGCTTTTCTTCCGTCAGTTCGGGAATGTCGTCGAGCCGCCCCTGCGCGAACGCGCCGATGCGTTCCCTTGCCGTTTCCAGCCGGCCGATCTGCGCGCTCAGGCGGATGTCGATGACCTCAAACCCGAACGGCCGCAGGCTGTTCATCCACAGCGCGCGCCAGCAGCGCGCAAGCGCGCGCATCTCCTCGATGCAGGCGTCGCACAGCGGCAGAACGTCCTTTTCCGCCGCCCGTCGGTCGCCCCTGCGCACGGTTGGCGCGGCGGCCGCCCGATAGGCGCATTTCGCCGCCACGGCGCGGCCAAGCTGCGCGTAGAAGCCGAAGAAATCCGCAAAGGCCGGGTTTTCCTCGGCGTAGCGCGCGTATCGCGCCGCGAGAACGCGGTAGTGCGCCTCCGGCTCAAGCCCCGCGAAGTCGGCCTCGAACAGCGGCATCAGCGGGTCTTCGTAGAGAAGCTGCTTCACCGGGTTCATCACGTCGCCCGGCCGCGCGTCAAGCCCGATGCGGTTGAACGCGCCCAGCGCGCGGAAGGGCTGCGCGGGGCATCCCGTGCAGGCTTCAAATCGCGCGTCCAGCGCGTCGTCGTCCCGGCCGCCGTTGTACGCGATTTCCGCAAAGAGCTGAAGCCCCAGCAGGCCGCCGAGCAGCGGGCTGCATTCCGCGCCGTCGTCGCCCCACATCGTCGCGAACGCCTGCCGAACGCCCGCCTCGCGGCACGCCGTCATCAAAACGCGCGTCGTCGCTTCCGCCTTGTCGTAATCGGGGACGGGGCCGTTCCACGTGTATACGCCGCCCGCAAAGAGGGTATCCGCCGAAAACCGCGCGTGCTCGGCGAACAGGTGGCGCGCCAGCGCGCCGTCCTCCGTGTAATAATCCCAATAGACGAGGTCGATGTCCTTCGGCGCGGCGGCGACGATGGCCTCGCTGAGCGTGCAGCCCGCCGGATACGCCGCGGTGCTGCCCGGCTGCGCCATATGGAAATACATATCGCTCCACATCATCGCGTGCAGGCCGTGCTTTTTGAGGATGTCGCCGATCCGCGCCAGATGCTTCTGCATCAGCTCGCTCTGGGGCACATAGCCGTGCCTGTCCATGTATTTGCCGCGCCCCAGCCCGTAGGCCTCGTCCATGCCGATGTGGATGCGCCGCGTCGCAAACGGTCTGCTCGCGGAGACGATCATCTCCTCGATCAGCGCATACGTCTTTTCCTCGTCCAAAAGCAGCACGTCGTCCGTGTCACGCACGTCCTCCATACAGGGCCAGCGGAGCGCGCGCGCCATGTGCCCCAGCGTCTGGATGCAGGGAATCATCTCAATGCCCAGCGCGTCGGCGTATTGATTCAGCTCACGCAGCTCCGCCTGCGAAAAGCGCCCGCGCAGGTAGCCGAAATACGGCCTGCCCGCCACCTCGTAGGTATCCTCGGTGTAGAGCAGCACCGCGTTGTAGCCCATGCGGCTCAGCCTGCGCAGGAAGGTCTTCGCGGCCGCCATCGTCGGAACGGCGTTTCGGGAGCAATCCAGCATCGCGCCGAGCAGGTCGAGCGAGGGCGTTTCCCGCACGCGGAAGGGGCGCTCGTCAAACCGCGCGGCGAGCATCGTCAGCCCGCGGAAAAATTCGGCGCGGCTTCCGCAGAAAATCGCGCCGCTCTCCGCCTCCGTCAGCACTTCCAGCGGCCCTTTTCGAATCGTCACGGCGACGGGGAAACCGTCTTCCGCGAGCGTCAGGTTCAAATCGGCCGCCTGCGCCCTCGTTCCTTCCATGATGTGGGCGATATCGCCCGTCAGGCGAATGGATGGCATTGGAAAACCTCCTCCTTCGGGGAATGATTTGACGTTTTTGCAAAAATACGAAACGTTCGTTTCTTTCATTATAGAGTTTTTGCCATGTTCTGTAAACCGCGAAACCGCAAATCGCGAAAAATGCGGATTTTGCGCGGGCGGGTTTGATCTCCGCGAAAAAAGAGAAAAAAAGGAATAATTTAACAAACATAGAAATATATTACATAATAGGATGCTTCGACGGGCGCAGGAACAGGGGAGTGTTGCTATGCGAAGGGAAAAAGTCGCCGCCTTTTTCAGCGCGCTGGCGTGTGCCGCGCTGCTGATCGGCGGATGCGGCCGCGCAAACGCGGCCAAACGGGCGAAGGAGGACGACAGACCCGTTATCGTGGTCGGCAGCGACAATTATCCGCCCTTTAATTATGAGGACGCGAACGGCCTGCCGACGGGGATTGACGTGGATTTGGCGACCGAGGCCTTCGGGCGGCTGGGGTATCGGGCGGCGTTTTCGGTCATCGACTGGGAGGATAAAAAGGAACTGGTGGAGTGCGGCGCGATCGACTGCATATGGGGCAGCTTCTCCATCGACGGCCGGGAGGCGCAGTATCGCTGGACGGAGCCGTACATGCTCAGCCGACAGGTGGTCGCGGTGCGCCGGGACAGCGATATTTATGCCCTTTCCGATCTGGCCGGAAAGCGGGTGGCCGTTCAATCCACGACGAAGCCGGAGGAGCTTTTCCTCTCGCACGCCGACCCGAGGCTTCCGGCGCTGCGCGAGGTGTTTTCGCTGCAAAACCGGGAATTGATCTATCCGTTTTTGAGCAAGGGCTACGCCGACGCCATTGCCGCGCATGAAACGGCGATTCTGCAGTATATGTCGGATTACCGTCTGGAATACCGCATTTTGGATGAGCCGCTGCTGACCGTCGGGCTGGGCGTGGCCTTCGCGCTGGACGACGCGCGCGGGCTGGAACAGGCGCTTTCCGATATCTTCGAGCAGATGCGGGCGGACGGAACCATGGAGGAGATCATCGGGCGGTATCTGGATGAGCCGCTGCGGTACATGGAGGGGAAAAGCGATGAAGGCGAAATCAAAAGCTGACCGGCTTTCCGTTCGCCTCGTCCACATGGAAATTCTGCTGGCGCTGGCGCTGCTGGGCGTCGTGTTTCTGACGGCGGCCCATTCGGATACGGTTTCCGCGCGGCAGCAGATGGCGACGACCATTCGATACATCCAGGAACAATGCAACCGCTACAACCGCATTGAGCTGGCCAGCGAGACCAAGAGCCTGATGCGCGTGATGGAGAGCGTCGGCCATATTGCCCGTCAGATGGCGGCGGACGGCGAAGAAAGCGCGCCGCTTTCGGAGTATGCGCAGATGGGATATGTCTCCGGGCTGATTGTGATGGATGAGACGGGGTTCGTTCTGTCGGATTATCACGGGACGGGCGAAGCGCCCCGGCAGCTTGGCGAATATCTGGATTCCCCCGCGCTGCTGGACGCGGCGCTTTACCCCGAAAAGCGCTACGCCACGCGCTTTGTCTGCGCGGACGGGAGCATGATTGATCTGGCCGCCGTCGGGCGGCGGGATGCGCCGGGCATCGTCGCGGCGTATTACCGAACGCCGGTGGAATATCTCGATGCGTTTCGGCTGTCCATCGCGCTCATGCTTTCGGGGTACAGCCCGGAAACGAGCGGCACGATTGTCGTCACCGGCGGCAGCAGGGTCGTGGCCAGCAACGACGAGACGCTCATCGGCGGCAACGCGGAGGAAATGGCGATTCTGCGGCAGATTCGTCAGGCGTACAGCAGCGGTGAGCTGGTGCGCGCGAGCTGGCCGGAGGATTCTTTTCGGCGGTATTACGGCATGATGGGGTGCGGGCGGAATTTTTACGTCTATGTGTATATGCCGGAAAAGACGGTGTTTGCAACGACGCCGCAGAGCATGCTGTTCGCGCTGATTTTCTATGCCGTCATCCTCGCGTTCGCCAAGGCGGTTCGCTTTCGGACGGCGCAGAGCTATCAGGAGCGGCAGTATCGCGTGCAGAAGGAATACGCGGAGAAGCTGCGCGCCGCGAACGCCGAGCTGAGCGCCGCCGTGGATCAGGCGGATCGCGCCAACGCGGCCAAGACCAGCTTCCTTTCCCGCATGAGCCACGACATTCGAACGCCGCTGAACGGGATCATCGGTCTGCTGCAAATCGACGACGCGCACCCGAGCGACGTCGCGCTGCTGACCGCGAACCGGGAGAAGATGAAGGTGGCGGCCAACCATCTGCTCAGCCTCATCAACGATGTGCTGCAAATGAGCAAGCTGGAAAGCGGCGAAATCACGCTGGCGCACGAGCCGCTCGATTTGAACCGCCTTTTGCGCGATATTCTGACCATCGTGGAACAGCGCGCCGCCGAGGCGGGCGTTGCGCTTGAATATGACAGGCGGCAATTCGAGCGGATGAAGCCCGACTGCGTATACGGGAGCCCGCTGCACCTGCGGCAGGTGTTTTTGAACGTCTACGGCAACTGCATCAAATACAACAAGGTCGGCGGCAGCGTGACGACGCTTTGCCAGAACGTCGGCGAGCGGGATGGAATCGTCACCTATCGCTGGGTGATCCGCGACACGGGCATCGGCATGAGCCGGGCGTTTTTGGCGCACATCTTTGACCCGTTCGCGCAGGAGCACACCGACGCGCGGAGCGTCTATCACGGGACGGGGCTGGGCATGGCCATCGTCAAGAGCCTGATTGACAAGATGGGCGGCAGCATCGAGGTGAGCAGCCGGGAGGGCGAGGGTTCGGAATTTGTGATTACCCTGCCCTTTGAAATCGCCGAGGAATTGCCCGAACCGCAGCAGGCGGCATGGGAGACGGAGGCGGCGGATGTGCGCGGCCTGCGCATCCTGCTGGCTGAGGACAACGCGCTGAACGCCGAAATCGTCAAAAAGCTGCTGGAGGATCGCGGGGCGGAGGTCGAGGCCGCGTCGGACGGGCGGCAGGCGCTGGAGGCGTTTGAAAGCCACAAGCCGGGCACCTACGCCGCCATCCTGATGGATGTGATGATGCCCAACATGGACGGGCTCGACGCGACGCGGGCGATTCGCGCGCTGGATCGTGCGGACGCGAAGGTCATCCCCATCATCGCGATGACCGCCAACGCCTTTGA
>ERZ825137.3864-NODE-3864-length-15600-cov-20.153619_pt1 | contig 15600 bp, 12 predicted proteins | sample MGYA00519873_ERZ825137 | MGnify/ENA primary metagenome ERZ825137 (study PRJEB31778, sample SAMEA3449190) | human gut metagenome | biome: human gut; feature: human-associated habitat; material: faeces | place: United Kingdom | collected 2010/2012 ...
CTTTTGTCTGCTTACGCAGACATTTCCCCTGTCAGGGGAATCACCCCCGCCCTACACTGTGGGATATAATTTATAATCCGTGCGAAGCACCCGGAATTTTTCATTTTTCATTCTTCATTATTCACTCGCCCAAAGGGCGCTGCCCCCTACCGCACATCAATTCATTGTGCTGTCTTTGCGGCGGATTTTTCTTTTGTGCCCGTGCTCGTCAACTATATATGTGTTGTCAAGCTGTGCGACAAGGTTTTTCTTAAACGCCGCAAGATACTCCCGGCGCAGCCTTGCCTGCTCGGCTTTTTCCTGTTCGGTTAAGCCCTCTTCCTTTTCCTTATGAGCCAATTCGTTTATTCTTTTTAATCTTGCTGTTTCCATTTTTTAATCTTTCCTTTAACAATTTCCTTGCTTCCATATAATAACATAAAACATTATCTGTTTACAAGTAAATAAAAATATACTAAAATATATTTGAAAACAAACACGAAAAAAGGTGCGGTATGAATTTTAAGTTACCCGAAAAAGTGAACGGCATTATTAACCTGCTCAAAGCGGGCGGATATGAGGCGTATGCGGTCGGCGGCTGTGTGCGTGATATGGTTATGGGTATCGAGCCGCACGATTTTGACATAACGACCTCTGCCCTGCCAGAGGAGACGGAAAAAGTCTTTGCAAATTTTCGGCTTGTCGAAACAGGTATAAAGCACGGCACGGTTACCGTAATTTCCGAGCACGAGCCGTTTGAAATCACGACATACAGGATTGACGGCGACTATCTTGACAACCGCCACCCGGAAAGCGTGAGTTTTTCACGCAATCTCAAAGACGACCTTTCAAGGCGTGATTTTACCGTGAACACGCTCTGTTTTAACGAAACGGACGGAATTGTAGACCTGTTCGGCGGAACGGAGGATATAAAAAAAGGCATAATCCGCTGCGTCGGCGACCCCGAAAGGAGATTTTCGGAGGACGCACTGCGAATTATGCGGGCGTTGAGATTTTCCGCAACGCTTGGCTTTTCGATTGAAAAAGAGACGGCACGATGCATACATTCCCAAAAGGATTTGCTCAAAAACATCGCAGCAGAGCGTATCCGTGACGAATTTACAAAGCTGATAACAGGCAAAAACGCCATGTGCGTGCTTCGGGAATATCACGATGTAATCGAGGTATTCATACCCGAGTTTGCGGCGCTTTTCGGCTGCGAGCAAAACACGCCGTACCACATTTACGATGTCGCACAGCACACCCTGCACGCACTTGACAGCGTAGAAAACGACAGGGTGCTTAAAATTACTATGTTTTTCCACGATATAGGAAAGCCGCTTGCAAAGACCACGGATATTAACGGAATCGACCACTTCAAGGGTCATGCGACAATCGGCGCAAAAATGAGCGTTGACATTCTCAAACGAATGAAATATGACAACAAAACCGTTGAAAAGGTCTCGACGCTTATCGGCATACACTCCGAGCACTGCCCGAAAACCAGAGCGGAGGCAAGGCTTATGCTCTGCGAGGTCGGCGAGGAATATTACCGAGGCTTTATGAAGGTTCGCCGTGCGGACTGTCTTGCGAAAGCGAACCCCCATTCTCACGACGAAAAGCTGAAACAAATGCAGGCTTTTCTTGACGAAATAATCGAAAACAACGAATGTTATATGCTCAAAGACTTAAAGCTCAACGGCAACGACCTGAAAAAAGCGGGCGTGACCGACGGCAAAAAAATCAACAGAATTTTGCAAAAGCTGTTGTTTGAAGTCATAGAGGACAGCGAAAAGAACAACAAGCCCTATCTTATTGCAAGGGCAAAGGCGCTGTCGGAGGAAAGCGAATGACAAGAAAGCTCCGCTACACAATAACCGACGCCTACTCCTCACGCAAGGTGCTCGACTTCTTAAAGCACCTCGGCTTTTCGCACCGCCTTATCACAAAGCTAAAGCAGTCGCCCGACGGAATATTGCTCAACGGCGAGCATATCCGAACAATCGACCTTATGAAAAGCGGAGATGTGCTTGAAATAAATCTTCCCGAGGATAAAAAGGAAAGCATTTCGATTCCCGTTGAAATGCCGCTTGATATTGTCTATGAGGACGACGATGTTCTTGTGCTCAACAAGCCGCCCATGCTTGCCGTGCACGAGAGCCACAACCACTTGGGCGACACGCTGTCGAATGCTGTTGCGTTTCATCTTAAAAAAGAGGGCAAGCCGTCCGTTTTCAGGGCTGTCGGCAGGCTTGACAAGGGCACCTCGGGGCTTATGGTCTGCGCCCTGAACAGATATGCCGCCTCACGACTCTCGGGTAAAATTCACAAGGAATATCTTGCAATAGCAACTGGTATTTTCGAGGGCGAGGGCACGGTTGACGCACCGATTTTCCGCCCCGACCCCATACTTACCCTGCGTACCGTTGACGAACGGGGCGAAAGAGCGGTAACGCATTGGAAAGCGGTTAAATCTGACGGCGAAAATACGCTTTTGAGGATACATCTCGAAACGGGCAGGACGCATCAGATAAGAGTGCATTTTGCCTCGCTCGGCGCTCCGCTTGTCGGCGACACAATGTACGGAAAGCCCGACAGGAGGATATGCCATCAGGCGCTCCACTGCTGCCGATGCAAATTCACTCATCCCGTAAGCGGACGGGAGCTTGAATTTTTCCGCGATATGCCCGACGATATGAGAAGCATAATGAAATAAAATCACCTCCGGATACAGCTGCATATCCGGAGGTCTTTTATTGTTATTCGGTTGTAATTAAAGACTCATTCCCAAATTATATTGAGCTCGTCTATTTTAAGTCCGTTGTTGGTCGGCTGCCAATCCTTGCCGAGAGTTACCTCCTGCTGCGAACATTCCATCCTGACCGTGTGCAGGTTTGTGCAGTTAAAAAAGACATAGTCGCCGACAGCCGTAACGCTTTTCGGAACGGTAATCTCTTTGAGAGACGAACAATAGCCGAAGGCGTCCTTTTCAATCAAGGTTACATTTTCGGGAATTGTGAAATTTTCCATTGCGGAGCACTTGAAAAACGCCTTTTCCCTGATTTCCGTTACGCTGTCGGGAAGCACGATTTCCGAGATAACCGAGCACTTGTAAAACGCCTTTGTGCCGATTATTTCCACCCCGTCGGGTACGGTGTAAGAGCTTGTTTTGACCTTTTGTTTTTTACCCTCGCCGTCAACCTTTTCAACCTCTTCGACATCCTTTGCAAGCGGATAGAAAAGCAGCTGCTTCATATCCTTTGTGAAAAGCACGCCGTCAACCGAGCAATAGTATTCGTTTTCGGGGTCAACGAAAAAGCATTTGAGTTTTTGATTGTTTTCAAACGCCCAAGAACCGATTTTTTGAACATTTTTGCCTATCGTGATAACCTCTACGCTTTCAAGGTTACAGCCTGCAAAGTCGGCGATTTCGGTAACGGGCAAGCCCTCGTATTCGTCGGGTATTTCAACCTCTGTGACCGTGGTCTTGTTCGGAAGTTCCGTTACGCTTACCGAATTTTCCGAAACGCTGTATTTGATTTCGGAGTTGCCGAGACCCATCTCCTCGCCACAGCCCGTAAAGAGCACGCATATGAGCATTAAAAGCGCAAGGATTAAAGCTGTCTTTCTTTTCATACCGCCGCCTCCTCACTGTCGGTTACCGTACGTTCGACACGCTGTTTGAGCTCGGAAACGCAGGTCTCGTATTTTTCCTTGGTCAAATCGTAGAAGATGAACGGTACCGTAACAAGCACAAGGGAGATTATCGACGCCCATGTGTATATCGAAAACACCTTTGTAAGGATTGCCGAGTCGTACAGAACATCCCAGTCGGAGGTAAAGCCCACAAGCTTGAGAAGATACGGTACGATATAGCTTATCGCCATATTCACGGGGTTTAAGAACCAACTGAAAACGCCCGACATAGAGTCGGCACGCTCGCCGTATTTCCACTGATGGTAAACCTGCACATCCGCGCCGAGACCCGAGCTTACGCCGTCAACAACAGGTTGAATGGTGTTTTTAAGCGTAAGTGATATTAAGAAAATATAGATATTTCCCGTCTTTACCGCAAGCACTATGCCGAAGCACATAAGTATTGTAAACGCCCTTGACAAAAGCAGAATGTCACGCTTTTCAAACTTCCTTGTAAGTATCGGGCACAGGAGATTGCCGACGGTCATACCGACGACTACGATATTTGCCGCAACGCCCGAGAACCACTCCATACGAAGCGAATAAATAAACCACCACGCAAGCAGGTTGCCGATGTGCCACTGATAAAGTCCGAGTGTATTTGAGACATTTATTATCCAGAAATACTTGTTTTTAAGAACATTCTTTGCGCCTTGGAAAAATGTTACCTTTTTACGCTTTTCGATAGGCGGCTCGATAACACGCTCCTTACATTTGACTATTGCCAACGAAACAAGGATTCCCGTGAAGCAGAATATCGGGACAAACACCCGATAAGTTTTAAGATTGAGGTATCCGCCCGTTACGGAAATGAGCATAGGCAGGAACATACCGATAAGCGACGGGAACAGACCCGTAATAATCGGAACGATGGAATAAAGCCTCTGCCGCTCCTGCGAGTTCGGTGTGATAAACGCAACCAAGCCCGTCAGATTTGTAAGGTTGCCGTAAAAATAGTTCATCAGAGTAAACGCAAAATGCAGGACGATAAGCCTTTTTGTATAGCTCATATCAAGCAGCGGAAGATACGGAATAATCGACATTATAAGCGCCGAGGGTATACCGCAAATTACCAAAAACGGCTTTAATCTTCCGTGCTTTGCGCTGAAGGCACGGCGTATAACCCATGTAAGATAGTTCGTAACTCCCGATACAAGCAGTATGTTGCCTATAAGCTGCGGAAAGCCCTTGATTATAAACTCAAAGCCCTGCGAGGGAATAAAGTAGCAGCATATTCCGACAACAATTTCCGACATATACGCCACATGGGCAAAAATTTTCATCTTCGGAGAAAGTCTGCCGTGATTTTCGTAAATCAGCACCCCGACAGGGTTAAAAATAATGAGTATATAGTTTATAACCGTGCCCATTATTCCGATTATAGTAAAGTCAAGGTTTGAAATGCCCATAATCGAACCGGTGAAATATGTTGCGCCGAAAGTCATAATGCCCGCAAAGGTCATAAAAATATATACTCCCGCCTGTCCGAAGGTGTATGCCGCCATTTCGGAAAGAGAAAGATACTCCCCTTCGTTCGGGCTGTTCCAATGCTCTTTAACATAGCCCGGCGCCTGTTTTATCTTTGCGCCCAATTCTTTAATTTTCATATAATCCAACCCCGTTTTTCCCTTTTAGGGAAATAAAAAAGGGCGGATTTTAATCCGCCCTGTAATCCGTTAAAAAAATCAACCGTTAAGAAGTGCAAAGATCTTCTTGTTCGACTTATAAAGATTTACATAAGCTTCATAATTTCGGTCGTAAACTGCTCTGTAAGCATAATTGGGTTTGAAGGTCTTTGCTGCGGGAATAAGTTTTTTCGCTTCCGTGATGTCGCCGATAATTCCCGTACCGACGGCAATTACAATCGCCGCACCGACTGCGCCGATGTTCTGCGGACTGTCAACGGTTTCAACGGTTCTGCCCGTGCAGTCTGCAAGTATCTGACATGTAACATCCGAAAGAGCGCCGCCGCCGACAAATCTTACGGTGTTCGAAGTCTTAATCTTTTTGTCCTGAGTTTCAAGGAACCAACGAAGATGGAAGCAAACGCCCTCGTAAACGGCTCTTATCATCTCCGACTTGCCCGTGTCAAGGCTTATGTTGAAGAACATTCCTCTTGCGTTCGGGTCCTCAAACGGACAACGGTTGCCGTGAAGCCACGGTGTGAAGATTACTCCGTTCGAGCCTGCGGGAACCTCGTTGATTACCGCCGCCATATATTCAAAGAGGTTTGTATATACGGTTTCCATATCGCCCTTTGAACGCTTGAGGTTATGGCTCTTGTCAAGGTATATGTCGATTTCGTCAAGTGCAAGGTGGTCCTTAACCCACTCAACACACTTACCTGCCGTTTCAAGCTCCGCAAAGTAGTTGTAATGTCCGTCCTTTGCGCCGACAATAGCGGCAATCATTGAATTTGTATCGACAATAGACTTGTCAACAACCGTCGATACCCAACCCGAAGTACCCTGATAGATGTGTGTGTCGCCGAGCTCAACCGCACCTGCGCCCACGCCGATAAGCGAAGCGTCTCCACCGCCGCCGAATACCGCCGTACCCTCGGCAAGTCCCAATTCCTTGGCAGCCTTTTCGGTAAGCTCGCCTACCTTATCCGTGGACTTTACTATCTTTGCAAGGTGGTCCATATTTACGCCGAGCATATCGCACATCTGCTTGCTCCAGGTCTTTTTCTTAATGTCGTAAATCATGGTCGAGAAAGCCGAGTCGTGAGTCATAACAAACTCGCCCGTCATTCTCGCAATGAGGTACTCCTTGACATCAAGCCACTTGTAAACTCTGCTGAAGTTCTGCGGCTCGTTGTTCTGAGTCCATTTGTATTTCCAAATCGGGTCCTTTACCGAAAGCGGCGCCGCACCCGTAATTGCGAGGGACTTGAGCACCTTTACGGCGTTGCCGCCCGCTATCTGCGGAGCTCCGCCCATACCGTCCTTCAATTCCTGAGTTGCACGCTGGTCCATATAGCTGAACGCGCGTCTTACTGCGTTTGCGTCCTTGTCTACAAGAACGACGCCCTGCATCTGCGAACAGAATGAAATGCCCGAAATCTTTTTCTTGTCGATTTTGGACTTCTTCATAACGACATTTGTGCTGTCGCGCATAGCCTGCCACCATTCTTCGGGGTCCTGCTCCGCTCCGCCGTCGGGCATAACATAAAGCTTGTAGCCCTCACTCTGCGCCGCAAGAAGCTCTATCCTGTCACCGATGGAAAAAATGCAGGTCTTAACGCCCGTGGTACCTATGTCGTACGCAATAACATATTTTTCTTCTGCCATCAAAAAGTCTCCCTTATCCTGAATATATAAATTTAATTTTTTACTTTTTCAATGCCGATTTGATGAACTTCAGACACTGCTCGACAACAAAATCGTCCTTTTCAAGGATGCTGTCGCCCGCATATATCTTGAAGCGCTCCTTATAATAGTCGCAGGCATACGAAAACTGAAGCGTCATAAACAAATTGTCGAGAAGATATGCGGCAAAAGCCGAGTCAATATCGGTTCTGACATCTCCCGCCTTTTTGCCCTGCTCGATAGCCATATAGTAAATCCTTGCCGTAAGCGACTCCATCTCGTTTGCGAAATATCCCGCAAAGCGAGGATTGTTCTCGTTGGTCATAACATTGTAGAACTTGATGATAAGCTCGTTTTCCTTTGAATACTTCTGAATGGTGCGGATTATCTGCTCGACCTTCAAAAGTATGTCCTCATCGCTCTGCGAAAGCGCAGTAAGCAGATTGTCCATAGTTGTGATGTTGTGGTTTACTATGGTGAGGAACAAGTCCTGCTTGTTGTCAAAGTACTTGTAAAGCGAACCGACGCTTATCTCGGCTTTTTTTGCAATATCGTTGATATTGGCATTTTCAAAGCCCTTGAGCGCAAATTCCTTTGTAGCGACATTTATTATCCTGTCCCGCTTTTCTTTGGCGATGTTGTCAAATGTCGGTTTGTGATGTTTTTTAAGATCCAAAAATTATCACCTTGTCGTTCCGATAAGAGGTTCGGCGCATAAATGACCGAAACACCCTATGATATACTTATTTATTTTATCATACAATAAATGTATATTACAAGAAAAAAACTAAAAAAACACCTAATTTCAACAATATAGAAAATTCGGCAGGTAATATTTGTATATATTGCACATATGCTCGGTTGATAAATACCCCTTGCTCACGGTATTGTATAATGATATACTATTGTAAAGCTTTTTTCGGAGGGCAAAATATGAAATTCATCAATAAATTCATCCGTAAAATATCGGGTGCCGAGCTCGCACAGAAGCAGGCGGGGCAGGTCATGGGCGGAAAGCCCAACGAAAGGATTGTTCCCCTGTTGAGGCAAGCGGGCGCAGACGGCTGCGTACTGCTTAAAAACGACGGCGTTTTACCCTTTACGGGCGGGGACTCCGTTGCGGTTTTCGGAAGAGTGCAGAACGACTGGTTCTTTGTCGGAAACGGTTCAGGCGGCGATGTCTGCACACCGTACAAAACAAGTCTTATCGACTCCGTCGAAAAGGAAAAACCCTTTAAGATTGACGAGCACTTAAAACAAACATATAAATCGTGGAGTGCCTCGCATGAGGTTGACCCGGGCTTCTGGGCTCATTGGCCGAGGTTTTACCCCGAAATGAAGCTCTCGGACGCCGAGGTTAAGGCGGCGGCAGGCAGGAACACAAAGGCGCTTATCGTCATAGGCCGTTCCGCAGGCGAGGACAGGGAAAATGTCCTCAAAGAGGGCAGTTACTATCTTACAAAGGCGGAAATAAAGCTGCTCGACTCCGTTACAAGACATTTTGACAAGGTTGCGTTACTGCTCAACATAGGCAGCCTCATAGATTTTGAAAAGATAAATTCCTACGGTGATAAAATCGGCTCGGTTATGCTTGTATGGCAGGGCGGTATGGAAAGCGGCAATTCCGTTTGCGATGTGCTCTCGGGCAAGGTTTCGCCGTCGGGCAAGCTTACCGACACAATAGCCCGCAGGTACTCGGACTATCCGTCGGCGCAGGATTTCGGCAACAGGAACGAAAACAAATACACCGAGGATATATTCGTCGGTTACAGATACTTTGAAACCTTCTGTCCCGAAAAGGTGCTGTATGAGTTCGGCTACGGACTGTCCTATACCGAATTTTCGCAGGAAGTTATAAAAGCCGAATTTTCCGACGGCGAATTTACCGCAGAAGTCAAGGTAAAGAATATCGGCAAGGTTAGCGGCAGGGAGACCGTTCAGCTCTATGTCGGCGCACCCGTCGGCAAGCTGCCGAAGCCCTCAAAGGTACTGACGGCTTTTAAGAAAACGAAGCTTTTGGCTCCCGACGAAGAGGAAATTATTAAAATTTCCTGCGACGAATACTCCTTTGCCTCGTTTGACGACGACGGCTCGACGGGCAACGCAAACTGCTATATAACAGAGGGCGGAGAATACGGTTTTTACATCGGTTCAAGCGTCAAATCCTGTGTAAAGGCATTTTCCTTTACTCAAAAGGAAGCAAAGGTGCTCGACCGCCTCGGCGAGGTTATGGCAGTGCCCGATAATATGAGGTTTGTAAGGCTTACGGGTAAATTCTCGGACGGCAAAAATACCGTTGCGTATGCCCCCGTTCTGCGCCGAACGACCAATCTTAAAGACATAATTCTCTCACAGCTTCCCGCCGCACGGCAATACACGGGCGACAGGGGCATAAAGCTCAAAGATGTTAGGGACGGCAAGGCGGAAATGGCTGACTTTGTCGCACAGTTAAGTCCCGATGAGCTGGAGCTTATCACAAGGGGCGAGGGTCCCATGGATTCAAAACTCGGCGCAAAGGGTAACGCAGGAGCAATCGGCGGCGTGAGCGCTTCTTTGAGGGAAAAGGGTATCCCCCCGATTATAACCACCGACGGTCCGTCGGGCATAAGGCTTTTGTCCTCGTGCTCGCTTATGCCGTGCGGTACGGCGCTTGCCTGCACCTGGGACACGGAGCTTATTGAAGCCCTGTTTGACGAAACGGGCAAGGAAATGGTAGAAAAGGGAACGGATGTGCTCTTGGCACCCGGAATGAACATTCACCGCAATCCCTTGTGCGGACGGAACTTCGAATATTATTCCGAGGACCCCGTTATAAGCGGCGAAATGGCGTCAGCCACCGTTTCGGGAATACAGAAAAACGGCGTGAGCGCCTGCCCGAAGCACTTTGCCTGCAACAATCAGGAATACAACCGTAATCACAACAACTCGGTCGTTTCGCAGAGAGCTCTGCGTGAGATATACTTAAAGGGCTTTGAGATATGCGTTAAGAAGTCGAAGCCGCTCAACATTATGACAAGCTACAACAAGATAAACGGCGTGTGGAGCCATTACAACTACGAGCTTTGCACCACGGTACTGCGTAACGAGTGGGGCTATGAGGGCATGGTAATGACCGACTGGTGGATGCGCTATGCCCCCTCCCCCGAGTTCCCCGAGCTCAACGGCAACGCATACAGAGTACGTGCACAGGTTGATGTGCTTATGCCCGGCGGCAAGACTGCCGTCAGCAAGAGCTTTGAGCCCGACGGCACGCTGCTGGAAACATACAATAAGGACGGCGGTATTACTCTCGGCGAAATGCAGAGGTGCGCCGCAAATGTGCTCAATATGGCGCTTAAAACAAACAAAGGAAAAAATTTATAATAACGGAGTTACCCAATGGAAAAGTATCTTATCAACCCAAATCAGAAAATCAGCAAAATCAGCAAGGACATTTACGGACATTTCAGCGAGCATCTCGGCAGATGTATCTATAACGGTATGTATGTCGGCGAAAATTCCGAAATCCCGAATGTAAACGGTATGCGTACCGATGTGGTAAACGCTCTTAAAGAGATGGGAATACCCGTTCTGCGCTGGCCCGGCGGCTGCTTTGCGGACGAATACCACTGGAGAGACGGCATAGGTCCGAAAGAGCAGAGAAAGAAAATGATAAACACCCACTGGGGCGGCGTTGTCGAGGACAACTCGTTCGGCACGCACGAATTTTTCGAGCTCTGCCGTCAGCTCGGCTGCGACGCTTACATAAACGGAAATGTCGGCTCGGGCTCGGTTGAGGAAATGAACGAATGGGTGGAATATATGACCTTTGACGGCGTGTCGCCCATGGCGGAGCTCCGTGCAAAGAACGGACATAAGGAGCCGTGGAAAATCAAATACTTCGGCGTCGGCAACGAGAGCTGGGGCTGCGGCGGAAATATGGACCCAGAATACTACGGCTGCCTTTTCAAAAGGTACAACACCTATGTCAGGGACTATGACTCAAATTATCACATAAACCGCATTGCCTGCGGTCCGAACGGCAACGACTACCACTGGACAAAGCAGGTTATGGACAAGGTAAAGCACCACGCAAACGGTCTTGCGCTCCACTATTACACCGTACCCACGGGCGTTTGGGCGCACAAGGGCTCGGCTACCGATTTTGACATAAAGGAATACGACTCGACAATTTCAAGAGCGTATGAAATGGAGTTGCTTGTCAACAATCACATCAAGATGATGGACAGCGTAAAGCCCGACCACAAGGTTAAGCTTGTTGTTGACGAGTGGGGCACCTGGTACGATGTCGAGCCCGGCACAAACCCCGGCTTCCTCTATCAGCAGAGCACCATGAGAGACGCCGTTGTCGCAGGTCTTACGCTTAACATCTTCAACAAGCACGCCGACAGGATTATGATGGCTAACATCGCACAGACGGTAAATGTGTTGCAGGCTGTGATTTTAACCGACGGCGACAAAATGGTTCTCACTCCGACCTATCATATTTTCAAAATGTACAAGGACCATCAGGAAAACACGCTCGTAGGCTCGTTCCTCACAACCAAGGAGCTGTCGTCCGAGATGAACAACGGCAAAAAATATCCGCAGCTTACCGAATCCGCTTCGGTTGACGAAAACGGCGTTATTTACTCGACCGTTACCAACAACTCGGCGACGGAAGCGGTTGAGATTAAATGCCAGGTTGCCGACACCGAGGTAAGCGAAATCAAGGCGGAAATCCTCACGGGCGACATTCATGACAAGAACGACTTTGACAACGCAAACAATGTTGCAATCAGGGATTTTGACGGCTTTGAAAAGACCTCCGACGGCTTTATCGCTCAAATTCCGCCCTGCTGCGTTGTTAAGTTCGTTATAAAGTAATATGGAAAAATGCAAAAGATGTCTGCTTCGGGAAAGCGCCGAGGCAGACATTTACGAGGACATACAAAGCCGCATAGAAAAGCTGTCCGACAGGGACAGAGCGGACAATAAGACCTATACTTCCCGAATTGAGAAATGCAGACAGTGCGAACAGCTCATTTCGGGAGTTTGTATGAAATGCGGCTGTTATGTGGAGTTTCGGGCGGCGTTCAAAAAGCAGCGCTGTCCGCAAAAGCTTTGGGATTAAAAACAGTTTACGGGAAAGAATATGAAAACCAAGATGAAAAAAATTATCGTTATGCTCCTGTGCGTGCTTTCGGTGCTGTCGCTTTGTTCGTGCAAAAAGAACACCGACGCCGTACGCATAGGCACGGGCGGCAAAAGCGGAGTCTATGACAGCGTAGGCCGTTCGCTTGCCGAAATCTTTTCGGAAAATTCCGTTGATACGGAGCTTAAAACCACCGCAGGCTCGGCGGCTAACATAAGACTTCTGTCGGAGGGCTACCTTGACCTTGCGATAGCGCAGGAGGACATTGCCAACGACGCCTACAACGCTACAGGCTCTTTTGAGGGCTCGGAGCAATACCGAGGTTACAGCGCCGTTGCGGAGCTCTATACGGAGGCGGTACAGATAGTTGTCCGCGCAGACTCCGACATACGCTCGGTAAACGACCTTTCGGGCAAAAAGATAAGCCTCGGCGAACAGGACTCGGGCAGTGAAAAGAACGCAGTGCAGGTACTTGACATCTACGGCATTTCGACCGATATGGTAACCTGCGAGCATATGAATTACGAGCAGGAAGCCGCAGCGCTCTCAAACGGCGAAATCGACGCATTCTTTTTGACGGGCGGCACGAATATCGGCTCTGTTTCAAGCCTTCAAAACATTCGGCTTATTTCAATAGACGCCTCAAAGGTCAACGACCTTGTCAAGAAATACAGCTTTTATCACGAATATATCATACCTGCCGGAACATATGCGGGTATTGACACGGACACGGTAACCGTCGGCGTAAAATCAATGCTTTTTGCCTCAGACAAGTTGAGCCGTGAAAAAGTCAGGGAGCTTACGGAAATAATCTTCGCAAACGAGGAAAAGCTTCAGCAGGGAGTTCCCACGCAGCTCGACCTTGTAAAGCCCGACAGCTCGGACGGCTTTTCGGTAAATCTCCACTCGGGCGCAAGCTCATACTACACGAACGCACAGTCGGTATGCAAATACACATTTTCGTTTGATATGTATCAGACGATTTTCATTGCGGTTATTGTGCTGTTCCTCGGTTCGTTCCTCAAAAAGCGAATTGAGTTTTTGCGCAAGTTTTGTATCCCCGCCCCCGTTGTCGGCGGTCTGATTTTTGCGGTTCTGACATTGATACTCTACACAACAAGGCTTGTGGAAATCTCCTTTGACGACACGCTGCGTGAGGTATGTATGGTTATGTTCTTTACCTCGGTAGGCTTCCAGGCAAATATGAAAGTTCTAAAAAGCGGCGGAAAATCGCTTATAGTTTTCCTGCTTCTGCTTATCGTGCTCATTGTCGGACAGAACGCAATAGCAATCGGTCTTTCAAAGGCTCTCGGTCTGCCCGCTCTTGTCGGACTTTGCACGGGCTCAATCCCCATGGTCGGCGGTCACGGCACGGCAGGCGCTTTCGGTCCCGTATTGGAGGACTTCGGTATAAACGGCGCCACAACCGTCTGCACTGCGGCGGCGACCTTCGGACTTATCACGGGCTCGATTATCGGCGGTCCCATAGGCAACAGGCTAATTTCCAAAAAGCATCTCAAGCCCACCGAACCGGAGGACGACAGCGTACTTGTCGAGGACGAGGAAAAGCACGCAAGAAGCTTTTCAAACTACGCTCCCGCCGTGTTCCAGCTTGTTACGGCAATAGGTATCGGCACGCTTATATCCTACCTTCTGTCGCTTACGGGTATGACCTTCCCGATATATATCGGCGCTATGATAGCGGCGGCAATTATACGAAATATCGGCGAATACTCGGGCAAAATCACGGTTCATATGGGCGAGATAAACGACATCGGCGGTATCTGCCTTTCGCTGTTCCTCGGAATTGCGATGATAATGCTCAAGCTTTGGCAGCTTGCCGACCTTGCGCTTCCGCTTTTGATATTGCTTGCGGGTCAGACGGTATTTATGTTTGTGTTCGCATACTTTATAGTGTTCAGAGTTATGGGAGCGGACTATGACGCCGCAGTCATAACCTCGGGCGTGTGCGGCTTCGGAATGGGCGCCACACCCAACGCCATGGCAAATATGCAGGCAATATGCGACAAATACTATCCGTCAATCAAGGCTTATCTGATAATTCCCATTGTCGGAAGTCTGTTTGCGGATTTCTTGAACAGTCTTGTTATTACATTGTTTATAAACATCGTCTGACGGAGGAAAATATGTTCGGATTTTTTAAGAAAAAATATAAGCTTGAAAGCGAAAACCTTGCCGTGCCCGAAATTCATACGGACGAACAGGCAAAAAGTCAAAAGGCAAAGGACGAACACGAAATAGAATACGAAAACCTTGCCGTACCCGAAATTCATCCGGCAAAGTTCAAAAATCACGAAAACAAGGACAAATAAGAAAGCGGGGAGTTTTTATGAAGTATGTCAAACTCGGTAAAACGGATATTGAGATTTCGCCGTTGTGCGTAGGCTGTATGAGCTTCGGCAAAGCGGGCACAATGCACGACTGGACGCTTGACGAAAAAGAAACCGAGGGCATGGTAAAGCATGCGCTCGACCTCGGCATAAACTTTTTTGACACCGCAAACTGCTACTCGGCGGGCACAAGCGAGGAATACCTCGGCAGGGCGCTCAAAAAGTGCGTTGCGAGAGATAAGGTCGTTATAGCCTCAAAGGTTTATTTCAACGACGGCAGGCTCTCAAAAGAGGCGATTACACGGGAAATCGACGGCACGCTTAAAAGGCTCGGCACGGATTATCTCGACCTGTATATAATCCACCGTTTCGACTATGACACGCCCATAGAGGAGACCATGGCGGCTCTTGACAGCCTTGTCAAGGCGGGAAAAGTCAGGGCACTCGGCGCTTCGGCAATGTACGGCTATCAGTTTTTCAATATGCAGCTTGCCGCAAGAGATAACGGCTTGACACCGTTTTCCGCAATGGAAAACCATTATAACCTACTCTACCGTGAGGACGAAAGAGAGCTTATCCCTATCTGTAAGCAGTTCGGCGTTTCGCTTATGCCTTACAGTCCGCTTGCGGCGGGGCATCTTGCACGCCCGACCTGGGAGTCAAAATCAAAAAGAGGTCAGACCGACCGTGTTGCAAAGGGCAAATATGACAAGAGCGAAGCTACAGATATAAAAATCGTTGAAAGAGTTTCCGCTCTCGCACAAAAGCTCGGCTGTACAATGTCGCAGGTTGCCGTTGCGTGGCAGTGGAAAAAGGGCGTTGCTTCGCCGATTATCGGTGCGACAAAGGAAAGGTATCTTGACGACGCGGTCGGCGCACTCGGCATAACGCTCACGGACGAAGATGTATCATTCCTTGAAGAACCGTATGTTCCGCACAGTATCGTCGGCGCAATCGCACAAAACCCTCCGCAGGGCAAAATCCTTTTGGACGAAAAGAAATAAAGCGTAACGGCGGATAAGCACCCATATGGCGAGGTAATATGTAATAGTGAAGAGCGTAGGGACAGGGCTCGCCCCTGTCCGAAAGAAATTATATATAAGTCATATCGGCGGACAGCCCTTGCGGC
>ERZ825137.3865-NODE-3865-length-15599-cov-11.186245_pt1 | contig 15599 bp, 20 predicted proteins | sample MGYA00519873_ERZ825137 | MGnify/ENA primary metagenome ERZ825137 (study PRJEB31778, sample SAMEA3449190) | human gut metagenome | biome: human gut; feature: human-associated habitat; material: faeces | place: United Kingdom | collected 2010/2012 ...
ACTGACTCCCTTGTCCAGCAACCCGTTATTCTCATTATGAGAAGTTGGACGGTGTAGAGCGCTGTATCGACGATGAACTGCCCTTTGAGATACCGAAATTCTGGGCTTGGGTACGGTTTTCTGATATAGCTGTTTTTGAAAACGGCGATAGAAGTAGTAGATATCCTGTCGAATCAGATTATGTACCAGACGGTATACCCTTCTTCGGTGCCAAGGACATGGGAGAAAAGTATATGGAGTATTCATCAGTAAGATTTATAACTCCACAAAAATTCGAAGAACTGGGTAATGGAAAACTAAAAGACGGCGATTTTGTATGCCTATTGCGCGGAAATGTTGGTAAAACTCGCATTTACAAGGAAAATGAAAAATACCATACCGGTTTCATTTGCGCCCAAATGCTAATTATTCGTTGCATTGAAAGTAGCATTCAGAAATACGTATACACAGTCATTAATTCCCAGTATTACTGCAGAGCGATTGAATCAAAAATCACCGGTACTGCAGTCAGACAGCTACCCGCTAAAGAGGTGGCAAATATTCTTGTTCCTTTGCCGCCCCTCGCTGAGCAGCGCCGCATCGTTCAGCGAATTGAGGAATTGCTCCCGCTGGTCAAAGGGCTGTAAAAGGAACACGGTATAATATCATAGTGAAAGGAGGTCTTTCACTATGATAGAAGAATTCGAAAGACACTTGAGAGGTACAAACCTCTCGGAAAACACGATATCCTCGTACCTTTTTGCCATTCGGCAATACAGCTCGCAGTACGACGGTATCACGAAAAAGAACCTGCGGGCGTATAAGGTGTGGTTGATAGAGAACTACAAGCCTAAGACCGTCAATCTGCGTCTGAGGGCAATCAACTGCTACTTGGAGAGCATCGGCAAAGAGAGCTGGAAAATGCCGTTTGTACGAGTGCAGCAGAAAGCCTTTCTGGAAAATGTCATCAGCGAGGCCGACTATGAGTATTTCAAAGCCTGCCTCAAACGGGATGACGAGCTGTTCTGGTATTTTGTAATACGCTTTCTGGCCGCAACCGGCGCACGGGTCAGTGAGCTCATACAGATCAAGGTGGAACACATCAAGCTGGGGCATTTGGACTTATATTCGAAGGGTGGCAAACTCCGAAGAATATACATACCCAAGGCTCTGCAAAATGAAGCCCTTTCTTGGCTGAACGATAAGCACCAAGAAAGCGGCTTCATTTTTTTGAACAAATACGGTGACAGAATCACCACCAGAGGCATCTCAGGGCAACTAAAAAAGCTGGCAGTCCGGTATGGCATAGACCCGGTGGTCATTTACCCGCATTCCTTCCGGCACCGCTTTGCAAAGAGCTTCTTGGAGCGCTGCAACGACATCGCATTCCTCGCTGACCTTATGGGACACGAAAGTATCGAAACCACCCGCATTTACCTCCGCAAAACCTCGACCGAGCAACGAGCCATCGTCGATAAGGTCATAGACTGGTAAAAGGAAACCAGGCATACGCACTGCTTTTGCGTATGCCTGGTTTTTAAAGTTTGTCTATGTGTATTTGTAGGCGTTCAGTCTGATCGACTATTCGCTGCTGTTCCATAAGCGGCGGTAGTGGAATCAGATACTCGTTTGCCTTTACAATGGTGATTGTACCCACTGTAGTACCCGCAGAGTTCTGCTTGATCTGCTCCTCCATGTATAGTGAGTACATCAAGAGTTTCAGATATGCGGGGTTAATTCTACCGAAATTCTCAAAGCAAATAACGCTGGCGTCCTTATAATAAAAGCGGTCGCCGTCCTCGACAATGTAAGTTTTTCCGAGTGTACCAACGGCCGTGACCATCAGATCCCCAGGATGCGGTGCACCACTGGAAGAGAATTCGGCGTACAGCGCTTCTGTGATAAACAGTTCATTATCAACAGAACCCGTATCTGCCAGTTTTCCAATCTCCCTGGCTCTGTAAAACGGTACTCCTTCGCTACGCCAATCGGACTGGTGAACACGCCGAGCTGAAACAACATTGACGATTGATTTTAAGCGGCACCAGCACCAGTTTTCCGGTATTTCAAACGGCAGTTCCTCGTCGATACAGCGCTCTACACCGTCCAACTTCTCATAATGAGAACTTTACAAAGCAGCCAGCAACGGTAGAGTCTGCTTAATGGTGTCACAGATTCGCTTTTGCTCTGCGATTGGTGGAACGGGGATAAGATAGTTTCGCAGATAACCGAGGGATACAAACGCCTGAACACCACCAGAGGCTGCTTTCCTCATATCCTCTTGCGCCAGCACAAGAAACCAGTACACATACTCCATATACATCCCATCGAGGATATTTTTAAATAGCGCCATATTTTTGATGCTAAACTCATCGGTCCCTTGGTATAAAACCGGGTTCCCGATACTACCAATCATCGCATACATAATGTCGCCGCCATCGACCTTTGAGCGTTGGTTAATCGCTTGGCTGTCCTCTCTGGAAATCAGTTTAGCTGTGGAGAAATCTATACGCCCATTGGAGAGATTTTTGCTTGTAACGAGTGGGACTCCTTCGGAAACATAGCGAGGAGTGTCATGTGTTCCGTCCCGTACATCTAAACAAGTCCCAAGCCTCGACCAACTCCATCCGCTGGGTATTTCAAGCGGAATCTCATCGTCGATGCAGATCTCTTCTGAACCACGCTTTTCATAATGAGAATTATCCCGTCTGAAAATGACGGATTCGTGCTTGTCCTTTTTGATTTTGCCCTCCTTGATGAGCCGTTGTTTCTCCGCCCGAATACGCTTCAGCAGAGCCTCTGCAGGCTCGTCAGACGGGTCTTGTGGTACCAGTTTGCCCTGCACCGCCTCTTGCAGTATCGACTTCTTGAGAGCTTCTGGGAAGGCGGTGCTGAGTATCTGAGCCTTATCGTAGGCATTACTATATGCCGCTATCAACGGTTGTAATTCTGTGTACTTCTGTACGATCCTCAGTTGCTCTTGAATGGGTGGCAGCGGGCACAACTGCCTTTTGAGCATTTCTTGCGTTACTTGATTGATAGTTGTAGTAGTTGCGCCTTCAAGCTGTCCGCGGAACAGATAAGAATTTATAAATAGCTGGATATAAGGGTTACATGAGCTGCGGTAAATAGCCATGAACGCTCCGAAGGCCATGCCGTCAGCGTCTACAATAGCGGATTTGCCAACCAGCGCACGGCTTCCGTTTCTGGCGCAGATAAGAATATCCCCTTTATGAGCATAAGCCCGTTCGGGTACTGCACAGCTTACATATAGCAGCTCAGAGTAGTCTATCTGCCCGTTTTGGATATTATTTGAGCGAAGTACAGGAACCCCATCACTTGTAACATCGCTTGGCTTATAGGTCAGCCCAATATTCGTTTCACCGATGTTGCCCAGCCGCACCCACTCCCACGAATCGGGGATGTCAAACGGTACCTCATCCGCCAGCGACCGCACTTCATCGCCGATTTTCTCATAAGGAGTATTATCGGCACCTTTGAGATACCAACGCCGCCTGTGGCGGCGTTGACGCAAGCATCGCATTTTGATGTCAAAATACTGCTTGCTGGGGTAGACCCCAGTCCCCCATGCCGCCTGCGGGCGGAAACTTTTCGGCAGCATTGCCGGAAAGTGAATGTAAAAATCGGGTTCGGCAATATGGCCGAACCCGATCACGGTGGACTGCTCTAAAGCGCTTCAGACAACATTGTCAAAAGCGGTAGACGCTGAAAACCGGGTTCGGTGAATTCACCGAACCCGGTCAGACTTTTTGACAAGGTTGTCTGAAAGTAAGGGTTGGCAATCTTGCCAACCCTTACTTTACCAGATCGTCTCCCGCACCGCTCGAATCAGCGTCACCACCCATGACAGCGCCGCAAGACCCACCAGCACAAGGAAAATGCCGTCCGCCAGAGCGGTATGGACCAGATACCACGGGCGGAATACTGTGATCACCAGTGCCCCGTACAGCAGCGGCGCAGACAACCGTAGCACCTGCGCCAGACGGATAACCCCTCCCAACAGCGCCAGCCCCAATGATAAAACAGCAGCCATCATGTTCCATGCCTCCTTCTTCGATTTGCGGTATGTTACCATCGGCAGACAGACTTTGCAAGAGCCTGTCTGCCGATTTTTTCGCTTTGGGTGTCAATAAGACACCCTTGACGGGACGGCGAGGGTGTCTATTGCACACCCTTGACCTTAAAGATTTTGCAGGAGCTTTTGATTCCGGGGTATTCACCACGCTGTTTTTTCGGGAGGGGTAGTGAGGGGGTATCTGAAAAAACAGAAAACCGCTTTCGGCAACATTGCCGGAAGCGGTCTGGAGGTAGCTTATGAGCAAACAGACACATCGGACCTGCGTCCGCATGAGTGTCGAAGAATACAGTCGGCTCATGGAACGAAGCAAGGCGGCAGGGCTGCCCGCCAACGCATGGCTCATGGAGCAGCTCACCGACAATCGTCCCATCATCAGTCGAAACGGCGTCATGCCGGACTTTCTCCGTCTGGTCAACCGGCGCGGCAGAGAGATCAACACCGTGGCTCGTGCCTTCAACAGCGGATATGGCACGGCAGAGGGGCTCCGGCAAGCGCTCGACTGTCTGAAGGACATTGCCCAGGCAGCATACGAGGTCAGGAAGGAGGGATTCACCCATGCGCCGTAAGCGCAAAAAGCCGCTTCCCAGAGGGAAACTGCGGGACAACAGCAAAAGCATCTCTGTCCGGATGACAGAGGAACAATTTCAAAGGCTGGAACGCTATCGGGAACTGACCCGCCTGCCGGTCACCACCTATTTCCGCAAGCTCATTGCAGAGAGCGAGATCGTGGAAAGACCTAGCCGGATCAGGTTTCGGCTCCACGAGGAAGTCAACAAGATCGACTCCAATATCCGCCAGATTCTGCGGAATCCCCGCGCAAAGGAACTGGACCGGGAGGCGGCGGACAGAATCCGTTTCCTGCTGGAACACATTCTCGAACAGGCCTACCACATAAACGCCCATCATGATCTGAGCCACAAGGACGGGCAGTAAACACCCGCCCGTTCGCCCCGTGCCGCCCTGTGCGGCGTTCTTCCGCACCGGGCAGCGTCCCTGCCCATCCCCTCCGGCAGAAGCCCCCACAGGCGGCGTGTGGGCGAACTCAGTAAACAATAGAAAAAGGAGAGCCTATGGAGCAAAAAGCCAATATCACCATCGACGATCATCATATCACCGTGGAGCGGATGCAGACAGCCTGCGGGCGGGAGATTCAAGTCATCTCCGTGTTTCCCCGGCATGGCAGTGAAACCGTGGAGGACAAGCTGAAAGCCATGGCAGAACTGGACTTTCAGCAGGGAAAGCTGTGCGCGTAAAGTGCTGGACAATTCAAACCGTTCGGGGTATTGTGGTATCACAATGCTCTGAACGGTTTGACCCAAAGGAGGACAAGAGACAATGTCAAACCTGAAGAAAACCGCCCTGTACTGCCGTCTCAGCCAGGATGACGGTCTGGAGGGCGATTCCAACAGCATTCAGAATCAGAAAAATATCCTGCAAAAGTTTGCAGAAGACCATCACTTTCCCAATCCCTGCTTCTATGTGGATGACGGTTTTTCGGGAGGAAACTTCCAAAGACCGGCGTTCCAGCAGATGATCTCAGACATGGAAAACGGCGAGATCGGGATCATTGTGACCAAAGATCTAAGCCGACTCGGTAGAAATCAGCTTCACACCGGCCTGTACATTGAGGAACGCTTCCCCATGTTCGGCGTCCGCTATATCGCCATCAATGACAATGTGGATACCGACAGCAACGAGAGCAACGACCTCATGCCGTTCAAAAATTTGTTCAACGAGTGGTTTATTCGAGACACCAGCCGGAAGATCCGTGCGGTTCTGAAGGCCAAGGCGGAACGGGGCGAACGGCTGGGGACCAGAGCGCCCTATGGCTACCGAAAGGACCCGGACACGAAAAAACTAATCGTGGATGAGGAGGCGGCAGCCATCGTCCGCAGGATCTTTGCTATGTGCGCCGGCGGCAGCGGCCCCAGCCAAATTGCCCGCATTCTCAAGAAAGAGCAGATCCTGACGCCTACCATGTACGCCTACAGCAAGTACGGCATCACGCACGTGGGGCTGGATACACAACGCCCATATCACTGGTCTGGGGATACTGTGGCGGATATGCTGGAGAACGAGATCTATCTGGGCAACACCGTCAACATGAAGTACAGTACGAAGTCCTACAAGGACAAACGGAGGGTCGAGCATCCAAGAGAGGAATGCATGGTCTTTGAGAATACCCATCCCGCCCTCATTACGCGGGAGGTCTGGGACATGGTACAGAGAGTGCGGAAGAACAAGCGCCGTCTGACCAAGATGGAAGAACAGAGCAAGTATTCCGGCCTTGTGTTCTGTGCCGACTGCGGCTCCAACATGGTGCTGCACCGGGCGCATACCATGTCCGCCAGCTACAATCACTTTACCTGCCGCACCTACAAGAAGGACGGGGAAGCCTGTACGGGCCACTATATTCGAGAGTGCGTTCTGGATGAAGTGGTGCTGGAGGACTTACGGAGAGTAACGGCCATGGCACGGGAACATCCGGAAAAGTTCGTCGCCTACATTGGCAGCAAGCAGTCCGCCGAGCTTCAGCGGGAGATCCGCAGGCAGGAGAAAGAACTGGCCGCCATGCGGAAGCGGAAAATGGAATTGGACACCATCTTTAAGAAGCTGTATGAGGATAGCGTGCTGGGCCGTATCACCACGGAGCAGTTCCAAATGCTCTCCGGCAGCTACACGGAAGAACAGAGCCGCATCACAGCCGGTATTCCACAGAAAGAGAGTGAGATCCAGTGCCTGCGGGAAACGGTGAGCGGGACGGACAGCTTCCTTGATAAGGCGAAGCGGTACACGGATATCACGGAACTGACGCCGGAGTTGCTGCGGCTGTTCATTGAGAAGATCGTGGTTCACGAGAAAGAGGTAAAGTGGTCTAAGCACGCGCCGCAGACCGTGGAGATCCACTACAACGGCATCGGCTATGTCGGCAGCGGCCAGCTGGATGTGGAAGAAACGATGGAAGCACCGGACCCCCTACAAACCCAGGAAACGGAAGAACCCCGGCAGGCATCGTAGATACGATGACCTGCCGGGGTATCCCAGGAATCACTTGTTACCCCTGTGAGGGGGGAACAAAGGCTCTCCGGGAATTTTTTGTGTCTCGCTGCCGGCGGGGAGTGTGGGGGACGGAAAAGCTCATCGGCAAGCTGAAGGACTTCATCGCCAAGGTGAAGGCGTACTTCGATGGGCTGACCACCAACACCAAGGCGGAGGCGGCTCTCTTGAAGGAGATGCGGGACGGCGGACTGCACTATCTGGAGCGCATTGTGGAGGCCTATGACAAGGCGGCCACGGCGGCGGTGGAGAGCTATCAGGGAGCGGAGACCCGGAGCGAGGGCGGCGAAAACCAGTACATGGCAAGGGGCCAGTATTGGCAGCCGCAGCTGAAACAAGCGGAGTGGGAGCTGCTGGAATGGCGGATGAACGACGAGATCAAAAGCGGGGAAAACCTTCTTGACGAGGCAACCAAGTGGGTGTATGCTGATGAAAAAGGCGTACAGGTGTTCGCCTTGTACGGCATTGGCGATGGCACCGAAGCCACTCCGCTGTATGCAGTGGGCGGGGAAAAGGCCGCCGCGTACAATGCAGCTATGACTGAATTCATGGAAAGGAGCCAAAAATATGACGGAGATGGACGATCTGTTGACCCGTTGTCTGAGCTTCCATGGCGTAAGGAAGGGAGCCGGAGCGGAAATCTATCTCAGACTTCACGGAAAGCCGGAAATGCAGAAGGAGTTTCTGAACTACATGGTGGATCATCGGGAAGCGACGGGAGCGGAGCTGCTGAACGAAGCTCGGAGAATCAGCGGGGAGTAAAGGATCAGTTCTCTATCCGGGAGCCGGTGGAGGAAACCCGTGATCTTCTGGCACTGCACAATATGACAGCGGCCAATCTGCGTGGAGCGCTGGAGCCGGTGCGCCAGCCGAAGGAGTTCAGCAAGTTCGGCAACGGGGCGCTTCAGCAGCTGGTGTCCGAGGTCGGCGTACAGGAGCTGGCCCGCATCAATGCACAACGGCAAGAACGACTGGCAGTATTGGACGACGTACATTCAGGATAAAAATAACACCGTCTGGGAGGCCACGCTGAACGTGGCGGAATCCGCAAACGGTGTAAAGTATCTGTATGATATTGATCCAATAAAAAAGGTGGGGCCGCCGGTTAAGTCCAGCTCATCCACCACCTTCGTGGGGCCGCCGGTTAAGTCCGGCACATCCACCACTGGGAATATTGTAGCACAGAACCAGACGGAAAGTCAAGCACAAATTCGCAGCTCGACGCTCTCCGACCGGGACGTGCTGCGGATCGCCGCCCAAATGGCGAAAAACTCCGAGAGCCGGAGTCTGACGGATGCGGATCGGTTAGCACCTCTCAATTTCGGCTATCATGAGGCGAAGCATCTCATCCAGAGTTGTTTCATCCAGATAGAAGCGGTCTCCGTCCTCCAGTGCGTTCTGCCTCGCTTCCTGTTCCGTATCAGCATATTCAATCACCAGCGCCATCGCACCGGGAAATACACCAACTCGGAAGAACGCTCCATCTGTGGCAACGAAAAATTTTTCCCCGCCAAGATCAACCGTGCGGTATTTTGCAGAGAGGGCAGCTTTCACTTCGGTTAATCGGTTTTCAGTCAATTTCTTTTCCATCGAGGTCATAACAGCAAGTCCCTCCTTTTTTCGTACTATTCAGGTATGCTGCGTCGATATCGAAATCAAGACCGATTTCACGGCGCATATCCGGCGAACACGCATCCTGAAGTACACTAAGAGCCTCAGTATAGCCGATCAATTCCCCGGATTCAACATCATCTCTGTGTTCTTTTTGACTGAGTTCCTGTGCATATTCTTTGATAAGTACAACAGCATCTTTGATGATATCAGCAGGATTCATTCGGACAGCACTCCTTTGGAACATTTTTTCTCTATGCCGTGTAGGGAGGCGGCGACTCTGCCTGACTGTACCTGCGTCAGAACAATGAATTTCAATCCATGCGCCCCGTGAGGAGGTACGGCTAAGTATACCATGTATATCTTGAATTATCAACTATGAGTTCAATCCATGCACCCCGTGAGGGGCGCGGCGGCAAAAATGCACAATAACAGATGAATATTTTTGACAAAACAGGCAGGTTCGGCGCAGAACACAACAAACAGCGCTCCGTGACGCAGAGGGAACATAAGAAAAGTTTCCTATTACGAACCATAAGATTCGATGTCTATCAATGCTTTTTGCACAAAAAGCCCATGGAGAAGAAGCTGTGCTTCTCCTCCATGGGATACTCTTATTCTATTTCGTATATGGCTCACACACCGGTCATAACGGTCATGACCTCGAATTCCTCGGCGTTGAGGGTCTTTTTCATGGCCAGTCCCTCATCGATATCCACGTTGACGATCTGGTCATCCCGGACGCATATGACCCGGTTGGTCATGCCCTCGGCCAGCACCCGCACCGCCTCGTAGCCCATGCGGGTGGCCAGCACACGATCCTTGGCGGTGGGACTGCCGCCCCGCTGGATGTGGCCCAGAATGGTGACACGGGGGTCAAGCCCCAGATGCTCTTTGATCTCCTTGCCCACATCCATGGCGCTGGCGGCACCCTCGGCCACCACGATCATGAAGTTGGTTTTGCCCCCCAACCGGGCTGCGCGGATCTTCTCGGCCACGTGCTTTTCAAAGTCATACTGATGCTCCGGCACCAGCACAGCGGTGGCCCCCACGGCTACGCCCACATACAGAGCCAGATACCCGGCGTGACGGCCCATGACCTCCACCACGGAGCAGCGTTCGTGGGACTGCATGGTGTCCCGCAGACGGTCAATGCACTCCACGGCGGTATTGGCGGCGGTATCGAAGCCGATGGTATAGTCGGTGCAGACGATGTCGTTGTCGATGGTACCCGGCACGCCCACCACGGACACGCCGAATCTGGACAGATCCTGCGCCCCCCGGAAGGTGCCGTCGCCACCGATGGCCACGATGCCGTCCAGCCCCAGCAGCTTGCAGGTGTTGGCGGCCTTCTTCTGTCCCTCCGGCGTGCGGAACTCGTCGCTGCGGGCGGTGTAGAGAACGGTGCCGCCCCGGTTGATGATGCGGCTGACGCTGCCGGAATTCATGGGACAGATATCCCCGGCGATAAGGCCCGCCCAGCCCCGGCGGATGCCCACGCACTCGATGCTGTTCTTCATTGCCGTCCGCACCACCGCACGGATGGCGGCGTTCATGCCGGGGGCGTCGCCGCCGCTGGTCAGCACGCCGATGCGTTTCACTGCACTTTCCATATTCGGATACCCCTTTTCTCAGCCGAAGCTTAAATGTTCCAAACGTTACATACATGATACCACGGTCGGAGGAGATTTTCAAGCGCTTTTTCCTGATTTTGCCGCCGGGTGTCTATTTTTGACTGTCCTTTTTCGGCAGGCTGTGGTATACTGATAAAAAACAAAAGGGGAGGGGACAGGATGCATCCACAATTTGCAGAGCTGACGCCCCGTTGGTTCAAGCGGGCCTTTGTCTATACCGGCAGCATCGGAGACTTCCGCTACCGCTTTGACATGGGGAAGGAAAAGGGCATACTGCACACGGCGGTTTATTCCGTGTACTGCTACGAGGTGGCGCAGGACAGGCAGGAGAGAGATTTTCCATGGGACGAGGCCGGTGTGGAGGAGCTGAAGCAGTGGCTTCAGGCGAAATACGATCAGTTTTCCGCCGGGAAAGGTCTGGCGGACTGAGAGAGCATAAAGAGGACAGGGCGCAGCCCTGTCCTCTTTATGCTTGTTCAGAGGGTGTCCTTGCCGTCCGCAGATGATGCTGAGGGTCATTCGCTTACAGGTCAACCTTCTCGTATCGGGCGGCGGCACCCCGGAAGATCAGGGGCCAGCTGCCGCACCAGATCACCAGTCCCGCCGCCAGCAGCGGCAGCTGACAGGCCAGGTCATAGCCGTTGAAGCGGCTCAGTGCCGGGAAGTGGACGGCGGCCTCCATGATGATCGCCGCCACCGCCATGACGATACACGCCTTCACGAAGGATACGCCCACCTTATAGGCCGTCCGGTAGAAGGACAGCAGGAACACGGCGTTGAACACGGCGAACAGCATCAGTCCGCAGGCGAACAGCGTCACATTGGCATTGAGGCCCACGGGATTGTCCCCGATACCCAGCTTTGCCCGCAGCAGGGCGAAGGGAATGGCGATGACCAGCGCCAGCAGCTCGATAAGCCCCACGAACAGGCAGTTGGCCTTGACGGTATCCCGCTTCCGGATGGGCAGCAGGGCGGAGTAGTACACGTCCTTCTGCTCCCGCCCGTTGAGGAAGGAGAAGAACAGTCCCAGCATCACATAGAACCACATGACGGTATAGGGGTAGGCCGGGATCAGCAGCATGACTCCGAACAGGCAGAACACCAGCGTCATAGGCTGGCACACCAGCCGCAGCTGCTTATACAATAGCGTTTTCATCCAAGGGCCTCCTCTCCACGGAAACGATGATATCCTCCAGCGTCAGCTCCTGTCCCGGCTGGCGGAGGTAGTCGTAGTGCTGCCGGAAGTCCGCCAGCGTGCCGGTGTGCTGGATGGTGCCGTCCTTGATGAAGGTGATGTGGCTGGCGCACTTCTCCAAATCCGAGGTGATGTGGGTGGAGAACAGCACGCTGCGATGTCCATCGGCGGCGATGCGCCGCAGCAGCTCCGTCAGCTCGTCACGGGATACCGGGTCCAGCCCGCTGGTGGGCTCATCCAGGATCAGCAGCCGGGCATCGTGGCTCAGGGCCAGAGCGATCATGTACTTTACCCTCATGCCGGTAGACAGCTGATCCACCCGCTTCTCCTGGTCAATGCCGAACAGATTCAGGTAGTGACGGTACTTCTCCTCCTGCCAGTTGCCGTAGAACCGGCGGGTCACGTCGCTGAGGAGCCGTACCTTCTTCTTGGGATAGAAGTCGATGCCGCCCAGCACCACGCCGATGCGCTCCTTGATGTACTGCTCCTCCTCCCGGAAGGACTTGCCCAGCACCGTTACCTCCCCGGCGTCCGGGTGTACCAGCCCCAGAAGAGCCTTCAGCGTGGTGGATTTGCCCGCTCCGTTGCGTCCGATGAAGCCCATGACGGCTCCCTCCGGCACGGAAAAACTGACGTTCTCCAGCGAAAAGGCCGGATAGCGCTTGCACAGCCCCTTGACCGCCAGTGCGTTCATTCCTCCGCCTCCTCATCTCCCGGCAGCTGCTGAAACACCCGCCGCAGCAGGGGATTCAGCTTATCCGCCGTCTGTAGGGCGATGCCCTTTTTGGTGTCTGCCAGCAGCACCAGCGTGTCCCCCGGCTCCAGACCGAACATGGCCCGTGCCTCCTTGGGGATGACGATCTGGCCCTTGGGGCCGATTTTTACCGAGGACATATAGTACCGGTCGTCCTTCTTTCCCACTGCAATCCCTCCTAATATGAAAAGTATAACTTTTCTTACTTTTGGTACAATATACCACCGACAGAGACGCCTGTCAATCCCACGTTCACAAAAACTTCGGTTTACACCGGCAGGAAAACGTGGTACACTAAATCAATATAAGCTCTATATAGATCATTCGAGGAAACATCCATGCTGAAAAGTGTGAAAAATACCATATTAGATATTATCCGTCAAGCAGATCTTCTACTGCTGACCCTGTGTACTGTGACGTCCCTCTTCGGCGTGGTGATGATCTACAGCGCCACCCGGTATCAGGGGGGACTCAAGTGCGTCATCATCCAGCTGTGCGGCTTGGCGCTGGGCATTGTGCTGTATTTCGTGGTGTCCATGGTGGACCTGACGGAGATCAGCAAAAAGTGGCAGTGGCTGCTGGCCTTTAACCTTGGCTTCTTCCTGCTGCTGAAAACTCCGCTGGGTGTGTCGGCCAACGGCAATCTGGCGTGGCTGGGCGTCCGGGGCATCCCCATTCAGGTGCAGCCGGCGGAGGTGGTGAAGCTGACCTTTATCCTGCTGCTGGCCCGCCAGCTGGTGTGGATGAAGGGCCGGGGCGACATGAAGTCCATCCCCGCTGTGGGTTTGTTGGCGGGGAATCTGCTGGTGACCATCGGCCTTTACTACGTGATCTCCTCCGACATGGGCAGCGCACTGGTGTATGTGTGTATCTTCGCCTGCATGGCCTTTGCCGCCGGGGTAGCCCTCCGGTGGTTCGCTCTGGGCATCTTTGGCGCCGGGGCTGGCTTTTACCTACTGTGGGAGCTGGACAAGATCCCACCCTATATGAAGGAGCGCTTTCAGGTACTGGTGGACCACAGTCTCTATCCGCTGGGGGCCGGATGGCAGCAGACCCGGAGCCTGATGGCCATCGGCGGCGGTCGCCTGACGGGACAAGGGCTGCTCCACGGGGCTCAGACCCAGAGTACCTCCTCCGTGAACCTGCCCTTCCGGCACACGGACTTCATCTTCGCCGTCATCGGGGAGGAGTTGGGGATGCTGGGCTGTGTGCTGACGCTGGCGCTGCTGGCGGCCATCGTTATCCGCTGTATCGTGGTGGCCCGCAACGCCAAGAGCCAGCTGGACGCATACATCTGCGTGGGCGTAGCGGGGATGCTGGTGTTCCAGATCGTCTCCAACGTGGGGATGTGCCTGTTTGTGCTGCCGGTGGTGGGCCTGACGCTGCCCTTCATCAGCTATGGCGGCTCGTCGGTGGTGACGCTGTTCATCGCCATGGGCATGGTCTCCGGCATCCAGAAGCGCTCCCTGCCGGACTGGCTGCGTTAGCTGCATAGAGCTTTTCCAAGAACCGCCCCATGGGGCGGTTCTTTTGTCGTTGAAAATTTCCCTGCCCGGTTGTAATCGCCGGAGGGATATGCTATACTGACATACTGATATAATAGGTGGCTTGCAGTCGGCGGGCCGCCCTGTGATTCAAGCGAAAGCGAGGCAAAGCTTATGAAGATCGTTGTTTTGGCCGGTGGACTCAGCACGGAGCGTCAGGTGGCTCTGACCTCCGGCACCGGTGTGTGCCGGGCGCTGCGGGAGCGGGGACATCAGGCTATTCTGGTGGATATGTTCCTGGGGCTGGAGAGCTATGAGGGTCGGCTGGAGGATATCTTCGATGCCCCGGACGGCCTGTGCGGCGACAACCGGGTCACGGAGGAGGCTCCGGATCTGGAGGCCGTGCGCCGCAGTCGGAAGGATCAGGGGCCGTCCCTGCTGGGCAAGGACGTGCTGGCGGTGTGCGCCATGGCGGATATCGTGTTTCTGGCGCTCCACGGCTCCTGCGGCGAGGACGGTCGTATTCAGGCCACGCTGGATCTGCTGGGAGTACCCTACACCGGCTCTGGCTATCTGGGCAGCGGCATGGCCATGGACAAATCCGTTACCAAGCGGTTTCTGGAGTCTGAGGGTATTCGCACGGCGCCGTGGCGTGACGTCCATTACACGGCCTCCGATATCCCCCGTCTGGTGGAGGAGTTGGAGGTCCCCTGCGCCGTGAAGATCGTCAACGGCGGCAGTTCCATCGGTGTGGAGCTGCCGGATACCAAGGAGCAGCTGCGGGAAGCCTTGGCCAAGCTGCTGGCCTATGGCGACCACGTGGTGGTGGAGAAGAAGATCAAGGGCCGTGAGATCCAGATTGCCGTGCTGGGGGACACCTATCTGCCTGCGGTGGAGATCATCCCCCGTGGCGAATATTTCGACTACGTTTCCAAATATCAGAAGGGCGGTGCTCAGGAGATCTGCCCCGCCCCCATCACGGAGGAGGAGTGGCACCAGATCGGTGAGATGGCGCTGAAGCTCCACCGGGGACTGGGTCTGTCGGTGTATTCCCGCTCCGATTTTTTGCTGGATGAGGAGGGAAAGGCGTGGTGCCTGGAGATCAACACACTGCCGGGCATGACCCCCACCAGTCTGGTTCCGCAGGAGGCGGCGCAGGTGGGTTTGAGCTATGCCGACCTCTGTGAGAGGATCGTAGAGGAGTCTCTGAAGGCGAGAGGAGTGCAGCGGACATGATGACCTGTACGGCAAAGGAGCTGTGTGCGGCCACCGGCGGCACGCTGGTGCAGGACGGCGAGGGCTTTTCCTGCGTCAGCACCGACAGCCGCCGGGTGGAGCAGGGCTGCCTGTTCATCCCACTGGTGGGTGAGCGCTTTGACGGCCACACCTATCTGACGCAGGCGCTGGAGAACGGCGCTGCGGGCTGCCTGTGCAGCCGCCTGCCGGAGGCGCTGGACTATGACGCCGCCGCGCGCACGCTGGCTCTGGCGGACCCGCGCTGGAACAGCCAGCCCGCACTGTACGCGGCGCTGCGCCTCTCCCGTGAGCCTTACCTTCCCGCCCAGCTCGCCGTCACCAGTGCGGAGCTGACGGCGGCGCACATTCGGGGCGGACGGCAGGCATGGGTCCTGCGGGGCCTGCTGGACGCGGTCATCGCCGCGCCGCAGATCAACTTCCCGGAAGCGCTGCTGGCGCTGGCGAAAACGCTGGCCGGGCAGGCATGAGCCGCCGAAAATGTGAAAACACTGGAAATAGGCGGCGGAAGGCTTGCACTTGTGATATACAA